>Ga0187846_10001292_pt1 | contig 14153 bp, 15 predicted proteins | sample TC_taG_FD_161473 | JGI IMG/M metagenome (GOLD analysis project Ga0187846, IMG submission 161473) | Biofilm microbial communities from the roof of an iron ore cave, State of Minas Gerais, Brazil - TC_06 Biofilm (v2) | ecosystem: Environmental > Terrestrial > Deep subsurface > Cave > Wall biofilm...
CAGCAGGCTTTCAGGCTCGAGTGGCCGCTTGGGCTGAGCCCGGGTCAGCGTGACGTCGCGCACGCGTGGCGCCAGCATCGCCGCCATCCTCGCCCATTGTTTGTCCTCCAGGCAACCGAAGATCAGCCGAGGCCTGACCTGCGGTCCCAGTTCGACGGCGATCGTCTCGAGTAGCGCGCGGATGCTCAGTTCGTTGTGTGCGCAATCGAGGACGACCAGCGGCCGGCGCGATACGATATCGAATCGCCCCGGCCAGCGCACACCCTCAAGCCCCCGCCGTATCGCCTGCGCCTCCAACCGCCAACCCTGCGCCCGAAGGGCCTCGACCGCCGCGAGCGCGATAGCGGCGTTCTCATGCTGAAACGGCCCGGCTACTCCCAGCTCGACTTGCTCAAGGTTAAGCGCCAGCCCGAAATAGTCAAGCCGATGGGCAGGGGCGTGGGAGCAGTAGGAAAAGTCGCGGTCCACAATGCGGACCGTGCTCTGGCGCTCAAGCGCGATCGACGTCAGCACCTCCAGCGCCTCGGGGTCGCGAGCGCCGATTACCACCGGCACGCCGCGCTTGACGATGCCGCCCTTCTCGGCAGCGATCGCGGCGATTGTGTAGCCGAGGCGATCCATGTGGTCGAATCCGATCGGCGTTATTACACTCAGGAGCGGTGTGACGACGTTGGTCGAATCAAGCCGGCCGCCAAGCCCGGTCTCGATAACCGCGACGTCCACCTCCGCCTCGGCAAAATAAAGAAACATCAGCGCGACGGTGAATTCGAAAAACGTCAGCGCCAGCCCGGCGTCCTCGTAAATCGCGCGCAGCCGCTCGATATATTCCATGATCAGCCGCGAGGGCATGTTGGCGCCGTCGATCCGCGTGCGCTCGGTCAGGTGGACCAGGTGCGGCTTGGTGTAGAGCCCGCATCTGAACCCCGCCGCACGCAGCACCGCGTCGAGCATCGCGGCTACCGAGCCTTTGCCCTTGGTGCCCGCGATATGAACGGCGCGCAGGCGGCGATGGGGATTACCGATCAGCGCGAGCGCCTGGTCCATCCGCTCGAGCTTGTAGATTTCGCCGCGGCCCTCCAGCGAGTAGAGCCAGTTCAGCGTCTGCGACATCGGTTCCACTGGGGGAGAGATTTTAGCGCGCCGCCCGATTAAAACCTAAGCGCGGTTGCCACCGGGAGCGCGGTTCGAAAACGCGCTCGCGCGCCGATGTCAGCGGGACGCTGGTTTGCGGCGGCGGGAGCGACAAAGCATCGCGAGCAGCCGGGCCAGGGTCGGGCGCATCTGCGCGCGCGGCACGATCGCGTCGAGCATCCCGTGCGCGAGCAGAAATTCCGCGCTCTGGAAGCCCTCCGGCAGCACCTGATTCGTCGTCTGCTCGATTACGCGCCTGCCGGCAAAGCCTATGAGCGCTCCCGGCTCGGCGATATTGAGGTCGCCGAGCATCGCGAACGATGCCGCCACGCCGCCCGTGGTCGGATCGCAGAGCACGGCGAGGTACGGCAGACGCGCGTCGCGCATCCTCCCGCGCGCACCCGCCACCTTGGCCATCTGCATCAGCGACAGCACACCCTCCTGCATCCGCGCACCGCCGGAAGAACAGAAGATCACCGCTCCGCACCGGCGCTCGAGCGCCTCCTCCATGATTCGTGCGATCTTCTCACCCACAACGGTGCCCATGCTGCCGCCCATAAAGGCGAAGTCCATCACGGCGAGCGCCGCCGGATGGCCTTCGATTTTGCCGACGCCCGTGACCACAGCGTCGTTGCGACGGCTGGCGCGCTGAGCCTCGGCAAGACGCTCCGGATACGGGCGCGAGTCGCGGAACTGAAGCGGATCTCCGGGGGCGAGCTCGGTAAACATCTCACGCCAGCTACTACGGTCCAGAGTGATTGCCAGGCGCTGCTCGACGGTGAGCCGATGATGGAAACCGCACTTGTGGCAGACGTTGAGATTGCGCTCGACCTCTTTGCGAAACGCGATGTCCCGGCATCCGGGGCATCTCACCCACATGTCGTCGGCGCGCGGCGCCGCCTGCCGTTCGACGGCCGTGCGATCAGCCATCGCTGGGGCTCTCGACGGCGGCCGCGGTCCGACCGCGCGCCTCCCGCATTGCCTGCTTCATCGCGCCGACCAGCTCGCCAACCGCGGAAGTGAGCTCGCGACTTGCGCCGGCACGTTCGATGATCAGCGAGAGCGCGCTTCCCACGACGACGGCGTCGGCGAACCTGGCGACCTCGGCCGCCTGCTCGGGCGTCGAGATGCCGAAGCCGACGCCGATTGGAAGATCGGTGACCGTGCGCAACTCGTGCACCCGCGCCTCGAGATCGGCGGCGAGAGCGGTGCGCGCGCCAGTGACCCCGGTCACCAATACGTAGTACAGAAACCCACTGCCAGAGCGCGCAATCGCGCGGGCACGGTCGATCGGCGTGGTCGGCGCGAGCAGATAGATAAGGTCGAGTCCCTCGGTCCGCGCCGGGCGCGCAAGCTCGGCCGCCTCCTCGTATGGCAGGTCGACGACGAGCAGGCCGTCGACGCCGGCGCGCGCCGCATCCGTGCACAGCCGCTCGCATCCGTAGTGCAGTATCGGATTGAAATAGCCGAACAGCACGATCGGAATTTCGGTCTCGCGCCGAAGTTCGCTGACCATCGCGAGGATGGCGGCGAGCGAAGCGCCGGAGGCCAGGCCGCGCGCGATCGCGCGCTGATTGGCCGGCCCGTCGGCCGCCGGATCGGAAAACGGCACCCCCAGCTCGATCAGGTCGGCGCCGCGCGCTTCAAGCTCGCGCACCAGCGCGCGGGTGGCGTCCGGATTCGGATCACCAGCCACGATAAAGGGGATCAGCGCAGCTTCGCCGCGCGCGTCAAGTTCCGTGAACTTGCGCTCGATTCGCCCGCCCATCGCGCGCGCTCCATTCACGGCGTCACGCCCAGCGCCTGCGCGACGGTCTGCATGTCCTTGTCGCCGCGTCCGGAGAGGTTGACGATCATCACGCGGTCGCGCGCCATCGTTGGCGCCAGCCGCGCCGCGTAGGCGACGGCGTGGGCGCTCTCGAGCGCCGGGATTATTCCCTCGCTCTCGGAAAGCAGCCGCAAAGCCTCCAGCGCTTCACCATCGGTGACCGCCGCGTACTCGGCGCGGCCATTGTCCTTGAGCCAGGCGTGTTCGGGACCGACGCCCGGGTAGTCGAGTCCGGCGGCGATCGAGTGCGTCTCACGAATCTGACCGAGCTCGTCCTGCAGGAGATAGGTGCGATTGCCGTGCAGGACGCCAACCCTGCCGGCGCACAACGTCGCGGCGTGCGAGGTGCCATTGAGCCCCAGCCCGCCGGCCTCCACTCCGTACATCCGAACCTCCCTGTCCCTGATGAACGGGTAGAAGAGCCCAATCGCGTTGGAGCCGCCGTTGACGCAGGCGACGAGCGCGTCGGGCAGGCGGCCCTCGTATCGCAGCGCCTGGCGGCGAGCCTCCCGGCCGATCACCGATTGAAAATCGCGCACGATCATCGGATACGGATGCGGCCCGGCAGCGGTGCCGATCAGGTAGTAGGTGGTGCGCACGTTGGCGATCCAATCGCGCATCGCCTCGTTGAGCGCGTCCTTGAGGCTGCGGCTGCCGGAGTCGACCGCCGTGACCCTGGCGCCCAGCAGCTTCATCCTGAAGACGTTGAGCGACTGGCGCTCGACGTCGAGGCTGCCCATAAAGACCTCGCACTCGCGCCGAAACAGCGTCGCCATCGTGGCCGTCGCCACGCCGTGCTGTCCTGCGCCCGTCTCCGCGGTGATCCGCGCCTTGCCCATCCGAACCGCCAACAGCGCCTGGCCGAGCGTGTTGTTCACCTTGTGGGCGCCGGTGTGGCAAAGGTCCTCGCGCTTCAGATAAATCTTCGCACCGCCCAGGCGCGCCGTGAGGTTGGCGGCGAAATAAAGCGGCGTCGGCCGACCGACGTATTCGCGTGCGTAGCGCTCGAGATCGGCGCGGAAGCCGGGATCGCGCCGCGCCTCACGGTAGGCGCGTTCGACCTCGATCAGCGCCGGCATCAGCGTCTCGGCGACGTAGCGGCCACCGTACTCGCCGAAGCGCCCGCGTTTATCGGGAAGAGTCCGCGGTCGCGCGGAAAGATCTTGCATTCGCGACAAAGCTCCTGAGTCTGTCAGGGTCCTTGATGCCGGGGGAAGCCTCCACCCCGCTGGCGACGTCGACCGCGTAGGGCGAGAGCGCCGCGGCCTGTGCGACGTTTTCCGGCCCCAGCCCGCCCGATATTAGAACACGGCGCAGATCGAGCCCATGCAGCGCGTCGAGCGGGCGCGCCTGCCCGGTCCCACCGAAGAGTGCCGGATGGAACGTGTCGACCAGCACGTAATCCGCCTTGACCGCGTCGAGCGCCGGGCCAACTGCGCCCGGCCTGAGCCGCAGAGCACGAATCACCGGCACCGGCCATCCAGCCAGAGCCTGATGGTCCTCGTCGCCGTGAAACTGGAGGAGGTCGAGCCGCAGCAGCCTGAGCCGTTCCGCTATGTAGTCGCGCTCGGCGTTGACGAAAACACCGACCATCCGCGCGCGGCCCGCGAGCGCGCGCGCAATCGAAAGCGCTCGTTCGACAGTCAGATATCGGGGGCTGGGCGGGTAAAAATTGAGGCCGATCATCTCGGCGCCCAGGTTCGCAGCGAGCTCAGCGTCTTCGACTCGGGTGACGCCGCAGATTTTTATCCGCACCGCCATCCCGACTCAATCCGTCGCCGCCGTGGCGTCGACATCCTTGAGCGCCGCGCAAAGCTCCCCGAGCCTGCGCCGCGGTTCGCCGCCGCGGAGCAGACTCTCGCCGACGAGAAATGCGCGCGCTCCGGCGCGATGAAGCCGGCGGATATCCACGGGCGTGTCGATTCCGCTCTCGGAGACGATCAGCGAGCCGCCATTGTAATTCCTCAGGAGCCGCTCGCTGAGCGCAAGGTCGGTGGTGAAGCTATGGAGGTCCCGGTTGTTGATCCCGACGATTTCGGCGCCCGCACGCTCGGCAAAGCCCAGTTCATCCTCGTTATGAACTTCAACCAGCACTTGAAGGCCGAGCCGGCGCGCCAGCGTGTAAAGCGCACCGAGGTCGCGCTCCTTCAGCATGGCCGCTATGAGCAAGACACCGTCGGCGCCTGCGGCACGCGACTCGTACACCTGGTAAGGATCGAAGATAAAGTCCTTGCGCAGGAGCGGCAGGTGGACGGCGGCACGCACTACCTTCAGATCTTCAAGTGAACCTTTAAAATGACGATCCGTAAGTATCGAGATCGCCGCTGCGCCCGCGCTCTGGTAGTCACGCGCGACGTCAGTGGGATCGAGGTTCGGCAAAATATCACCCTTGCTCGGCGAGGCGCGCTTGATCTCGGCGATTATCGCGGGCCGGCGTGCCCGCAGCGCGGCGAGGAAATCGCGTGGCGGTGGCGCGCGACGGGCGGCCTCGACTATCGACTCGAGTGGCGCGGCCGTGCGAAGGGCGTCGAGTTCGGCGCGCTTGGCGGCGAAAATCCGCTCCAGGATCGAGGCGCTGCCCGAATTTGAAGCTTCGCCTGAGCTCGATCTCATGATGACGCTCCGCGGCTCGACTCGCGCATCCGCTCGACGACTCCCAACGCCCGGCCCGATTCCAGTATCTCCCGCGCGATCGCGACACCATCGGCCAGCGAAGCCGCCCGCCCGCCGACGTAGATCGCGGCCGCGGCGTTGAGCGCGAGGACATCTTGCGCCGCCCCCTTATGGCCCGCAAGTGTGCGGCGCAGCACCTCCGTCGCTTGCTCGGGCTCTTGCACCGTCAGCTCCGACGGGTCGCCGGACCGGAATCCCAGACCGCGCGGATCGACTTCGAACTCGCTTATCGACGTGCCACGGACCTCGGCGACGCGCGTGGTCGCGGCCAACGATAATTCATCGAGTCCGTCGGCGCCGTGCACGACCATGGCGTGGTCAACGCCCAGCGCCGCAAGCGCCTCCGCCATCGGACGCACCAGCCGCGGCTCGGCGACGCCGAGTAACTGGCGACGGGGACGCGCCGGGTTGCTCAGTGGCGCGATCAGATTGAAGACGGTCCGCACGCCGAGCGCGCGGCGCAATCCGGCAAGCCGCGCCAGCACGGGATGGTAAGCCGGGGCGAAGACGAAACAGCATCCGGCCGCGTTGAGGCATCTCCGCAGTTCCGCGGGTTCAAGCGCAATCCTGACTCCGAGCCGCTCGAGGACGTCGGCCGCGCCAACTCGGCCGCTGATCGCCCGGTTGCCGTGCTTGGCGACCGGCACGCCCGCCGCCGCGGCGACCAGCGCCGCGCCGGTGGAAATGTTGAACGTGCTGGCGTTGTCGCCGCCAGTCCCGGCCGTGTCGAGAAGAGCGGCGCCGTTGAGGTCGAGCGCGCGCGCGTGCGCGCGCATCGCACGCGCGCCGCCGGTCAGCTCGCCCGCCGATTCGCCCTTGATCTTGAGCGCGACGAGAAATCCCGCGACCAGCGCTTCGGGCGGTTCGCCGGCCAGCACTTCGCCAATCGCCTCCTCGGCCTCGGCGGCACTCAGCGAGCGCCCCGCGAGCACGGTGGCAAAGGCGGCGCGCAAGTCGCTCACGCCGCCACCATCGTGAGGAAATTCGCGAGCAGGCGTTTGCCTTCGGGAGTGCCAATCGATTCGGGATGGAACTGGATGCCTTCGATCGGAAGCGTGCGATGGCGCAGCCCCATCACTTCACCCTCCGCGGTGCGGGCGCTTATTTCCAGGCAATCGGGAATCCAATCGGGGGCCACCAGCAACGAATGATAGCGCATCGCCTCAAACGGGTTTGGCAGCCCCGCGAACACGGTCGCGCCGTCGTGGAGGATTGGCGAGGTCTTGCCGTGCATCAGACGCCCGGCCCGCACCACCCTGCCGCCAAAGGCCTCGCCCACGCACTGATGGCCAAGGCATACGCCGAGCATGGGAACCTCGCCGGCCATCTCGCGCACGAGCTTCACGGAGATGCCGGCCTGGGACGGAGTGCCCGGCCCGGGCGAGATGGCGATGGCCTGCGGTGCAAGAGCGCGCGCCCCGGCTACGTCGATAGCGTCGTTGCGCCGCACCACGACCTCCGCACCGAGCTCTCCCAGGTACTGAACCAGGTTGTAGGTGAACGAATCATAGTTGTCGATCATCAGGACGCGCGTCATGGCTTACCAGCCCTCGGTCTCGAAGGCGCGCGCCGCGCTGAGCGCGCGAACCATCGCCCGCGCCTTGTTGACCGACTCCTCGTACTCAGCCGCCGGATCAGAATCGGCCACCACACCGCCACCGGCCTGGATATAGACTCGGCCGTTTTTCGCCAGGATCGTGCGCAACGCGATCGCCGTATCGGTATTGCCGGTATAACTGAAATAGCCGACGGCGCCTGCGTAAACGCCGCGCCGCACCGGCTCGAGTTCCTCGATTATCTCCATCGCGCGGATCTTGGGCGCACCCGACACGGTGCCTTGCGGAAAGGTTGCGCGGAACGCGTCGTACGCGTCGCATCCCTCACGCAACCGCCCTCGCACGTTCGAGACGATATGCATCACGTGCGAATATCGTTCGACCACCATCAGTTCGGTGACCTCGACCGAGCCGATCTCGGAGACGCGGCCAACGTCGTTGCGTCCAAGGTCGACTAGCATCACGTGCTCGGCGCGCTCCTTGGGATCGGCGAGCAGCTCACGCTCGAGCGCGTGGTCTTCTGCTTCGGTCACGCCGCGCCGGCGTGTGCCGGCGATGGGGCGCAACGTTATCTCACGCCCTTCGACACGCACCATCACCTCCGGCGACGCTCCCGCCAGAGTATGGTCGTCCAGTCGCAAGTAGAACATGTAGGGCGACGGATTGATGGTTCGCAGGCTGCGATAGAGGTTGAACGGATGAGTCTTGAGCGGCGCCTCGAAGCGCTGCGACGGCACCACCTGTATCACGTCGCCGGCCACGATATATCTCTTCGCCGCCTCGACCATCGCCATATAGCCTTCGCGGGTCTGGTTGGAGACGATTTCGATTTCGCCCGTAAGGCCAGCCGCGCCCTCCAGACGTGGCACCCTGGCGGGAGCCGCAAGGCGCGCGACCAGGTCGTCGATCTTGGTCCTCGCGGCTCGGTAGGCGGCGCGCGCCGATTCATGGTCCTCGGCGCTACGTTGGCGACAATCTTCAGCGTCTGGCGCACATTATCGAAGATCAGCACCGCATCCGTGAGCATCACGTAGAGGTCCGGCGTCTCGAGGCCGTCCTCGGCGCGACTCGGCAGCCGCTCGAAGTAGCGCACGATATCGTAGGCGACAAAGCCGACCGCGCCGCCGAAAAAGCGCGGCAGCGCCGATGTCTGCGGCGCGCGAAACCGTCGCATCTCGTCGCGCAAACCGTCCAGCGGGCTTCGGATCGACCGTACTTCAACGCTGCGGCCCGGCCGCGTCAGGTCCATCCGCTCGCCTCGCGCCCGCAATACCGTCGCAGGCTCCGAGCCCAGGAAAGTGTAGCGGCCCCACTTCTCGCCGCCCTGCACGCTCTCCAGCAGGAAGGCATAATCACCGCGGGCGACCTTGAGAAAGGCGCTCACTGGCGTCTCGAGATCGGCTGCTATCTCGCGCCAGACCGGGATCAGATTGAAGCCCCGCGCAGCCAGGGCTTCGAACTCACGCTCATTCGGCTCGACCATCGCTTGTCTCCGCATCAGTGACGCGCCGAGCATTCCGGCGATCCTCTGCAGCAGCCAAAAGAAAAGGGCCGCCGGACTGTCCGCCCGCGGCCCCTTCAACACCAATTCCTGTTCGTTAAATTACGACCCGGGAGCGCAGGCAAGCGCGACGGCGCGCCAGCACCAACGCCAATTCGCCCGAGCTATACGGGTCGTTAATTCCATCTTGGCAACAGTAAAGCCAGCCGCCCGGGCGATTGTCAATCCGGATCGTCCGTATCGTCGCCCGAAGGCTTCGAATTCGGACTCACGGCGTCCGAGTTCGCACCCGCCGCCGCGGGGTCTGCGGCCGGCCTGGCCGGCAGGTGCTGGATGTAGCGAGCGGTATAGGCATCGCGCAACTGGTCCTGCGCCGCACGCGCGTCGTCCTCACTGGAATAAGGGCCGATTTGCAGTTTGTACCAGATCTGGCCGCTGATCTCGGTCTCGACCAGATGCGGCGTATAGCCTAGCGCGAGCAGCCGCGAAGCCATCCGGTCGGCTCCCGCACGATCCATCGCAGCATCGATCACGATGTTGTAGCCGTGACGATGAGCCCTATAAGGCCGAGGTGATCCCTCGCCCTCGCCGCCAGCCCCGGCCTCGGCAGGCGGGGCGGAGGCTTCCTCCCCTCCTTCTTCCTCCGATGGCTGGTTGGCTGCGGGAGGGGGAGGACTATGCGGTGGCGTCGCGGCGGCGACCGCTGGCTGCGCAGCGGCGTGCCCTGGCGCTGGCGGCGAGAGCGGAGCGGCCGAACGAGCCGTAGGCGAAACGGCCGCCGGGTGCGGCGGTGGTGGGGGTGGGACCTCGGCGGCGGCCACGCGCGCCGGCTGCTGAGTAGCGGCGCCAGAGTCGACGGCGGCCGGCGACGGAGTCGCGCCGGCAGCCTGTGGCATCGGATAAACGGTCGCGAGTTGGCTTTGGCTGAGCTCGGTCTCGGCCATCTCGCGGCCCGAGATCATCCCCAGTACGAACACCGCGGCAGACAGTCCCGCGAGCCCCACGAGGATGACGAATCCCCCACCCGGACCGATTTCAAAACGCATGCGCGCTTCTCACATCCTGTCAGGCGCGCTTACCCCCAGCAGGCCCAGCCCGTTGGAGATTCCTTCTTTAAGCAAGCGCGCCAGAAACAGCCGCGCGACGCTCAGTTCGCGCTCGCTGCCGATTATACGGTTCGACTGCTTGTTGTAGTAGCGATGAAAGTCTCCCGCGAGTCCCAGAAGATAGAACGGTATGCGATGCGGCTCAAGGGTCTCGATCGCGTCGTCCACCACGTCGGGCAGTCCCACCAGTTGCCGGGCAAGCCCGATTTCCTCTTCGGAAAGCCGCGCCAGATCGATCTGCGATACGTCATCGGGCAAACCGAGGCCGGCCTTCTCCGCCTCGCGAAATATGCTCGCGAGCCGGGCATGCGCGTACTGAACGTAAAACACGGGGTTTTCGGGGGCTTGCCGCTTGGCGAGATCGAGGTCGAAGTCCAGATGGCTGTCGCTCTTTCGGAACAGGAAGAAGAAGCGTACGACGTCCGCGCCGACTTCGTCGATCAGCTCGTCGAGCGTCACGTATTCTGCTCTGCGCGTCGACATTTTGACTTTCTCGCCAGCACGCGTGAGCGTTACAAATTGATAGATGATCGCGCGGATTGGCGCGACGTCATAGCCGAGCGCCTTGACTGCCGCCAGCACGCCCTCGTGCTCGGCGATATGGTCTGCGCCGAAGACGTCGATAATTGAATCGAAGCCGCGCTTGAGCTTTTCGATGTGGTACGCGATATCCGGCGTGCGGTAGGTGGGCTCACGATCAGGCCCGGAGCGCAACAGCACGCGGTCCTTGGGCAAGCCCAGCGGCTCGCCCCTGAGCCATGTCGCACCGTCGTACTCCGCGATAAGTCCGCGCGCGCGCAAACCCTCGATAACCGCAGCGACCTGGCCGCCACGGATGAGCTCCAGCTCGTTCGTGTAAGCGTCGAAGTGAATTCCCAGCCGCTCACAGGTACGGCGGATGTCGGCGAATATCGCCTCCACGGCGGCCTCACGAAAGGCTTCGAGGTCCTCCGAATCGGCGAGCGATGCGCCGTGGCGGTCAAGCAGCGCGCGTGCGATATCGCGTATATACTCGCCGCGGTAGCCCTCCTCGGGCATCGCCGCCGCCCGCCCAAGCTCCTCCATGTAGCGCGCGCGCACTGATTCGCCAAGCAGCTTCATCTGCCGCCCGCCATCGTTGAAGTAGTACTCACGCGTCAGGGCAAAGCCCGTCGCCTCGTGCAGACGTGCGATGGTGTCGCCCAGCACGGCGTTGCGGCCATGGCCGACCGTTAGCGGCCCGGTCGGATTGGCCGAAAGAAACTCGACCTGCACTTTTCGGCCACGGCCGATCTGATGGCGCCAGAAGCGCTCGCCCGCGCGCGCGGCGCGCAGCAACTCGCCATGCCAGAACGCCGGCGACATCCTGAAGTTGATAAATCCGGCGCCGGCTACCGTCGCCTCGGCGACTTCGGGCGGGAGATCGAGATTTTCGCGGACTATCTCGGCGATCGCACGCGCCGGTTTGCGTTCGCCGCGCGCCATCGTAAGCGCCACGTTGCTTGCGGCGTCGCCGTGGGTGGGGTCTCGCGGCGCTTGGACCGCCGGGGTGGACGGGGGCGTAGTCTCAAGCTTTCCCGCCGCGCGAGCCCGCTCAATCGCAGCGCTCAGCAGGGGTACGATCAAGTCCTTCATCACGAGGCTGTCTTGCGATCGTGCCAGATAGGGCGAACGAGTTACAGGGGGCGCGGTCTTCCTTTTCCAGACCGCGGGCGACCTCCGCTCGAGGTGTGATAAATAAAACCCGGGCCGGAAATGGAGGAGAGCGCTTATGGATCTTGAATTGAGCGGCAAGGTCGCGATTGTAAGCGGCGGCAGCAAGGGAATCGGCCGCGCAACCGCGCTCGCGCTGAGCCGCGAGGGCGCGGCGGTGGTGATTTGCGCGCGCAACTCTGGTCCGCTTGAAGAAACAGCCGCTGAAATACGCCGGCGCGAGGGCGGCCGGGCCGTGGCGGTCGCTGCGGATCTCACCCGCGCCGAGGCCATCAAGGAGGTAGTCGCGCGAGGTCTCTCTGAATTCGGACGCCTCGATATTCTGGTCAACAACGCGGGCAGCGCGCGCACTGGCGGGTTCCTTGAGTTGTCCGATGACGCCTGGCTCGAAGACTGGACGCTGAAGTTTTTCGGATATGTTCGGATGGCACGTGCGGCGCTGCCCGAGATGGCGAAGCGTCGCACCGGCGTCATCGTCAACATCATCGGTGCTGCCGCGCTCAACCCACGCGGCAGTTACATGATTGGCGGCGCAGCTAACGCCGCGCTCAATCACTTCACCAAGTCGCTGGCCGACGAAGCCGCACCGCATGGCGTTCGGGTTGTCGGGATCAACCCGGGGCCGATCCTTACCGACCGGCTGCTCAGGATGTTCGGCCGCGACGCCGAGCGCAAGAGCGAGCAAGAGCGCGCGGCGGAGCTGAGCAGGCTGACGCCGATGGGACGCGTGGGGCGTCCGGAGGAGGTTGCCGACCTGGTGGCGTTTCTCGCTTCCGAGCGCGCCGGCTTTATCCACGGCGCCAACATTACTATCGACGGCGGCACGACCAAGGGCCTGATGGGTTGACGGATGAGCACCAGGGGAAAGAAAACCGGCTCGGCGTTCGGCAAACTCGATCACATCGCGATTGCGGTCAGGAGCATCGCGCAGGCACGCAAGTTTTATGAGGACGTGCTCGGAGCAAAATTCATGTACGAGCACGACAACCAGCAGGCGGGTTTCCGGTACGCCGAATTCGACCTCGATGGAACAGTAATCGAGATACTCGAGCCGTTGCACGAAGATTCCTTTCTGCACAGGTTCCTCGACCGCTACGGCGAGGGTTTCCATCACATGACCTTCAACGTCCCCGACGCCAGAGCGCGCGCGGCGGATCTCAAGTCGCGCGGCGTGCGCATAATCGACGAGAAGGAGCACTCGCCGGCGTCGTTCGAGGCGTTCATCTCGCCCCGCTCGACGCACGGCCTGCTGATCCAGATGGGCTCGGGCTTTCCGACGCTGTCGCTGGATCCGGAATGGGAACGGGTCGTGCCGTCGTTCAAGTTCCGGCGCGACGACAAGTGACGCGCGCGTGCCCCCGTGACGAACGCGCGCCGGCGACCGATGAAATATGGCGTCTGAAACGGCGACCACGGCGCAATGGAAGGCGCCGCCGCTCATCAAGGTTTACGAAGCGCTTGGGGCGCTGGGCGACCGTCGAGTGCGCGCGACCAGGGGCCGCGCCGCAGAAGTTACGTCCTCCGACGGCAGCAGAGTCTACCAGGTCGAAGTCTCCGACGACGGGCGCCAGATAAGCTCCAACGACAACGCCTCGTATTGGCAGGGCTACCTCGGCTATCCGGCCATCGCGGTGTTGCTCTCACGCGGCATTCTGCGCACGAATCCGGATACGGCCCGCGCGCTCGCGGCAATCCCCTGGAAGGAGCTCAACAGCCGTTTCGGAAACGATTACGAGCGCACGATAGCGGAGGTCGCGCGGACGGTTACGAAGCGCGGCTATGACTTCAGCACGATCGAGGCCGAGGCCGAGGGCATTCTCGAAACGCTTCGCGAACTTAAGCCGCTCCGTGGCATCCGTCGCCGTCCACCGCGCGAGAAACCGTAAGGCCCTGGGTTTTGTGAGGAACAGCGAGTCAGTTAGCTGACAGTCTGAGTATACGGACCGGTCAGTAGTTGCGGCGTGCCTTCCACAGGCCGCGCTCGACCTCTCCCCCGCCCTGCAAACAGAGATAGCCGCCCTCAATTCGGTCTCCTCGTGGCTTGCCGTTGAACAGGCAATCCGAGCCGTCAGGCATCATCACTCTCATCGTAAGCAGGCGCGTGCTCGCGCCGAACCTGCCGTCGGCGACCCGTCCGGTGTCGTCCATGTTGCGGCAGACCATATTTCCGTAAGCGCACTTGTAGTAGCCGGTGATGACGGCATCCTTCTGAAGGAACGTGAAACTGATGACGTTAACGGCGCCACATCGCGATGGATCGGTCGAAAGCGCACTGCAGTTGGCCCACGACTGGCCCTGCCACACGCCAGTCAATCCGATGGCATCCTTCGCTGCTTCCGCGCCCGCCGGCGGGTTCGCGGCGGGTGCTCCCGGCGAGGGTGCCGGCGCCACCGCCGCTGGCGACTCCGCGAGCGGTGGCGCTGCCCCGGCGCATCCTGCGGCCGTAGCCGCGCGCCAGGCGAGCGCCAGCAATGTCAACGAGAGCTTCATCCGGCGACCAACACGTGCGCCGCGCGAGCGGCGCAGCGAATTTCGTCCTTGCGCGGCCTGGCGTCAAGCATCAACGGCCTGGTACGCAAGCTTCAGCACCGATCGGTCAACGGCGTCAGAAACCGTCCTGGTTCCCGATGCCGGAAAAGGGGCGCTTCGGGTTAGTCGCCGCGACA
>Ga0187846_10001293_pt1 | contig 14152 bp, 13 predicted proteins | sample TC_taG_FD_161473 | JGI IMG/M metagenome (GOLD analysis project Ga0187846, IMG submission 161473) | Biofilm microbial communities from the roof of an iron ore cave, State of Minas Gerais, Brazil - TC_06 Biofilm (v2) | ecosystem: Environmental > Terrestrial > Deep subsurface > Cave > Wall biofilm...
TTTCGCGTACACGTCGTCCAAGTCGACACCGGTGACTTCTTTGACCTTCCAACCGATCATCAGCTATCAACTCGGCCGCGGATGGTATCTGAAATCGAGCGACGCCACTTGGACCTTCAACCTGCGCCACAAGACCTCGACCACGATTCCCATAAGTTCTGGTTTAGGCAAGGTCTGGAAATTCAGCAACGGCTATTCGATAGATACGTCGGGGTCCGGCGAGTGGATGGTTTATCGTCAATTTGCGGACCAGACGGAGCAATTTACGTTGAACTTCCAAGTGACGCTTCTATTGCCGCAACTTGAGCTATGAACCAAGATTTCCATCGTGCTCTGGCCGACCCGGTTTGTCAGCTCAAACTCCTGTTCCTATCTTGATGATGATTCGTCACAAAAGGGAGCTGTCAGCATTCAGCAGTCAGCTTTCTAGGAGAGTTGTTTGCTGACATTTGGCGGCTGACCGCTCCCTCTAGTGGAACGCTGGCATGATCTGCTCGGCAAAGTCGTGAAACACTTCCCGTTGAGTGTCGGCTGGCGGCAGTAAAAGCACTTCGCGGATTCCAGCCTGCTCCATCGCGCGAATCCGCGCAATGATTTCATCAGGCTCGCCGACGATACAGGTACCTCGGATTGCCTCCGGCGTGACGTACTTACGTTCGCCGGGTTGCAGGAAGGTACCATGGCCTTCATGAATCTGACGGAAACGAGCATTTCCGGGCAGCGAGAAGCTCGCCACGCGCTTTAGATAATCATCCCATACATTGCGAAAGAACGGCGGCACCGCGTCATCGATTTGGCCGCGTGTCTTCCAGTTTTCGTAAACAAAGTGAAGGGCGCTGGCAACTTGGGCGCCGGTCTCATTGACAACGCGTTCAGCGGTAAGTTTCTCGCCCGGGCTGAGCACGCAGGCGGTAGTAAGCGCGGTAACGTGAAAATCGGCGGGTAAACTGCGGCGGCCCGCTTCTGCCGCGCCCTCGCTGATGAGCTTGAGCCGGTGCGACACGCGTGCGTTTATTCCACCTGCAGTCACCCAGCCGTCGCCAAATTCTCCGGCCAGTTTGCACACACGCGGCCCATTAGCGGCGACGTAGATTGGAATCGGAAGATCGAGATTGATGAAATGCCGCTCGCGATGAAGAAATTGGATTTCGCGAGTGCGGCCGCGGTAGGTGTATTCGACCGCCTTGCCCGCTAGTAGTTCGCGCACCACTCGCAGATACTCGCGAAATTCGGCGAGCGGCATGGGATTCTGCCCCATCACCCGCATCGCTGTGTGGCCGGTGCCGATTCCAAGGAATGTCCGCCCCGGCGCGAGTTGATTGATACTGGCGATTGAGTGAGCAGTGACCGGGGCGATGCGCGTGCCTGCGACGGCTACGCCGGTGCCGAGCTTGATCCGCTTGGTATTGGCTGCGGCGAGCGCCAACACCGCATAGCAATCCGACCAGATCATTTGCGAATCAGGCACCCAGCAACGGTCATAGCCGAGTTCTTCGCCATACCGGGCGAGGTCCCATTTGTCGACGTGAGTGTCAAAGCCGATGCCGAATTCCATGGTGGGCTCACCTCTTCATCGCTTCTCTCATGGTTCTGTCACCCTCGCGTGGCTGCCGTTCTCACGTGCGAAGCGCTCACGGTAAACTCCAATTCCTGCGTCTTCGCTCTGCCGCTTCCTGTATGACAAAGCTTGGTTCGTCTCTCAAACTGTTTCAGCGTCGCAGCCGCGGAGCCAATTAACAATTTTTGCAGGTGTGCACCACGCGCTACTATCAAATTGTGCACGGGGTTGAGCCTGCTTGGACGTAACATTGCGTCCCAAAGTTTGGAGGCGGTTATGGGGCGAACGCACGCAGTGGTTATAGGGGGCAGCTTTTCCGGCCTCGCGGCAGGGCGCGTCCTGAGCGAATTCTATGACCACGTTACCGTGCTTGATCGCGACAAGTTTCCCGAAGGTAATGAGGACCGCGCCGGTGTGCCGCAGGCGCGGCATGTACATGGTCTGTTGGTGCGCGGCTTAATCGAATACGAAAAGCTCTTTTCGGGGTTCGAACGGTTGGCGGTCAATAAGGGCGCGACCTTTCACGACCATACCCTCGATTTCGTGGTTCTGCGGCCCCAGGGATGGCAGCCGCGCTACCGTTCCGATCTGAAGTTCCTGAGCGCCAGCCGCGAGCTTATCGAATCATGCGTGCGCGAAATTTTCCGGCGAATCCCCAACGCTGAACTGCGCGAGCGTACTGCGGTCACTGGTTTGTACATCGATCGCAATGGTCCCCGATGCGCAGGGGTTTTAATTCCGTCGGGGGACCGTGGCCGAACCGAAGCGATCGAGGCCGATCTGGTAGTCGACGCCAGCGGTTCCGTGTCGCGCGCACCCATTTGGCTGGAACAGGCGGGCATACGACCGCCGCGCGAAACCGTGGTGGATCCGCTGGCCGGCTACGCTTCACGCTGGTTCCAGGGACCGGCCCGATGGCCCGAGGATTGGTGGTGGTGGGCGGGAGCTTATATCAGGCGACGTCCAGACGACTTGGTAGAAGCCAATTTCCAGTTAAAGGAGCATAACCGCTGGCATCTCACCCTTTCTGGTTTTAATCGCCAGTACCCGCCCACGCGCGAGAGCGATTTTATGGGGTCGCTCGCCCGCCTGCGATCGCCCTTGATAGCCGAGATGGTGCGTTTGATGGAGCCGATATCGCCGGTTTATGCGAATCGCGCAATTCGCAATCGCTGGCGTCATTATGAGCGCTGGAACCAACGTTGTGACGGTTTTGTGGCGATTGGCGACGCATCCGTCACGTACAATCCGGTCTATGCTCAAGGGATGACAGCGGCGGCACTTTCCGCGCAGATGCTGCGCTCATGCCTCAATCGCTATGGCACGTTCAGCCCTGAGCTTCCTCGAGCTTATCATGCGGCTCAGGCTGCGATTCAGCACGATCCGTGGATGTTGTCGGCGGGGGTCGATCTGCGGTTTCCGTTCACCACAGGCCAGAAGCCGTTACCGATACGATTATTCAATCTCTACCTGGAGGGCATTGGCCTCGCCGCGCGCGCCGATCCTTCAGTGAGGCGGCGCCTGGTCGAGGTGGCGCAATTGGTCCGCCCGTTGTCAGATTTGTTTCAGGCAGGCATCGCCGGGCGCGTTGGTTTGGCCACGCTCAAGGCCGGACTTCGCCGAATCAACTCTACCCTCCGCGGGCGACCGGCGCGTCCCATTCCTCCGATGCCGCCGGGTATGACACCTGCGGAGCCTCGTGCGAACGCTGATTTGAGGAGAGCGGCGGTCAGTTGACACGGCATAGTGTCGCAGGCTTCGAGCGTGTGAATCACAGGCTAATCACACGCTTCCAGCCTGTGACGCTCAAGCTGACTACAGTCTCTACCCGCTGTCCTCTATCCGTGCCCGGACGATTCGAAGGGTGTCGAGATTATAAGGCAGGCCACAATGGGTGGAATCGACCTCGAACGCCGTGACCTTCGGCCCCTCCTCAATGCAACTGACCCAGTCAACTATACCGTCGCTCTTGGAGTAAATCAGCGTTTCCGGAATCTCCGGTGCCTCGCTGGCGTGCACTCCGCAGATCGTCGCCAAATCACCGGTACAACCATGCCCTGTCTCCTGGAGGCGCCGGGTCAGCAGAGCCAGCATTTTGACATACGGATTAGAGTGCTTATGAGGGTCCTTTATTGGCGAACCGAGAAGGATCACTTGGTCGATACATTCTGGCAGCCGTCGCCCCAACTCACGGGCGTAAATGCCGCCGAGGCTGTGGCCGATAACCACCAATTTTCCTCCGACTCGGGTGTAGTGCCCCGTTACAATGTTCGCCAAGCGATCCATGACCCGCCGCGGGCATTCGGTGTTCGCTAGGATGCCGGCGAAGAAGACTTGGTGGCCGCGCGAGCGCAACCAGTTTGCGAACGGATACAGGGTCGCGTCCCCCGCCAGAAAGCCCGGGATCAGCAAGATCGAGCGGCTGCTGGAAGCTCGGCCATTGAACCGCCAACTCCAGGCATGACCCGCAAACCTTGCAAATTCTCCAACTGCGCGAAACTCCTTCAGGAGGTTGATGAAATTCAGATCCGCCATGTCAGGCTCGCGCATCCACGGCCATCCAATCCCGAACAACAAGGCTTAAGTTCACGCCTTATTACTGAGATTTTAACGGGAGCGCAAGAATCGCGGAACGAACAGTGTCGGGTTCGCTCCGTGCTAACTTTAGGGCTATTTGGGGGAGAATATAATAGCCCTGCCGCGTAGAGGCAATAAGAGATCTAGCCTGAGGCTTTTAGCTGAAGACCCCTGACTTGCGCACGTAGTCGCTCCGGAAGGAGGACTTCGCGCGCGTCGGTCCAAGTCCGTTCCAGCCGGTAGAATTCGCGGGTCGGTTCGAGAAATACGTGGACCACAACATCGTCGTAGTCCAGCACCACCCAGTGAGCGCGATTAAGGCCTTCCTTTGACAGGGGGTGAGCATTCTCGAGGTCCATCCGCTCTTCAATGCCGCGAGCGATAGCCTGAACATGAACATCAGAGCGGCCCGTAGTGATGAGAAAGTAATCTGCGATAGAACTTAGATGCTCAACCTCTACAACGATCAGGTTGTAGGCCTTCTTTTCGAGCGCCGCCTCCACGGCGGCGAGCACCTTGTTGAGTGAATCCACTGGTCAGCCTGACCTGCTGCACCGCCTCTTAAAATTCGGATCGAAATAGTAAAAGCTGCACTTAGGGCAAGGATCCGCCATGAGCGCCCGTCGTGCCAAAAAATCAATAAGGGGCATGCCGCTCGATATAGTCACCGACATCAGTTGGCACGAGATAGCGAATCGACTCGCCTAGAGCGAGCTTACGGCGAATGAGGGTGGCGGAAATAGGGAAGAGCGTCGTACTAAGGAAATTAAGGGTGTGGCCGCTAGGATGCACGTATGAATTATCACTGGTAAGGTAACCAAAGCGGTTCAACATCGCAACCCGAAGCTCGGTTTCAGGCTTCTCGCTCAAGCGCGTATGGACGATGATATTGCACAGCCGCACTATTTCATCCGCTTCTTTCCAGGTGTCAAGTTCTGCGAACTGATCACCGCCCATGATCAGAAACAGCTCCGGTTGCGACCGCATCGTCGAGCGGAAGTAGCGCACTGTGTCAATCGTGAACGAGCTGCCGCTGCGCCGTACCTCGACATCCGAGACCATGAAATAGCGATTGCCCTTGGTAGCTAGGCGGACCATTTGCAAACGATGCTCGGCGGGCGCCAACCCAAGCGGCTGTTTATGGGGTGGCGAGGCAGCCGGAACGAAATAAATTAAATCCAGACCCATCGCCTCGCGGACCTCCTCGGCGGCCCGTAGGTGCCCCAAATGGATCGGATTGAAACTGCCTCCGAACAACGCTATTCGCATCGCGCTTGCCCGGCCGCACCGGAAAAGGATGCAGGCCACACTTGGATTCCCATATCAATCACATGGTCAGACAACATTCATCTGCTCAGCTCAGTGGCAAGTAAGCCCTTGCCCGGAATGTAATTGACTTCCAACCTCACACCGTCCGGATCTTCGAACAAGGTTGAATAGTAACCGGGCGCCCAGTTTCCTTGCTCCGGCGCCCGTACGATCCGAGCGCCGAGTTCTGTCACTAGCCGCCGGACCGCATCGACGTCCTCACGCGAGCGAGCGCGAAAGCACACGTGATGAAGGCCTGGACGTGTCTGATCACAGTGTTCCAAGCGATGCTGCGCGGCGGCGCGGGCGACGCCAAAGCCGGTGCGTCCCCCGATACAATAGAAATAATTTTCCTGATCGTGGACGACTCTACGAAGCCCGAGGAAAGGGAGCAGACGCCGATAAAAGCTTACGCACTCGTCGAACCGGCTCACGGTTACAATAATATGCGCGATTCCGTTAATCTCCATCATCAGCCTCCAACGGCATTTTCACTCTGACAGTAGATTAGCGGAAGAGAAGCCCCAACCTTACGCTGCGTCGCACCGCTCAAAAGGTGCCTGTGCGGGCTATGGCGTGAGGTGCCGAGCAATGACCGGCTGGAAGCTGCGCTTGACATGGCCAGCCGGCTGTTTAAGAGATCTTCGCCTGCTTCCAAGCCAAGCGAGAGGCCAAGGTAGCATCCGAAGGGAAACGAGCCGGCGCCGTGCTTTTACCTGAACGAGTGGGAGGCGTGCGTGATTCCTGAATGAATCGTGAACGAATCATCATTGTTTTCTTTTTCGGCTTCCTGGCGCTGATCACATACGAACTGTACGCACTCTTCGAACCCTTTCTGACGCCGATCGCCTGGGCTATCCTGTTGGCCTTCCTGGTCCACCCAGCCTTAACGGCGCTAAATGCCGTCATCAGAAATCGCACGATTTGCGCGGCCATTCTTACTTTGGTGATCGCGCTCGGCGTTGTATTGCCGGCCACATGGCTATCAGCGCGGCTGTTGCACGAGGTGCAGGCTCTCTACGGTGAAATTTCGGCAGTATCTCCGAACAGCGGCTTTCACAGCGCCAGTGATTGGATTCGGCGCACGCATCTCGGCGCCAAGGGCGCTCGCCTGCTGGAGCGTCACGGGGTCAAGCTCGAAGACGAAATGCGGACCGTGGCGCTGCGCGCCGCGAAAGCGATGAGCGACTACGCGGTCGTTCACGGCGGTACGGTCGCCAGCAATATCGCCAGTTTCGTTTTTCACTTCGCCATCGCATTGCTCACTTTCTTTTACCTCTTGCGCGACGGCGAAACCTACTATGAGGGGCTGCGCGAGCTGACTCCGCTGCACGAAGAAGACAAGACAGCGATTTTCGACACGCTGCGGCTCATCTTGTCATCCGTAATGCGCGGGCTGATGCTGACCGCGCTGCTCGATGGCATTTCGTTAGGGGTGGCTTATCTCATCCTCGGAGTGCCTTACTGGGCGCTGCTCGCGCTGGCAACGGCGGCGGCCGGACTGTTGCCGATGGGCGGCACCGCGCTGGTTTGGTTACCGGTCAGCGTATACTTGGCAGTGCAGACTGGATGGGGCACTGCAATAGCGATGGTCGCATGGGCCGGCATCACCCTTACGATTGTGGACAATTTCGTCAAGCCGGTCGCGATGCGCCATGGGACGAACTTGCCGACGCTGGTGCTATTCTTCGGACTGGCAGGCGGAATCGCAGCGTACGGCCCCATCGGGATTTTTGCCGGCCCGGCAGTGGTCGCAGTGTTCGCCGCGCTGCTGCAGGTTTACCGGAGAACGTATATCACTGACCCAACCCCGACGACACAGGCCGCGCCTGCACAACTCGATGTCCGCAACAGGCGCCGCGGCCTCAAAAAACGACATGGATGAGATAACTGTACTCTCAAGGAACCTGGGTTGGGACGTTAGCGCCGATCGGCAATGGTTGCCTCTCTCGTTCGAGAGAGGCAACCTAACGGCGACTCGCCACCCTCAGCCCAGCATCGGCCACAGTGACCTTGCAGTGTCCGCGAACAGCCATCGGCGGTCTGTTTCTGTTACAAATGGGAGTTCGTCGAAAGCGAGCGCCAATTGCTCCTTAAGGCTACGGTCGTAGGTATTGGGAAAATTCGAGCCCCACATTAGCCGACGGGCACCAAACACGTCGAGCAAGCGCTCGAAGAACTCCTTGGGCGTACTTTTGCCCTTCGCGGCGGCATAGAGATTTACGCTCGAGAATTTCAGATAAACGTTCCCAAGCTTGACGAGATCGAAAAGCAGCGCGGCATTCTCGTAGGGGAAACCGTCCTCAAGGCGCGGCGCGCCCAAATGATCGAGCGCGACGCGGACTTGCGGATAGCGCTCGATAACTGTTCGCAATCGCGCCAGTTGCCGAAATCGCAGACAGACGCAAACAGGGATGTCGAGCGCCTCAGCGCGTTCCCATAACGGAAAGGTGCGCGGGTCATCCAGCCATCGCGCCTCCTGCTCGGCCGCTGGAAACAAACGTAGTCCGCGCACCCCACGTTCCTTGACCCAGTACGTTAACTGCTCCGGTGCATCGGGCCGAGTCGGGTCAACGATACAGACACTGACGAAGCGTTCGGGATGCTCTATCGCAACATCGGCGACATAGCTGTTGTCGTATTCATAGGCGGTGTGCGCCTGCACCAGCATCGCCCGATCGATCCCCGCCTCGCCCATCAACGCGAGCATCGCTTCGCCCGGCATATCGATGACCCAGTCGCTGTTGCCGGGCGCGAGCTTGCGTGGATAGCGCCGCTGATTGGGAGCGACGATATGCACATGCGTATCGATTATCATTTGTTGTGACCTGGTTCTTGCGCGAGGAGCCCTCGCAGAGAGCGTTATAGTTGCGTGGCAAGTTCGGGTTGCTAGATCAGCAATTATAAATACCCAACCACGTACGGCGATCTTTCACGATCGGACGGCGGCTTTTGATCAGCGCATAAGCCTCGTCGAGGGTCATTCCACGCCGCGTTTTCAAAAACCAGGCAACTGCAAGCGGCGCCCGTTCGCATCCTTCTTCGCAATGGACCAGCACCTGGATCCCCAAGCGCAGCCCTGCATCGATTAGGGCAGAAGTGGTGTCGAGCGTGGCGCGTCCATTGGCGAGGAAGGGAAGGCGGATCGTGCGCTTCGGCTCTGCCGCCATCGCATCGGGCAGGACGCTGATGATCATGCCGTCAAAGCGGGCCGCATCCTGCAAATCACCGAGGAAAAGGTTGGTGATTATCTCGCTCTCCCGCGACCCCAACACGTGTTGCTTTTCCCCCTTCAGAGGCCGCTCGTTGGACCGCGCGCAGCGCGGGGTCATATCATCATTACAGGTGTAGAAACTTGGTATTACCATGACGCTTGTGTCGCAGCCCAATATGGCGCAATCTGAGCAGAATAGTGCGTCCAGCGTCAACGGAGCCATAGTCGCGATGTCCGACCGCGAAGCCTTAATTGAAGCCAATCAGGCTTTTTACCAGGCGTTCGAGAGCCTGGACCTCGAGAAAATGGAGCCGATTTGGCTGCGCGATCCCAAAATCGTCTGCATTCATCCGGGCTGGCGCAAGCTGACCGGCTGGGGCCCGATCATGAATAGTTGGGAACGGATTTTTGACGGTGTCTTCGAAATGTCGTTTGAGTTGCGCGACCTCCATCTCCTCCTCAGCGGTGATATGGCTGTGGTGGTGACAGAGGAGAATCTCACCCAACGTGGCTACGAGGGTACAATGCGCACGCAGGTGCTCGCCACTAACATCTATGAGCGCGTAGGAAGCCGCTGGATGATGGTGCTACACCACGGCTCGCCAGTGATGCAGCCTGCCTCCGACGAACCTCCATTACAGTAGTTCCAACCTCGGCCACTGCGGTCTTAGCCACCAACTCTCTAGCGCGCTGCAGATATTTTCAATTTGGACAAGGTAGCGTCTTAGTACGTAAACTCATTTGCGCGACTCCACGCTAGCAGGCTGACACGTCTTGTCGCGCCCCTGATTGCGCGCAACCGCCCTCGAGTGATCGCTCTTATCTCGGCTCGTACACGGTTCGGACCAACGGATGCGATGAGCCCCCATCGACGACTAGGATCGCGCCGGTGGTGAAGCTGGCTGCCGGGCTGGCGAAATACATCGCTGCCCCCGCCACTTCCTCCGGTTCTCCTGCGCGCTGCAGCGGAAAGGTCTCCTTCGCGCGTTGGGTGAAATCTGCCGTGCGTGACCAGCCCTTGCTGATGTCAGTGTGAAAAGGACCGCAGATAATACAGTTGACCCGCACCTTGGGACCAAACTCTTTTGCAGCTGCCACTGTGAGGATATTCAGGCCGGCCTTGGCGCAGGCGTAGGGTGCGGTTTCAGGATTGGGACGAATCGATGAAGTCGACGAGATGTTGATAATCGCGCCGCCTTCACCTTGAGCCATCTTTGAGGCAAACAGCGCCGTCAGCCGAAATGGTCCCTTCAGATTAACTGCGACGATCTTGTCGAAAAGGTCTTCACTAGTGGCAAGCGACGATGGCGCTAACGGCGACAAGCCGGCGTTATTGATCAAAACGTCGGCCCGCCCCCAACGTGCATACACCTCCTCGGCCAGCCTATTGCAATCATCCCATTTGCCCACATGAATCGCGTGTGCTGAACCGTCGCTGCCGAGCGTGCGGATCTCGTCGACAGTGGCCTCGCAGGATTCGATCTTGCGGCTCGCCACCGCGACGCGCGCGCCCGCCGCCGCAAACGCCAGGACCATTCCATGGCCGATGCCGCGGCTGCCGCCGGTGATCACAACCACTTTGCCGCTAAAATCGTACATGTTTGTGTTCGGCTTCATTGGGCTGCAACCTCCAACTGCAGCATGCTCGGATATTTCCTGAACACCGCCTGACGCAAAGGCGGAATATAACAACCATGGACCATAACTGGCTTGGTGAGCCACAGTTCGAAGGCCGTCCGCTGTCGCTATTTTCCTGGTTCTCGGCTTCTCTTCCTCGTTCTTCTCTTCTATACAATGCCAAGCAAGATGTTGAATACGGGGGTGCGGCGATAACTCGCAGTTTTCCATGCTCATACGCCGCACCACCGACCGGCCGAAAGGAGGTAATGCGAATGGTTTGCACTCATTGCGGCCACGAACTCGCCAATCCCAAGGCCCTCTTCTGCGGACGCTGTGGAGCATCGCTGATTCCCCCACCGCCTGCCGAGTCTGATTCGAAGCGCTCAAGCACACGCGGCGCGTCTCGCCAACTGTTGATGATCGCGGTCGCCTTCGGTGTGTTGGCGGTCGTCGCGCTTTTCATTTACTTCACCCGACCGGGCCCGTGCGACAGCATCTTCGAACAGACTGCACCCAAGCTCGCCATCACTCTGCAACATCTTAAGACCAACGGCGGGGTGGTCATCGGACACGATAAAGTCCAGGATCTTGCTGAGAGCTCGCAACGAATGGGTATCGTCTGCAAGACCTGCTGCATCGCCCAGCAAAGCGGAAGGATTGATGCCGGCCAATTTCAAGAATGCATGAACACGACGAGGAGTTTCGAGACGAGAGTAGTAGACGTGGCGAGTAACGTCGATGCTGCTATCAGTGCCAGGCAACAAGGCCAACTGCAATTGGTCAGCGAAAAGACCCAACAGGCGACCCTCGCCGTGACCGCCGCAGCGGGCGAGGTGCAAAAGGGAGAAAAGCTCGAAAAGGTCGCGGCGATTTCGCCTAGCCCAACGCCCGCCTCCGACGCGTCGTCTGGACCGAACTCCGGCATACCACCAAAAGCTGTTTCGATTACGAAAAATGACGGAACCACGATGTGGGTCTATGAGGATGGCTTCTACTTCAACAACTACTCGGATGGACTTCATTTGGAGAGCGGCCAGTCCGTCGATTATCCCAAGGTGAAAGCGATTGATATTCTGGGGGCCGATAACGGGAAGGAGAAGCTCCGCATAACAATCGCCAGTGGTAGAACGATCGAGGGGACGGAAGATCAATACATGTCGGCGACCGTTGGAGGAAAGAATGATCTGGGCGCGGTCGATATGCCGGTCGCGCAAGTAAAACGAATCGTTTTCCCGCACTAGCGTGTTGACTTGCGGACCACGTCCGCAGTGGATCCATAGCACTTCGCGAAAACTCACTTTTGTATGCAGTCTGGCGCTCGGCATCTCCACCGGACGGGAGGACGAGGCAAACAGGGACGGCGGAGTGGGACTTCATGCTAGTCTGTCAAAAAAGGTGATCGCGCATGACGACCAACGCAGACGAGGCGCTGCCGAACCTTAACCGCCTGGTGCGCGCGAAAACCGGCGATGCCCGAGCACGCGCGCATTCGCTTGAAACCTTACCCGGGCATGCCGGTTTCAGCTACAGCTTCGTGCTGGAGCGCGATGACGGCAGGAGTCCAGCCGGCAAGCTCGTACTGAGGATCGCGCCGCCCAACGTCAAGATTTCCGGACCGGCTGATATTGTGAAGCAGGCCCGGATTATGGCGTCGATGGCCGGTACGGCAGTGCCGGTGCCACCGGTTTACTGGTACGGCGACGAGCCCGAATTCTTCGGCCGCCCATACTTTGTGGTCGGTTTCCTGGAAGGGCTGAAGCTAGCCGACGAAGCTTTTCCAGCCGACGATATGGCGCGGCTTGCGCGCAAGGGAATCGAAACCCTGGTTGCTCTCCACAACTTGCCATGGGAGCCGCGGCGCGAGGCATTCGGTGAGCCGTTGCCGCTAAGCGAAGAGATGAAACGGCTCGATTATCTTTTGGATCGGCCGACCCTTGACCCAGCCGTTGTCGCGCGCGCACCGGAACTGCGCCAACGGCTGCGGACAACCCTGCCCACGGGTGCGCGGTTGGGATGTGTTCATGGCGACTTTCAATGGTCGAATGTCTTATTCGATGCCGAGCGGCCGATAGCGCTAATTGATTGGGAAATCGCCTCGATCGGTCCAACGCTGCTCGATCTAGGCTGGGTCTGCTTCTTCGCCGATACCGACAGCTGGGTCGAAACGGCCGAAAAGAGAACGCGCCCGTTGTCTCCACATGAAATTGTGGAAACCTATGCCAGAGTGGCTCCATTCCCTATCTCGGAGGAAGAGGTACGCTGGTTTCGCGCCTTCGCAGGTTATCGCTTCGGCGTAATAACCTGCTTTAACCTGATGCTGCATCGCCGCGGCAAACGCGTCGATCCGGATTGGGAAGATATCGCGCTGTCAGCCCCCCGAATGTTCGAGCGCGGCCTTGAATTGCTCGGCATCTAAGCCAGTCGGAAGCTCGCTTCGCCGCCGAACTCGCACATCGAATTACTGGTTTTCCATATCCCCGTTGTCCGGCTGGCGGAACGGCAGCTATATTCTTTAAATGGCGGATCGGACCCTGCTCAATGGCAAATAACGGCCGGCTCGCGATCATCGACCTCGGCGGACAGTATTGCCATCTCATCGCGCGGCGCTTGCGCGATCTCGCGGTCGATTCCGAAGTCTTCCCGCCATCGATAAGCGCGGATGATTTATCACACTACGCGGGCATTATCCTGTCCGGCGGTCCGCAAAGCGTCTACGACCCCAATGCAGTGACAATTGACGAGCGCATCCTGCGGCTCGACCTGCCTGTCCTTGGCATCTGCTATGGCCATCAATTGCTTGCCAAACTGCTCGGCGGCGAGGTTACCAAGCGCGATGGCGAATACGGCTCCGCGCAATTGAGGACCAGCACCCTCACCTCACCTCAGACACAGAGCGAGAAAGGGACAGGCAGCGCGGATAGTCTCTTCGCTGGCACGCCGCCGACGCAGCAGGTTTGGATGAGCCATGCCGATGCCGTCCGCACGCTTCCACCCGCGTTGGTAACGTTGGCGGCGACTGACCGATGCACCTGCGCGGCATTCGCCCACTCATCGAAGCCGCTGTACGGTCTGCAATTCCATCCCGAAGTCGTGCATACGGAGTACGGCGCCAAGATTCTGGAAAACTTCGTTCGGTCGGTATGTCAGATTGGTGAAAGCGCTGCCGGCAAGAGCAGAGTGCCGGGGCTATGCGAGCGAATTCAACGGGCCGCAACCGGCAAATCAGTGTTTTTCCTGGTCAGCGGAGGGGTCGACTCCACGGTTGCTTTCATCCTGTGCGGCATCGCGATGCCAAAGGAGCGGGTGCTTGGGCTGTATGTCGATACGGGCCTGATGCGCCTGGGCGAGACCGACGAGTTGCAGACCAATCTCGCAAACCTCGGACTGGCCGACCGGATCAGGATTTGGGACGCGTCCGAAGTCTTTCTGAAAGCGCTCGAAGGTAAAATCGACCCCGAAGAAAAGCGCCAGATTATCGGGCGCCTCTTTATTGAGATTCAAGCGCAGGCTATGCATCAATTCGGGATTGATCCGGAGCACTGGCTACTGGGTCAGGGGACTATATATCCCGACACCATCGAGTCGGGGGGAGATGCCGGGCGTGCGGCGGTCATCAAGACCCATCATAACCGATGCGATGAGATCCGAGAGTTGATCCGGCAGGGCAAGGTCATCGAGCCGCTTGCTGAATTCTACAAAGATGAAGTGCGCGCTCTCGGCCGGGAACTAGGACTGTCGTCGCACCTCACCAATCGCTGGCCCTTTCCCGGACCGGGCCTGGCGATCCGATGCTTATGCACGCAGGCCCGGAGAGCAGCGGAACCACTATCGCAGGAAATCGCGCCAGTCCTGGCCGAAGATGGTTATCAGGGCGT
>Ga0187846_10001294_pt1 | contig 14149 bp, 11 predicted proteins | sample TC_taG_FD_161473 | JGI IMG/M metagenome (GOLD analysis project Ga0187846, IMG submission 161473) | Biofilm microbial communities from the roof of an iron ore cave, State of Minas Gerais, Brazil - TC_06 Biofilm (v2) | ecosystem: Environmental > Terrestrial > Deep subsurface > Cave > Wall biofilm...
CCGCCGCCAGCGCGCCCAAGGTGAATAAGTCGCAAACGTCCAGGTAATCCCCGTCCTTTTCGCAACGGCCCGGCTGAGTAGACTCGCAGCGACTCAGTCATATCAATTCCAATGGGCCGAGAAAGAACGATGATTGCCTGCCATCTCGATCGCAACTCGCAGTCTGCATTCTGGCCGTCCCTGTGTGGCGCGTTGTGCGCCGCTCTGCTTTCCGGTTGTGCCGACTTTCGGGCGCCGGAATACCAGCGTCCGGACGCTCCTGGTAAGTCCTCGTGGTCCCAGCCAGCGGGAGCAGCCGTCTCGGCGGCCGATACCATCACTCCGGACTGGTGGCGGGAATTCGGGGACCCGTATCTAGACACCCTGGTCAACGCTGCCATCGCGGGGAACTTCGACCTGAAGGTCCTTGCTGCGCGCATTCAGGTCGCCAGTACGGAGATTGCCGCGGTGGAGGCCGGGGCACTGCCAACGGCGAATCTGGGCGCGGGGGCAGATTTCGAGAAAACGACCCAGCGGAAATCCACGCAAACCTACACCGTAGCCGGCCAACTCAGCTGGGAAATCGACATCTGGGGCAAGGTCGCGAAGGGCGTTCAGGGCCAGACGGCCGAATGGCGCGCCACCGAGGCGGACTGGCGCGCGGGGTATTTGAAGCTCATTGCCTCGGTGTCGACGACTTACTTTCAGATTCTCCAGTTTGACGAACAAATTGATCAGCAGCAGAAAGCGCTGGCCAAGAACAGGCAGATATTGGCCATCTACGAGGCCCAGTACGCGAATGGTGTGGTGGGCCAAACCCAGGTGCTGCAACAAAGGGCCGAGGTCAACCGGCAGACGAAGGAGCTACTCGAACTGCGTCGATCGCGCAATGTCGCCAACAACGCGCTCGCCACGTTGACCGGCGTGCCGGCGGGGGAGTTCCATGTTCCTCACGGCTACCTGGAAGAACGCGTGCGCCTTCCGCTGGTGCCCCCTGGCTTGCCCTCCCAGCTGCTGGCGCGCAGACCCGACGTCATCGCGGCGGAGTACCGGGTTTTGGAGGCCGTCGACCTGGTAGGACAGGCGAGGCTCGCGCAATTGCCTTCCATCGGCATGACCGGGCGGGCGGGGACCGCCAGTCTTTCGCCGGCCGACCTGTTCAAGTCCTTCACATTGAGCTTCCTGCCTAGCATCAACCTCCCGCTGTTCGATCCGAACATCAAGGCCCAAATAAAGATCAGCGAGGCGCAAACGAAGGTCGCAGAGGAGCAGTATCGGTCGACGGTGCTGGCAGCTTACGAGGAAGTCGAGAGCACGCTCGTGAATCTCGGCGCCCATAGGGAACAAAGAACGCAGCTGCTGCAGCAGACCGACAGCCTGCGAGCTGCCGCTGCTCAGGTGGAAGCTCAGCTCAAGGAAGGCCTGGTAAGTCAGCTCGAAGTGTTCGAGGCCGAGCGTCAGCTGTTAGCCGCGGAGCTCGACCTGCTGCTTAATCAGCAGGAGATCTTGTCCGACACGGTGACTATTTATAAGGCGCTGGGCGGTGGCTGGCCGACTGTCAACGTCCGCAATCAGAGTTAACAAAGACATGCCCCTCAACGCAGCGGTGAGCCCTGAGATGCAAGCGGCGGCAGATCAGGAGTTGTGTGTCGTCCTCAAGCCGATATCCCATGCCGAGCTGGGCGACATCGTCATCGAGAACGGCCTGTTCGCAATCGGTCGGACCGAAGCCCCGTTCGGGTCCTATCGGCCAGAGATCGTAGCCGGCCTGTCGCGCCGGCACGCAAGAATCTTTCTCGCCGACGGGGCCGTCTACGTCGCCGACTTGGACAGCAAGAACGGGACGACCGTCAACCGCGTCCGGGTTCAGGAGAAACCGACCAGCCTGCGCGACGGGGATGAAATCTGCTTCGGTGGCGACCTGTCGTACCGAGTGCGGCTGGGCGGGCGGACCAAAGCACCGAGGCGGGTGGCGAAACTCCTCAGCCTCACGCTCAACCCGGCGCGCAGCGATCTGGGGCTGCAGGCGATTGTTCTTGCCCAGTTCCCGTTTCTGATCGGCAAGGCGGATCAGTCATTTCTGCGCCACCACAACGGACAGCCCCAGCAACTGAACTACATCTCGCGGCGCCATGCCCACATCTTCGTCAAGGGCGACACGCCGTTCGTGGAGGACCTGGGTAGCAAGAACGGCACTTCCGTGGGAGGCAAACGCCTCGACGAGCACGCCGTTCCGCTGGAGGACGGGGACGTGGTCGCGTTCGGTGGCAATCATTTCGTCTACACCGTGAGCCTCGAGAAGGCGCTCGAGGTCGAGCCCACGGAGACGAAGATGGCCCCGGTCGCACCGCGTGCTACCGCACAGCGGAGCGATCCGGAAAAGACCACGTTCGTAGTGGCCGCGGGCTCGTTTCTGGACATATTCTGCGTCGACGAACCGCTGCCGCAGAAAGAAGAGCGCAACGGCGAGGAGTCGAAGCCCGCGGAGCCTGCCAAGCCGGAGCCGGACCCACACCAAGGGCAGGGCCGGTTCGCGATCCTGTTGTCCGCGCTGGCCGAGGCGTTCGGGGGGTCGGAACGCGGGAGCATGAGGCGCGCGTGCTGGTGGGCGGGATCGGTTGCGGCGCTGCTCGGGATCTTTGCCCTGGTGGTCTACCTGTGGGGAGCCTCCGAGCGGGGAATCAAGGACGCGTATGCCGGCGGCGACTACGCGCGTGCAGTGGCGGCAGCGAATCGGTACCTGGAGCGGAACCCAGACAGCGCCGAGATCAAGGCGCTCGACACGCAGGCGCTGCTCAAGGCGGGTGTGCCGAATTGGTTGACTCTGTTGCGTGCTGGCGACTTCCAGCGGGCGAGCGCAGCGCTCGCGGGCATGCGCCAGCTCAGCGGTCGCAATGCTGACGTTCGGCCGCTGATCGGCGACCTCGAATGGATGGGCGAGGTCGAGAAGTTCGTCACGGATCGAGGCGGGGTCGACGCGCCGGTCCGAATCTACGTCGACGAGGACAAGATCAGGGCGCTTCTCAAGCAGTGGCAGGAAGACGCTCAGGAACGCCAGCGGGCCTTTGCCACGATTGCATCCTACGTTCCCGAGTTCAAGGACGCGTACGCCGAGGCGCTCAGCCATCTGCGCAAGCTGCAGAACGATGATTCGGTGTACGTGGCGGCCATCGAACGCCTGAAAGCAACCATCAGTGCGGAATTGGATCGGGATAGTCCGCGGGCGTTGGATGCCGTGCTGCAGGACTATTCGGAAAAGTACCCCCGGCTGGGTGGCCTGGACGGGGTGCGCCGGGACTTGCGGCAGTACATCGAAGTCCAAAACGAAGCGCGCAGCCGACGGTTGGGCCGGCTCTACACGCTCCTCACAAAGGTCCAGTTTTCGACGCCGCCGTTTCAGGCCAAGTTTCGCGCCCTGACAGCGAGCGATCGGTTTCCGCCCGCGGAGGTCCTTCGGCAGTACGGGGCCGTATCCGAGGCGTGGCGGCAAGGCGACACGAACGAGGCCTTCGCCCGTCTGCACCGGATGGATGCCGGGCCCTGGGCCGACGCGGTCACAGCCGAGCTGCAGCGCAAACGAGCGCTGATGGAGGGGTACGCGGCACTGCAGAGGGAGCGCGGCGCGAGGGATTACGAGGAGCGCCTGCTCGCGTTTTACGGCGCGCTCGATGCCGACGAAGACGTTTACTTCCTGCACGGTGTCGAGTCGGACGTTGGTCTGTACCGGGACCAAGCGCTTGCTCGGGCGCAGGGCTCGCTCAATCGCGCCGAGGCGTCGTGGCGTCAATACAGCGAGCACGGCGCCATAGAAGGAAAGGAGCGGCTCAAGGCCGCGATCTCGAACGATTTTCGAACCCAAGCCCAGCTGCTGTCCGAGGCACTGGAGAATGTGCAACGTGGCGCCCGGATCTACGCTCAGCTGAAAGTGGCCCGTCCCGCTCAATGGATCAAGGTCGAGGCGGACATCAAGGCCGAGGCGGAAGGGCAGCGGAAGTCGTTGCTGGAGTTGCGCAACGTCTTGGAACCCGCACTGTTGAAATCCAAGCTGGCATTGTTAGGAGGAGACCGCAGTGAAGATGAACGTAAATCGCCTTAGACCGCTGACTGAGGCGCTGGAAGATCACGGCGCCGAGGGCATCGCAATACTGACCGCCGAGCCGTCGCGGTTCACGCTCGCCGTCGTCGTTGCGATGGCGGGGCTTGTGCTGGCCGGTCTGATGTGGTCGTTCTTCGGCCATGCCGACGTGATCGTGACCGCGCAGGGCCCGCTCGTGCCGGATTCGGAAGTGCGGCGCTTCTACGCCCCCGTTGATGGCGAGCTGGCAAACCTCTATGTCGCGGAAGGCCAACCGGTGTCGAAAGGCGACGTGCTCGCTCGGCTCAACGCGAGAGGCGCCATCGAGGCTGCCAGCAACGCGCTGCAGGCCCAGCTGAGGCTCGAGGACGCGGAACGGGAATGGAAGGAATTCCCGGAGAAGAAGGCGCTGATGGAGCGCCGAGTCGCGGCGTTGCAACAAGCGATGGAGCTGGCGGAGCACCAGCACGAGCGGAACGCCTCGGAAGGAACGGTAAAGTTCGCGGAAGCCCAGCGCGCGCAGCTGCAGGAGGCGCGCACGGTCGTCGAAGACGCCCGCCGAGCTCGCGACGCCGCCAAGCAGGAGGCGGACAAGTACGCGCGGCTATATGCGACGCCCGGCGGAGGCGGGGTGTCGCAGCTCCAGGTCGAAAGCAAGAAAAACGCGCTGCTCCAGGCCGAAAATTCCGTAGTGCTGGCGCAAGCGAAACTGAGCGAACTCAGCGCTCGACAGAGCCAGGAACATTCGCAGGCTAAAGCGCAGCTGGAGACCGGCGGCCAGGAGCTTACCAAACTGCAGTTGCAGCACGACGCGGCCGCGAAGGAGATCGCCACTACCGAAGAGAAGCTGCGCTTGCAGGTGCAGACAGCGCGCTTGGTGGCCGAGGCCGCGGCACGGATCCGCTTTGAGAGCATCGACAAGGACAACTTCCTCCTGATCGTGGCGCCAGTGGACGGCGTCATTACCGACCTGACCTCGACTCAACAGGGGGACAAGGTTCAGGCCAACACGCCGATCGGCGGCATTGCCCCGAAAGACGCTCGGCCCATTGTCAAGATCGAAATTGCCGAGCGCGACCGGGCCTTTTTGCGGGAAGGCCTGCCAGTGAAGCTGAAGTTCAACGCGTTTCCCTACCAGCGCTATGGTGTGATTCACGGCACGCTGACCTACATTTCTCCGGCCACGAAGCCGGCGCAGCAAACCAAGCAACCGGTGTACGAGGGGCGTGTAACGCTCGAGCGGGACCACTACCTGGTCGCGGACGCCAAGTACCCGTTGCGCTATGGAATGACGGCAACGGCAGAGGTGGTGGTGCGCGAGCGGCGCCTGATCGACCTCGCGCTAGATCCATTCCGGCAGATCGGGGGGTGATTTCACGGCCTTTCCCGAGCGAATCGCGAACCGGCGTTTCTAGCCATACCCCGCGTCAGGGCGCCTGCGGGGAGATCGCCACGGCGGCGCGGTGGGGGAGTGCCGAGCGAGGGTGAGCCGGGGGCTGGTCGCGGGCGCCCATCCGGGGTCGGCCCATTCGGCTTGCGGCGCAGGACCCACCGGAACGTCTGATCCCGCGCGGGTCTTTTGTCTGCTAGCGACCTGGACCACCGCTGCGGCCAGGGTTCGAGTGGGCTAGAGCTCAATGCCGCGGCCGCGGGTCTCGAGCCCCCCCGCCAGGGTGGTTGGAGGCGATCGCGGTCCAGACCCGGCGCCCGCTTAGGCGGGCGCTTGGCGCGACCCTCACCACCCTTGACCCGAAAAGTGTTCACCAGGGTCTGAAGCCCGGGGGCCGGCAGCTCCGCTCCGCAGCCCCTGCCGGGTGATCGGCCGCGCGCTCGATCACTTGCCGACCCACGGCGCGCCGGCCGTGACTTGCGGGGTCCATGCCTTGCTCGCCGCTGCCGACCGGTCGGCCGGCGCGAAGGTGAATACATCACCGAGCGCGCGGTAACCGCCGGCGTTTCGCCGCCAGGCGCCTGACTAGACTTGTACGAAATCATTCCAATCATTCCATTCCACATGCAAGAAGGAGTCGCTATGACGACGATTGTGCGAGTCGACGATGAAGTCATTGGCTGCGAAGAGTTCCTCAGGACGTTAAAGCTCACCGGGCGGTTCGAAGGTCTGCTCGAACAGATCGTGAGAGACAGGCTCACGGTGCGAGCGGCGAAAAAACAAGGTATTCGAGTGTCCCCGGAAGAGATACAGGAGCGGGCTGACCAATTCCGGCGGGCTCGGGGACTGCACCGGGCAACCGACACTAATCGCTACCTCGACCGGCTCGGGGTCACCCTGGACGAGTTCGAAGCCTTCACCACCGACAGCCTGTACCAAGAAAAGATGATGAATCAGGTGTGCAGCGACCAAGCGGTCGAAAAGTATTTCAAGTTGAACTCCCCCAAGTTCGACAGCATCGAGGTGAGCCACATCGTCCTCGATGCCGAGGGCAAGGCGAAAGAGATGATCTCCTTGCTGCAAGATGATCTCGACTGCTTCGCCGAAATGGCGCGCGAACATTCGATCGCGAACACCCGGGAGCATGGCGGCGTCATCGGCAAAGTGCTGCGCGGCTCCTTGAGAAACGACGTTGAGGCCAAGGTGTTCAACGCCGGCGTCGGCGACTTGATCGGGCCATTTGCGTCGCCCGACCGATCCTTCTTCGAGATCTTTACGGTGAACGCCAAGAAGCCTGCCAAGCTGGACGAGGAAACCGCGATCGAGGTACGGCGCCTGCTGCGCGAGGAATGGCTCGCGGCACGGGCGCAAGAACACGTCGTAGCGGCGCGCTAGGTCAGACACATGGGCAAGCGCATGGACGGGGCCGAGGTGCAATCCCTCGCTGAATTTCTGGCGTCAGTCGAGATCTTGTCGCCCTTTAGCCGAGCTGAGCTCGAGCAACTGGCCGAGCACGCGGAATCGCGGTTCTTCGCGTTCGGCGAGACGGTGTGCAACGCCGGCGAGTCCGCCGACGGCCTGGTGGTGGTCAAGTCGGGTTCGGTTCGCATATTCACCGAGGAGGGAGGCAAGGAAATCAGCATGGGGGTGCGCAAGGAGCGCGACGTATTCGCGGAGATGGCGATGTTGCGCGAATACCGCCACGAGTCCTCGGTGCGCGCGTCGGTAAAGAGCGAGCTGCTGTTCATTCCGCGCAAAGCGATCGCGCCGATCATTGCGCGCAACCCCGAAGCGCAAACCTTCGTCACCAGTTTCGTCGCGATCAGCTCCGCAGGGGGGCTCGTCGCCCGTTTGTTCGACCTTCGGGGCAAGGTGGACAAGAGCGAGCTGGAGGACTTTGTTCGGAGCGTCGGCGCCAAGCGTGTGAGCGCCGGTAAGGAAATTCTGAAGCAGGGCGGCCGGGAAGACCGCAGGCTGTACCTGGTGCGGCACGGGCAAGTGCAGATCGTGCGCAAGGAGGAAGGCACCGAATATCGGCTGGCGACCCTGACCGCGGGCGAGATCTTTGGCGAGAAGGCCTGCGTGATGCGCCAGGAACAGGCGGCATCGGCGATCGCCGCCACGGACACCGCCCTCCTGGTGATCCCGGAGAAGACCGTTCACCTGATTCTGCAACGCAACCCGAAGCTGCGCGAGGTGCTGGAAGAACGAATCCGGTCTGCCGACCGCGAGCTGCAGCGGCAAAAGAAGTTGGCGGAGCGGCGCAAGCTGCCGGTCAGGCTCGATCTGCAATCCAAGCCCGAGTTCGGCGAGAAGGTAATCAAGCGGTTCGCGCTGGTCGAGCAAGCCGAGGAGATGGATTGCGGCGCCGCGTGCCTGGCGATGATCTGCCGGCACTACGGCATCGCGATGACGCTGGGCAAGCTGCGGGAATTGGCCAACGTCACGACGCAGGGCGCGACCCTCGACAGTCTTGCGCGCGCCGGCGAGTCACTGGGTTTCTCCGCACGCGGAGTCCAGTGCACGTTTGACGCCCTACACGGCTTCGACCTTCCCTTTATCGTGCACTGGGAGGGTTACCACTACGTCGTGGTGTACGGCATCTCGAAGCAGCAGGTCTGGGTCGCGGATCCGGCGGTTGGCTTCAAGAAGATGGGCGTAGAGGAGTTCGAGCGCGGGTGGAGCGGGACCTGCCTGGTCTTCACGCCCGGCCCGAACCTGGTGCAGTTGGCCGCAACGCGCTCGCCCTGGGTGCGATTCGCGGGTTATTTGAAACCCTACAAGAAGATTCTCGCGCATCTGTTCTTGGCGACCTTTGTGATTCAGGTGCTGGGGGTCGTTCCTCCGGTGATCATTCAAAACGTCCTGGATGGGGTCATCGTTCACGAGAACGTAAGTCTGCTCCACCTGCTCATCGTCGGCCTAGTCATTTCCAACGTCTTCACCCAGCTCATATCGACGATCAGGGCGTTCCTCGCCAATTTCATGGTTCGCAACATGGACTTTGCGATGATGTCGCAATTCTTGCAGCACACCCTGTCGCTGCCGCTGTCGTTTTTTGCCAAGCGCAAAACCGGGGACATCTTCGCGCGCTTTCAGGAGAACCAGACCATACGGGCGTTTCTGACTGAGTCGACCGTCACCACCGTCCTGAACCTGCTGATGATCTTCATCTACTTCACGATCATGTTCTTGTACAACGTGCAGATGACGCTGCTGCTGATCGCGTTCGTCATCCCGATCGTGGCCCTGACCGTGGTCGTAACGCCGAAGGTCAAGAACTATGCGCGCGAGGTATTCGCCGCCGGCACGGATGCCAAGGCCTTCCTGATGGAGGCGCTCGGCGGAGCGGAGACCGTCAAAGGGATGGGGATCGAGCGTCCGGTGCGGTTGAAGTGGGAGAAGAAGTACGCCAAAGCCCTAGACGTGCAGTACCGGGCGCAGTTCTTCAACATCCTGGTCGCGTTCGGCAGTCAATTGCTCAACGCGGCCACGGTCATCGCCATGCTTTGGGTTGGGGCTAAGCTGGTCCTCTCCCATGAGTTGACCGTCGGCCAAATGATCGCGTTCAACGCGCTGATGGGGAGCGTGCTGGCGCCGCTGATGGGATTGGTTGGTCTGTGGAGCCTCCTGAACGACGCCGGTGTCGCGATGGAACGCCTGGGTGATGTGCTGGACATCGAGCCGGAGCAAAAGCCCACGGAGGTGGCGTCGCGAATCATCCTCCCGGACTTGCGGGGTCAAATTCGCCTGGAGGGCGTTTACTTCCGCTACGGTGGCAGCGAAACGCCGTATGTCCTCGAGAACGTGAGCTTGGACATCAAGCCGGGTGAGTTGGTTGCGATCGTGGGCCACAGCGGCTCGGGCAAGACCACCCTTGCCAAGCTACTGGTGGGCTTCTACGCGCCCACCGAAGGCCGGTTGATGGTGGACGGCTATGACATGACCGCGATCGACAAGGCCTACTACCGCGCCCAGGTTGGCTACGTGATGCAGAGCAACCTGCTGTTCTCGGGCACCATAGCGGAGAACATCGCGAGCGGCGATGAGAGCCCGGACCGCCGGCGGATCGAAGAGGTGGCGCGGATGGCCGACGCACACGCCTTCATCAGCAAGATGCCGCTCGGCTACGAGCAAATCGTGGGTGAACGCGGCATCGGCCTGTCCGGCGGCCAGATTCAGCGGCTGTGCATTGCCAGAGCGCTGTACCACGATCCGCGCCTGCTGGTCTTCGACGAGGCGACCTCGGCGCTCGATACGGAGTCCGAGAGCAATGTCATTGCAAGCATGCACGACATCCTGAAGGGACGCACCGCAGTCATCATCGCGCACCGACTGAGCACGATCATGCGGGCGGACAAGATTCTCGTGCTCTATGACGGCGCGATCGTGGAGCAGGGGCGCCACGAGGAACTGGTCGACAGGAGGGGTATGTACTATCAACTGGTCCAAAAGCAGCTGAGCGCAGCATGATAATCCTCGACCAACCCATAGACGGAAGTTCCGCAGTCTCGTACGCCGCGCTGATCGAGAAGATCGAAATCTTTCGCTCGACGCTGCGCTGGGCCTCCAGACTGGAGCGGCCCGACATCGAGAAGCTGCTCCGACAGTCGCATGGGCTGCGCGATGAGGTCATGCAGCTGTCACACAAGGAGCGGTTCATCACGGCTGCAGGCGCGGAGCCGGTCCGGGCGAAGCAATCGCCGGGAGGACGTCGCCAAGCGTTGCTCGAGCGCAGCTTCGCCTTTGAGGGGGTGTTTGGGGACAATCCCAAGCTCCTGGAAGCACTGGAGATCGCGGAGAAGGCTGCCCCGACCGACCTACCCGTCCTGATCGATGGGGAAAGCGGCACCGGCAAGGAGCTGATGGCCAAGGTGATCCACGCCAACGGGTCGAGAGCCGACAAGCCCTACATATCGGTTAACTGCGGGGCGATTCCGGACAGCTTGCTGGAATCGGAGCTGTTCGGGCACAGAAAGGGCGCGTTCACCGGCGCGCAGCACGACCGGAAGGGTAAGTTCGAAAGCGCCCACAAGGGAACCATATTTCTCGACGAGATCGGCGAGCTGCCGTTGGCTGGCCAGGTGAAATTGCTGCGCGTGCTGGAGTCGCGCGAGATTCAAAGAGTGGGATCGGATGAAGCCATCGCCGTCGACACCCGGATCGTGGCCGCGACCAACAAGAATCTGCGCAAATTGTGCGAGGAGGGCAAGTTTCGCGAAGATCTCTTCTACCGGCTCAGCGTCATCCATGTGACCTTGCCGCCGCTGCGCGACCGTAAGGACGAGATCCCGTTGCTGTTCGAATACTTCGGGGACGAGGCAGCGGAGTCGTTAAAGCGGCGCCCGATCAAAATGACGCCGCGACTGCGAGAGTTCTTGTTGAATTATTCTTATCCCGGGAACATCCGGGAGCTGCGCAACATCATCTACCGGCTCTCGTGCCTGGCCGGGGACGCGGCGGATCTGGAGCACCTCCCGGCGGACACCCGGCCGGCGCCGCAAGCCTCGATCGCGCAGAACGCTCACGCAAGCAGCGCGGCTGCGGTCGCGATGGCCAACTCGCTAAGCGAAGCAAAGCGCGCCGCGAGCGACGAGGCGGAAAGGGCGTTTCTCGAGCACGGCCTGCAAGAGGTTGGGGGCACCGTGGCAGAGCTCGCGAGGCGGTGCGACATGAACCGGTCTCACCTGCAGACACTGCTGAAAAAGCACGGCATCCAGTCCAAAGCCTTCCGACACCAGGATCGGTCGCGGAGCGTGCAAACGGCCTGACCGTCCCATTCGGGCTCTGACTCGCTGTCAGAGCGCGGGATTGAACATCGTCCTGTCGGCGTACAGGTCTTCGGCGCGCACCACGACCGCCGATACGTTGTCGCGCCCGCTCGCGTTGAGTGCCATCTCGATCAGGGTTTCGGATGCCCGCCGGCAATGACCCGGGAGGAGGGCGCTGCCGATGGCCTGTTCGCTCACTTCGTTGGTCAGTCCGTCACTGCACAGCAGAAAGACATCGCCGTCGACGACTTCCACCCTCACTTCATCGACGTTCAAGGTACCGAGGGCGCCGACTGCACGCGTAACGCCGTGGCCAGCCCCGTAGTAGGTGGCATCGTCCGCCACGTCCGCCCCTCGGGATTTGAGCTCCTCGGCTTGGCTGTGATCGCGTGTAAGCAGCCTGAGCCGCCCGTTGCGGTAGAGATAGATCCGGCTGTCCCCGGCCCATAGACACGCGCAGTAGCCGTCGCAGGCGAGCAGGACCACGACGGTGGTGCCAATCAGCGGTACCTTGCGGGCCGCCGCCTCGGCCCGCAGTTGCCGATTGGCGAGCTGCAGCTGCTCGCGCGCATCGGCCACGAAGCTGCCCAGGCTGTCGGGCGACGCGACCTGGCTCAAGGCCTCGATAACGCTACGGCTCGCAAAGTCGCCGACCGTATGTCCGCCCATGCCGTCGGCAACGGCCCACAGGCCCCGCTCCGGCTGGTCCAGGCAGCCATCCTCGTTCGTCGCGCGGACCAGGCCGACATGCGAGCAGGAGGCGGACGTCCAGCGAAACTGGCTGCGTATCTCAGGGGCGCACCCGAGCGCCGGGCTAGCCCGTTTCATTCGACGCGACCCCCCCGCCCCGCGCCGCTATGACTTGGCGATACTGAAACTGGGGCCTACGCTGGGCGAGCCGATCAGGACCGCGGTGATGCTCGAATTGCTCCCCGAGTTGCTGATCAACAGATTCTGCGACTGGTCAACGATCTGGCCAACCGAGATGTTGTTGATCTGGAAGAAGTTGATTACCGGGAACGGGGGAAGCACGGGCGGTGCCCAGGGGGTGCACCATCCAAACACCCACGGGGCGCTCGCGCCGCGGACCAAAGACATCGTTTTGAAGTCCAACGCCCGGTTGGTGGGCAGGTCGGTGACTGCAATCGTAGCCATGGTTGTGTCTCCAAAAATGTTGGTTAGAAGATAGCAATTAGCACTAAGCCGAAACAGTTACAGCAACTGTCATGCCAATCCCGCATAGTCCAATAGGAAGGGACACAACGACCGAAATATTCACCGATTGTCGGGCGATTCGGGCTCTGAGAGGTGGGGAGAGTGCCATCTCTGCATTCCGAGAGTTGGTTCGTCGCCAACAGCTCGGGTGTACGAGTCGGACGCCGCCGAACTCCTGCCGCCTGGCCGCAGCCCCTGATTCTCCCCATGATCGTGAGCCACACCGCAGAGAGAAGGATAGTTCTGCGACTTTCCGCGGACCGGTGCTCACGTTGGGCGAATTGGGGGCGCCGCGAGACGATGTCCAAAGGCTTCACCTCGAACCCTGCCAACAAAGAGACCCCGGGCGGGTAGATCGGCGGTGTGCACACCGCCGCACCCGGGTCTTGCAACGGACGAGAAAAAAGCGAGAGCCGACCAGCAGGGGATGAGACTTGTGTCCCCCGCTGGTCGGCTCTCGCACCAGCTAGACTCTGCCCGTTACGCCACGGCCCGTTGAGCCGTGCCATCGACGGCATTCGCGCCCTACTTGAACACGGACTGGTTCACGGAGGTCCCGAAGCCCGCAGCGATGGCGGTCGCGGTGATGTTGTTGACGTCGACGTTAATGTCGATGGCAGTCTGGGCGAGAATAATCGGCGCCACTTGGAGGTCGATAAAGGAGCCGTTGCCGTTTAGTACCGGACCGACTACTCCAGCGGAAGTCACAGCCACGCCGCCGCGCACGGCGGACAGCTCTTCACCGGTTAACTCTTTGCTGATTTCCAGATCTTTGATCATCATTGCAGTTCTCCTTAAAGCAAGCCAAAAGTAAAAGGGTTGGATTCGCGTCGAGCATATGCCTCGCTCGGGGAAGGCTAGAGCACAGGCCGTGCCAGGTTGGCTCAGGTCGCGCGCGTTAGCGCCTAAGTATCTGTAACTAAGCAAGATATGGAGCACCGCCGGGTTGGTCGGCTACGGTCTCGACCGGGGCCGGGTAGCGGGCTGGATCCAACAGAGCAGCGAGCCGGTGTTAGGCAGATCGCAACACCGGCCGGCCCAACCGCAAAATCCTTGCCTCTCGGTATCGCTTGGGAACCCTCGGCGCTCCAGCGGGGATGGAAGTTGTGCAGCCGCCGGCCTAGGTAAAGCAGCCGAGTGGCTACAGCCCTACCGCGGCACGATCCGCCTGTCACCGCAGTGGCGGACTCGGGAGCAAGATGGGGCGAATCGGTGATTATTGCCCGTGCTCCGCCGCCCTCGAGGAACTCAATCACGGCGCAGAGCTAGGGGGAGATACTCAAACTCCGAGATGACACCCAACTCCATGATTGTGTTCCGCGGTGGCACTACGCGCCGCCAGCAGCGGCCGGGTTCTTCTCTTATCGGTCAACCCGAGCTGTGCAATGGCTTCGTCCATCGGCGAGGCGACCGGCTTGGTCGGGTCCTTGAATGCTGAATCGCTGCGATCCACCAAGATCCTCAAGACCGCCGGTGCCTCGCGCCCTAACGGCGGTGGTCGGGGCGAAAGGCCAATCAATGGCGATGTGGCCGCCGCCGCAGAGGGTCCGGCCGTAGACAGAAAAAGCGAGAGCCGCACAGCAGAGGGACTTCTGTCCTCTGGCAGTGCGGCTCTCGCGCCAGCCTCACTTTGCCGTTACCGCCACGGCCGGCTAGACCGTGGCATCGACGGCGCGTAAGTCCCTATTAGAGAACGAACTGGCCCAGGCTGTTGCCGAG
>Ga0187846_10001295_pt1 | contig 14146 bp, 12 predicted proteins | sample TC_taG_FD_161473 | JGI IMG/M metagenome (GOLD analysis project Ga0187846, IMG submission 161473) | Biofilm microbial communities from the roof of an iron ore cave, State of Minas Gerais, Brazil - TC_06 Biofilm (v2) | ecosystem: Environmental > Terrestrial > Deep subsurface > Cave > Wall biofilm...
TGCGCTCGCTGTTGCGTGCCCCGTCAGACCACGGGAGCAGAAAAGGAGCAACACACCATGCAAAATCGAGCTACTCTCACTGGATACCTCGGCAAAGACGCCGTCCTCGGCACCACCCGCAATCAGACCCCATTCGTCACCTTCTCTCTAGCGACGCATCGCGTCTGGAAAGATCGCAAGTCGGGCCAACGCCAATCGGCGACCACCTGGCATCGCTGCGTCGTTTTCGGCAAACTCGCTAACTACGCCGGTACACTCACCAAAGGCGCGTTCGTTCAACTAGAAGGCGAAATCCGCACTCGCGAGTACATCCCGCGCGTGATCGCCGACAGCGCAAGAGACCTGAAGAAAATCGATCACCGAAATCCGGGTGTTCCGTATCCTGAACCTCAGTCGGCTGGCTCGTCTCGGCGAGTCAGCCGGGCGCGCCTAAGCGGGCTCCCACCTAGAAGCTCAAGAGCAGCATTAGCACCGGCGAGTATGCAGAAGAACCATGCAAAACATTGAAAAAGAAAACACCTACAGCCGTAGTCGGGCCAACCAATACCCAAGCTGCAATCGGCAGAGGAAACTTTTCCTGTGACTCTGGGTTCTAAGCATTCAAATGCCTTGCCGGCCGCCTAAACTGATGATTCTCCTACCTAATTCAAGGCGAGCGGTAAGGCGAGATGTGGGAGGTGGCTCGTGTTCAGGGTTCGGGTACTGGCCACCCAAAAGGAAATGGCTGTCATTGCGCAAGCTGCTCGCAGGCAAGGCCAGCGTGCGCCGCAATTTGTCACTCGTGTGGTCAAGAGACTCGCCAGGAGCCTGAAAGCCAAAAAGATTAGCCCCGCTAGACCTGCTCCTCTGTCTACAAAGAACAAGTCATTGCGTCGAAGGCCGAAGTCCTGATAGATATATCACTGTATAGATATAGGACTGTCGTCTCGGCGACAAGGCGTTTTCGTTGGCGATACATATTCACGGCCCGTTTACCACAGCCCCGACCGTACTATAATCAGCCGTCCAACCAGCGCAGGAGAGAGAGATGAAGAGACTCAAGCGCAAAATGTCCCCCGGCGTCTCACGCGCTCGGCGCCCCAAGACGGGAAACAATCGAGGTATGCTCATTTTGCTAAACGAAGAAGAGAAGATGAATATTGAGAAGGCGGCGGCAAGAGAAGGAGTGAGCATGAGCCGTTTCATCGTCGAGCGGGCGTTGCACTGGAAGGCTACAATTTCGTCGCCCAGGCATTCCATGTTGGTCGACCCTCTCCGCGGAGAGTTGTTTCGGCCACTACTGGCAGCAACGCGGATCAGAACGCCGTCCTTATTGGTGGACCATGTATAAAATCGACGCTACCGGGCTCCGGCGGCTCGGCAATGTTGACTGTCGAAAACCAGCTGTGCTACAAACGCGGCATTTCACTGGCCCTCTCCACGGGCCTTCTCCCAAAATGGGCCTCGTCCCACCATGGGCTTCGTCCCACTAACGTTTTCGCGCCCACACCAAGGAGAGCGCATGAGCTGCATCATGCCGGAGCCGATCAGGCTTGCGTCGAAGAAATCCCGAAGCGCCTGACTTGGTCTACGTGGAGATGGAACCCGGCGACGCTCTCTTCTTTCACGCCAACTTGCTTCATCGCTCCGACCAGAACCGCTCCGACAACCCGCGCTGGTCGATGATTTGGCTGCTACACCGCTGCTCGCAACCAGCCCCTACTAGGAATCGCACCACCCCCGCTAAACGCCGCTGATGAAAGTGCGAAATTCGGAGATCCGCCAATCCGGCATGAAGCGTTTCGGCGGCCCGGAAACCACTGGCTTCTGGCTCGACCCCAGCCGGGACGCCAGCGCCGAAGTCTTGGCGAGGAAGGACTAAAGAGGAACAGCCCGCATCTAGTCTGGGAAGGGAACACCCTTGCGGGCGATTCGGATGCGGTGGTCGGTAAACTTCGAATGCATGCCGGGAAGATCGTACTTGGGCATGTGGCACGTTACACACTCTTGCGTGGCTACTGGACACGCTTTTCCTGGGTGATCCTTCGAGGGCTTTTCTTTTCTCCTGGCAGTGTGGCAGCTGAGGCAACGTTCGTCGTAGGCGCCGGCTGCTTTTACTAGCGGCTTGTGTGGGTCGTGGCAGACCACGCAGGTCAATCGTGCGTCTCCAGACTTCCAGCACTTGCTCGTTTCGAGCCGATAAGGCTGAAAGCGCAAATTGCGGATGTCGAACATCCCGATCAAATAAACATCCGAGACGGTCCGGTGACAGGCTCCGCAGAATTCTACAGAGTCAGTCTGATCCAGACCGGCGGGATCGAAGACGAGATGCTTCCCAATCTCGAAGTCCCCGTTCTTCATGGCGGCGACGTGCTTCGCTCCTGGCCCGTGGCAAGCCTCGCACGTTACGCCTTCGAAAATGTGGGTGAGATCAAAGTGACCGTTTGTAGTCGAAGCCGTCGAATGGCACCCAAAGCAGCGTTGGACTTCTGGCTTGCTCAAGCGCATGCCTAGTGCGCCGTCGAGACTCGTGGGCGCCACAGATGGGTGCCCCGGAGTCAAATCGAGTCCCTCAAGGAGAGGGTAGTAACTGACGCGGCTCTCGAAAAACGCTCCGTCGCGCTCCAAGATATAGGTTTGGCCGTGCACGCCGAGCCCCATCGCCCAGGTTAATTTCGCGGAAGAGGTGTTCTGACCATCGCTAGCAGTGAAATCGGATTCTCCGCCCTCTAGCGAGATTCGGTAAGCGAATTGATCCGTTTTCCCAAGCATCAGCTTGCGCTCCCGAAGCACGGCGGCATTGGCTGCCATTGCCGATGCGCCGGCCATGGGCGTCGTTTTCTGTTCGGCCACTTTGCCTCCGTGGCATTCGGCGCACGCCTTTGTTCCAGAAAAATCCTCTGGCGCCGCCGTCCCTTTCGTAGGCCACCATCCTGCTTCGCGAACCCGATCTTCCGTTGCCATTGGTCTGCCGCGTTGAGTACGAGATTCACCGACCGCTTGCTTCATCACAAGCGCGGTAGCGACGACACAAAGCAACACGTGGCTCAAGCGTTTGTCTTTCATCCGGAGGAAAATCTAAGGAAATTCCACTATGAACGGGCCAGGTCCCCTCTGCAAGTGGAATTTCAGCCTTCCTATGAGCAGTCGAGCCATCCAAATTGCATAGATTTTGCTGCCAGTCCGAAGGGTCAAGCCAAGACGGCCTATGAGAAATCGTTCACCTCGGGGATCTCCGACCCGAACCGGGCTACGGATTTTGGGGACAGACTCACATCTCGAACTTCAACCCCCTGACCCGAGGATGAATGTCCGGATTCACCGCAAGTCGCTCATACGAGAGTTCTTGACAACCAAGGTTCCGCCTATTTAGACTCCGCTCCGTGTAGTACAAACCGATTAGGGCAAAGCGATTTTAGTGAAGACTTTAATTTCACTTCAGCGTGTCAAAGCTGCTGCGCGGTGCCACACATTCGAACAACATTCCAAGATCAATGAGGATTCCAAGATGAATGAGGATTCCAATATGAGATCGCGTTCGCTAGTAGCTTCGGTGACGTTTCTGGTATTGTTCGTAACTCTCGGCCTGACCGCTGCCAACGCCCAATACCGCGCCAGCATTCAAGGCACCGTCACGGATAAGCAGGGAGCTGTTGTCCCCGCCGCGACCGTTACGCTGACCAATAAGGAAACGAACAAAGTTGACACAACGACTACCAACGATGCCGGGATCTACAATTTCAGCTCGCTGCCACCCAGCCACTTTTCACTGTCGGTGGAGAAGACTGGCTTCAAGAAGCAAACGCTCGAAGACCTCACGGTCATTTCCGAGCAGGCGAACGCGGTCAATGTGCAGCTCACCGTCGGAACCGCGACGGAAACTGTAACTGTGAGCAGTGACTCCACGCCGCTCATCGACACCGAAACCTCCAACCTGTCAGGGACCGTAAGGGCGGACACGTTCCAGAAAATACCTTCTTTTGGGCGCGATCCGTTCCAGCTCTTGCAATTGGCTCCGGGTGCTTTCGGCGACGGCTCGCAGGGCGCTGGCGGTTCGTCCGGCCCGGGTGGCGGAGGCCTGCCGGGTAACGACGGACCCGGCGGCACCAGTGGCACCTCGGGTGTCTTTCAGATCGAAAATGGTGCTCAGATCAGCGCCGGTGGCGGACAGAGGAGTGACAACAGCTACCAGATTGATGGCGTCACAACTGTTAGTGCCAGTTGGAGCGGTACGTCCATCGTGACGCCGAATGAGGATTCCATTAAGGAAATCAAGGTCGTCACCGACAATTACGACGCAGAAAACGGCAGGTCCAAGGGTGCGCAGGTGCAAGTCATCTCCCAAAACGGAACAAACCAGGTTCACGGCAGCCTTTTCTTCAGGGCGCACCGTCCGGGGCTGGACGCTTACACGAAGTACAACGGTTTTAACAGCGACCAATCAGGCTGCAAGTCGCCCTGCGGTAACATCAGGGATGGCGACCGATATAACGATTATGGGGCTACGGTCGGGGGACCGATTCTTCGCAACAAGCTTTTCGGATTTTTTTCGTACGAAACGCTGGTTGATAACGCCGCGCCGGCATCGGTTTCGGGATGGTATGAGACCTCGTCGTACCGAGCGTCAGCTGCCTCCGGTACTAACGCTGCGAAATTTCTCTCGTATCCCGGAGTTGCTCCCAACAGAGGAACGATACAGGATGAGACGTGCTCCCAAGCGGGTCTCGTGGACACTTCGACGGATCCTGTTAACGGTAATTGCCACTTCATCGCTGGTCAGGGACTGGACATAGGTCGTCCGTTGACCGCTCCCCTCGGCACGCGCGACGCTGGCTACCAGAGCGCCCTCAGCCCTGGTACCGGTGGCGATGGCTCTGGCGGCCCCAAGAACTTAGACGGTGTCGCGGATATCGCTTTTTTTCAAAACATCGTGTCGCCGACCAACAATACGCATAGACAGTTCAATGGCCGCGTGGATTTCAACGCGACCAACAGTGATCTCGTCGCTGTTAGCTTCTATTACGTCCCTAATAGCAGTTTTGGCATCAATGGGAACGGCGTTCGCTTGATGAACGCCTTCAACTCCACCTACCACAATCGTGCGGCAACAGTAATCTGGGATCACACGTTTGGCTCCAGTACGGTCAATGAAGCGCGTGTCAATGCCGCTGGTTGGTTAAACAAGGATCTCTCCAGCAACCCGAACGCCCCCTTCGGATTGCCTCAAGTCAGCTTCAATGGGACTGGCAGCATCGGAGTGCAGGGATATGGAGTCGGCTCCTTCAACGGCTTCGACCAGTGGACATATGCGGCCAAGGATGTGCTGACCAAGGTTCATGGCGCTCACACCATCAAGATAGGTGGAGACTTTACCCGACTGCTCTTCGTGGATGCTCCGTTCTGGGCTGATCGCCCCGGCTACACCTTTAACAATATTTGGGACTTTCTGAACGATGCCCCGGTACAGGAAAATGCACAGTTCGATCCCAAGACCGGCGTACCTTCTGCCCTCCGCAAGGATACCCGGTCTAGTCTTGTCGGACTTTTCGTTCAAGACAACTACAAATTAAGACCCAACCTGACTGTCACTGCGGGCTTGCGATGGGATTACTTCGGCGCGGTTTCTGAGAAATATGGCAAGCTGGGTACTGTGGTGCTTGGTCAGGGAAACAACCTCTTCACGGGACTCAAAGTCCGCGCAGGGGGGAATCAGTATACTCCGGAAAAGGTTAATTTCGGTCCTCAGTTTGGCTTTAATTGGAGCCCGAGGGGCGTGGGAGGGCTTGATTTCGGCAGCCGGCTTGTCATTCAGGGTGGAATAGGACTTGCCTACAATAATGAGGAACAAGCGTCCACGCTCGACACGCGTTTCAACCCCCCATTTGTCCAAAGCGCCAATACTCTTTCTGGGAGTCAGATCCTTTACATCAATACCTTTCCAGCCGATGTGCATAGCCCAAACGGATATGCTGCCAATCCGAATGGCATAGTGAGCTTTGACAGCAACAATTTGCCGATCCCTACCGTGGCGAATCCCAACCCTCGCGTTGATCTCACCGGGCTGCCCGCCACTTGGCCGACAACTCGCGCTGTGCACTACACGCTTGGAGGCGAATACGATCTGGGCCACCATTGGGTGGCCTCGGCTGGATATCAGGGCAACACAACCCGTCACTTGGCGCAGCACTACAACCTCTATGACCCTAGTTCTGCAAATAACATCCCGCTGAATCCCCGTGTGTCCGGCGTAAACTACTATAATGACAACGGTTCAGCCCATTTCAATGCGCTGTTGTTGGGCCTGAAACACTCGATCAGCCAATCGTTCCAAGTGGAAGCTCAATACCGCCTTAGCCACAGCGTGGACAGCAGTTCAAACGGGCGAAGTGGTAGCGGACAGTTGTACGAGTGGAACTTGGCCTCAACCTTTGGCACGTCCGACTACGATACTCGACACGCCTTCAAAGTCTTCGGCGTGTGGTCTCCGACCATCTTCAAAGGCAGGCACAACTGGGCGGAGAAGATTGCGGGCGGCTGGAGCCTCTCGGGAATCTTGAACGCTCACACGGGCTTCCCTTGGACACCGCAATACACACTCGGCACTATTGACAACGGTTTCGATCCGGTATTCAATTTCGGGCAATTCTCGGGCGGTTCGACGAACGATGCCGGATCCGGCACCATACTGCCAGCAGGGTACTTGGGAGGTTTCCATCCGAATTATGGCAGCAATGTGCCGAGTTCTAATCCAAATGGGGGTGGAGCAGCATACTTCACGCCTCCGAACGTTTCTGGCTCTGTCTTGTTCACTTGCCTCTTCCCGAATCCAGATCCAGTAGCTTGTCCAAGCGGTCAACAGGGCTTTGGGCCGCTTCCGACCGCGCCTGGGATTAAGCGCAATTCGTTTACCGGTCCAGGTTACTTCGATGTGGATGCAACCCTCGGCAAATCGTTTGGGCTTCCGAAACTGCCAGTGCTTGGCGAGAATGCCAAGATGGAAATTCGCGCCAACTTCTACAACCTGTTCAATAGGGTCAATCTGGGGGGTGGCTGTAACCAGTGGACCGGGATCATATGCGACATCAACAATGCGAACTTCGGCCAATCGGCGGCAGCCCTCGCTTCCCGGGCCATTGAAATGCAGGCCCGGTTTAGCTTCTGATTTTCGGGGCTTTGTGAATCCTTGCGAGGCGGCGAAGGCGCCTCGCGATTTTTTTTTGGCAATGACCGTGGGCCGGGGTTCGGGGACTTCCGGGACGCGCCTTGAATGTCCCGGCGATTCATGCGATACACTTGGGGTTGATGAGCCTTTTCCCCGACCTCCGTGCGTTGATTTGCATTGCAGTTGTCGTCGCCCCTGCTCTCACGCGAGCGGTTGCCGGCTCCCCTTCTGCAGCAGACAACGGGTCTCCTCAGAAGCTTACCCCTGTCGACCAGGCCATTGAGCTTGCGGAGAGACATCGCTGCAAAGAGGCTGTTGCTCTTCTTGAGAGGCTGACTCCCGGCATCGCTGACAGGCAGGCCCGGTACCGGGCGGAAATGGCAATGGTGCGATGCACCATAAATCTGAAGGACGGTCGCAGTACGGTGACCACTTTGCTCGCTCTCAAACACGAATTTCCGGACGACCCCGAGGTTCTGTATCTCACAACACAGGTTTTCCTGGCGATCGCGGAGAATTCCTCGAAGGACCTTGCCACCCTTGCTCCTTCCTCATACCAGATTCTAGAGCTGCAGGCGGAAAGTCAGGAGCAACAGCAGAACTGGGATGAAGCGGCAAAGAGGTACCGAGAGATTCTCAAGCAGAATCCAAAGCTTCCAGGCATCCACCTGAGGTTAGGACGAGCTATTTTGTCGCAAGAATCGAACGCGAGCGCCGAAGAGGCCAGTAAAGAATTCGATGCCGAACTCGCGGTCGATCCGTTTAACGCTTCGGCTGAATTCTGGCTTGGCGAGGTAGCTCGCTTGACTGAAAAGTGGGATGAAGCCGTACAGCATTTCCAGTCGGCCACCAAACTGGACCCTGACTATGCCGAGGCGTATCTGGGACAGGGCATGTCGGCTAATGCGGCAAAACGGCACTTAGAAGCTGTAGCTCCACTCGAGCAGTACGTGAAACTGGCGCCGAACGATCCTGCCGGGCACTATCAGTTGTCCATCGCGTATGCACGAATTGATCGGGCAGAGGATTCCAACCGCGAAAGAGACATAGTCCGCCAGCTCGCGGAAAAAAGGGAGGCAGACGCTGCGAACGGGACCAACCAGCCTCACTGAAAAGGCAAACGTTCTTGTCCGATGAACGCGACGTACCAGGCAGGATGCAGCGAGGAACCCTCTGGCGTGATAACGGTGCGCATACAACCCGAAGTATACGCGTGGAGGGTTCGGCGGACTGAGTGGTTTGCATTTCTGGCGCTCGCTGTGTTTTTGATAACACCGGGAATACGAGTGCTCGGGCAGCGGCGCAGCGACACTTTCAGTCACCTAGCGGACCGCGCGGCCAAAGCGAGTTCAGAAAATCGTCTTGACGAGGCTATCGGCCTCTATCACCGGGCGTTGGAGCTACGTCCCCAATGGGAAGATGGATGGTGGTCATTGGGAACGCTGGAATACGACCAGGATCATTATGCGAACGCGGCGCGAGCCTTCGAACACTTGCTTGTCCTGAAGCCCACCAATGGCACCGCGCATGCCATGCTGGGATTGTGCCAATTCGAACTCGGTAAGGACGACCCCGCGCTCAAGAACCTGCTGGCGGCGGATGAACTCGGCGTTGTGAAAGACCAGCAGTTGCGCAAGGTCGCTCTCTTCCACATGGGATTGCTGCAACTGCGTACCAAAAAATTTGGCGGCGCCCGGGAGACACTGGGAAAACTGGCGGCCGACAAGATCGATACTCCCGAGTTGACGCAAGCGCTTGGTCAGGCGGCCCTCCTGCTGACGCCAAACGCAGCCCCTGCCGCTGGCACGCCCGAAGCAAGCACGGTTGAGAGCGTCGGCAAAGCCGAGGCGCTGTTGGCTCATAAGGACTTCTCATCCGCGCGAGAGCTTTATGCCGAAGCTGTAAAAGTGTCCCCAGACTTTCCGAATCTGCATCTGGCCTTCGGACGGTGCTTGCTCGACGCTCGCGAAGTCGACGACGCAGTCCAGGAATTCCAGCTCGAATTGGATCGCAACCCCAGGAATGTCAATGCGCTGTTGGAAATCGCAACCGCACGTTACCAATCCGATTCGAAAGACGGAATAGAGTATGCCGAAGAAGCCACTAAGTTGGCGCCGGGGATTCCCTTTGCGCATTACATCCTAGGCTTGCTGCGCCTGGACGCGGGCGATGCCGAAGGATCCATTCCCGAATTGGAAATTGCGAACAAAGCATTCCCAAAGGAAGCATCAGTCTATTTCTCTCTAGGGAAGGCCTACGCTCGCGTCGGCCGCAAAGAAGACGCCGCAAAAGCCCGCAGCGCATTTGTGCGTTTGAACAAAGATGCTGCGTCCAAAGGTCCAAGCACCTACGGCGACAAGCCATCCCTCAAGCTGGACTCCGTCACCCCTTCACCCGCGCCCAACGAAAGGCCGCGCCCCTAATGCCCTGCACCCGCAGAGATCTCCTCAGCGCCATCGCCATGTCTCTCCCGGCTGCCGCCGTAGCCCGGGCCAACCCTCTCTGGACTCCTCCCGCCGAGCCCGACCTCTTTGAACTCGTCCCTCCATCCGCCAGCGGGATTACCTGGCGTCACGTTAACGGACGCTCCCCGGACTACTATCTTCCCGAAACCACCGGCGCGGGCTGCGCCTTCCTCGACTACGACAACGACGATTGGATGGATATCTACCTCGTCAACAGCGGCCGCTGCGACTTTTACGATCCGAAACCCCCGCTCCGCAACGCCCTCTACCGCAACAATCGCGACGGCACTTTCTCCGATGTCACCGAAAAGGCAGGAGTCCCCGGCGGCGGCTACGGCATGGGCGTTGCCGTCGGTGATTTCAACGCCGACGGTTTTCCCGACCTCTACGTCACCCAATACGGCCGCAGCATCCTGTATCGCAACAACGGTGACGGCACCTTCACCGACGTCACCGAAAAAGCCGGAGTCGCCGCCCCCGGCTGGGCGTCCAGCGCCGTTTGGTTTGACTACGACAACGATGGACGCCTCGATCTCTTCGTCTGCCGCTTCGTCGACTTCGATAAGTCCAAAAACAAATTCTGCGGCAATGAGCGCACCAACGACCGCTACTACTGCATCCCGCGCGTCTATTCCGGCACCCATAGCTGGCTCTTCCACAACAACGGCGACGATACTTTTACTGACGTCAGCAAAGAGTCCGGAATCGCCAACGTCCTCGGTAAAGCCTGGGGCGTCGTTGCCACCGATATCAACAATGACGGCTGGACCGACCTCTTCGTCGCCAACGATACCGCCCCTAACTTCCTCTTCCTTAACACGAACAGCAAGTTCTCCGAAGTCGGTCTCGAGTCTGGCGTTGGCTACAGTCAGAATGGGCAGGCCCGCTCTGGCATGGGCGTCGATGCCGCTGATTTCGACCAAGATGGCTGGCAGGATTTGTTCGTCGCTAACGTCGATCAGGAGATGTATTCTATCTACCGCAACAATCACGACTCCACATTTGATGACCTAGCCGGACCGCTCGGCATAGGCGGGACTACTCGCTTAATGAGTGGTTGGGGTGTCAAGTTTTTCGACTATGACAATGACGGTGACCTAGATTTGCTAGTAGCCAACGGCCATCCTGATGACAAAATCGAAGCGCATTCTTTTCATGTCAAATATCGCGAACCATTACTGTTGTTTCACAAAGTAGGGAAGTCGTTCCACGAAATTGGAGCCACTGCAGGCTCGGCATTTGCGGAGCGTTACGCCGCCCGTGGCATGGCCATAGGCGATTTCAACAACGACGGCGCAATCGACGTCCTAGTGGCAGTGAACGATGGCGCGCCCCTGCTCTTAAAGAACAACGCCGCCACCGGAAATCATTGGTTGGGAGTTCGCTTGATCGGCAAGAAATGCAATCCCGACGCAATCGGAGCGCGCCTCACATGGCACGCCGCCGACCTCACTCGTACCCGCTTGAAAACCGGTGGCGGCAGTTATCTGTCGTCGCATGATCCACGCGAAGTCTTGGGCATCGGCGCCCGCAACAAGATCGACAAGCTTGAAATTCATTGGCCTCAGCCCAGTGGGAAAGTGGAAGTCTTCACCGACCTCCGGCTCGATCGTTACATTACTATAATCGAAGGCGCCGGTATTCAAAAAGTGTGAAACTACAACGTGTCGTCCACAGACTTCGCGGCATGAATTGTTCCCCAAGCTGTAACAAAAGGCATGGCGGAGAGGGTGGGATTCTCACCCAGCAGCTTTCCGCATCCTACCATCTTTTCAGCAAGATGCGCCAGAGCAGCATGAATACTAGCGATTTCTACAATCTCGCCCCTTTCAACTCCTTCCACCCATTCGCATAAATAGAACGGATTCCCGCCCCAAACAGACACCAAAGACACCAAGGATTACCCAACGGGAGCGTTCATTCCCCGGACCGGAAATGCAGGAAAAGCGACAAAGAAGCAGATATTCCGTGGAACGCATGACTTCCGTGCCGACCAACCGTCGCGTGGCAAGCCGAAGGATAGCGCCACCCGAATCCAATCCTCAAGGTTCCTCCCACAGGCAAAAACGTGACATTATTCTCCTCATGGATTCTTTCTGCGTCTACAGTTAGGTGCGAGACGATCAATCTTCGGGAAAGACGACTGAACGTCGCGGTTCAGCCAGCCAACTGTTAGGAACAGAGAAGAGCGGAGGTGGAGATGAGACTGCCGAACGCCGCGCATGAAGCTTATCCCTGGCAAATAACGCGCATAGCACCCGACTTCAAACTTCTTGATGCCTGGGATCTTGACGTGCACGGAAGTCGGGACGAGTTTGGCACCTTTGTCGATACAATGAACACTCTCGATCTCGCCCAGAATTGGCCTCGATTAGTTCGCGCACTTTTTCGCTTGCGCGGCCAACTAGGACGTTGGTTTAGGTGGAACGACGGCGGGTGGGATGGCAGCACCATAAAACTGCCGATTCCCGGCTGCACTGAAACGACGCTGAGGGCCCGCCTTCCCGACGATTTGGACAATACGGCGCCGGGTCCTAGAGATAGCGCTCAAAAATTTCTGCCATTGTACCGCACTGATAACGAGTGGGCAGCGGAGCTGTCGAACAAGACTGTGCACGCCATCCAACACTTAGTTTGGATAGACGAGGGGGGAGGCCGCTATCGCGGACAGTTGGGAGTCTACGTCAAACCTCGTGGCTGGGTTGGCTCGCTTTATCTGGCGCTAATCGGACCTTTCCGGCGCGCAATTGTTTACCCCGCAGTGGTAGCGCGGATCAAAAGTGTTTGGCAGTCGCGAATCGCCTAAGAAGCAGAGACTGCCTCAATTAGCCGCGATTTGTGGCGGCGCTCATGTTTTTCACCATGATGCCGGCTCACTCCTCTGCCGCAGCCTCTCCGGCAATTCACCCGTGCGCGTCACGAGCGAGCGGTGCGTCAACTCCCGCGACGCGAACGCGCACGCAGGCGCGGCCATGGCCGAGCGCGTACTTCACATTCGGGAACACTCGCGAGGACGCGATGGCAAGCGCGAGCGAAACGAGCGCCTTCCGGCTCCAGCGCGAGACAATCTCAGCGCGCAGACGGTCGGATTCGGGAATGTCTCGCGCCAGAACTGCTTTCGTGAATCGGTACCCAAGCGCCGCCTCCGGTGACATTGAATCCATGTTTCCTGCAAGGATTGCGCAGAGCGTGGCTGGCGTCACCCCCTGTCGCTCGGCCATGGTGACGACAAGCTGAGTGCACGGGCCACAATCCTCTGAAAGCGTGGCCGCCAGTTTGGCTGCAAACCACGCATCGGGAGGCGCGCCTTCACGATATTGCGACAGCCCGAGAATCCGGCTGAATTTGAATAACGCGCGGGGACTCGCGTCATACATGTCCCGCGCATACGACATATCGTAATCAAAATCTCGTTCGAACGCGTTTAGCTTACTTCTCACGAGCCAGCCAATCATCGCATCACTCCATTTTCGGCGCGGGCCTGGGCGGCCACCCGAGCCAGAGAGTCACTAAGGCCGGTAGGATGACCGTAGGGATTTCGGCCAGAAGACGATGAGCGTGCTCGCGGCCAGCGACGGTGTCCCACACATGCACGGTTGCGTGCAAGAGGAGGAACGCGCCTCCGGCGAGAACAGCGGGCCAGGCACGCATCGGCGAGACGGCGAACCATAGAAGTGCAAGAGCCGTGACAAGAAAGGCGCAGCCGACATCACGAATCAGGTGAGCGTTGGCAGGTCCGGTCTCGGTTACGCCGGGAATATGCGCGTACCAATGAAATGGCGCTCCGAGCATCCACAGCCCGTTTGCGCCCAGCAAGATGCCGAGGATCGATGCCAAGAGCCTGCGCATGAGCTTCCTCCGTCGCTATATTCTGCGCTGTCTCTGACGGAGCAGGATTCTCATGCCAGCGGTGCCGAACACTAACGAAGCTATGATCTCAAAGACCACCGCCGCATAAGACAAATTGTCAACCCCGCTCCCGGGAAACGCGTCGCTGAACGAACTCCAATGCGGCAACAGATGCGATGCCGCCACCACAACCGCCGTAGGAAACCCCACTGCCACCGCCACCAACGGTCCCCAGGCATGCCTGGTTAGTACCAGGGTGATCGAAATCAAGGCTAAGACCCAGAGCACCATTCCCGCCCAATAGACCTCGGGGGTCAACACCTTAAATCCGCGCCGCCAATGATCCGCGCCGTGTACCACTAGGGCTGCCGTAAAAACTAAGGCTGCGTATCTGAGCACCCGATCTTGGCGAAGCCCTTCTGTCTTGTCGCCTTTCTCGGGAACGAGCGGTGTGTGTTCTTGTTCCATTTGGCTTCCTCCTTCTACTGACATGAAGCGTTTGATTTTCACGAAGCACCCTTTTGCGAGTTGTGCATGTTCAGGATGCGCCAGCGCGTCCCGCTTTTGCGACACATGGCGAAGCCATGTCCGGCAACATGCTCTTTGGGCGTGTCAATCGAATAATCGTAGGAATACCAGAGGGCATTGCCGAATGCCTGCACCTCGTGCACTTTCATTTTGTAACAGAGGT
>Ga0187846_10001296_pt1 | contig 14144 bp, 11 predicted proteins | sample TC_taG_FD_161473 | JGI IMG/M metagenome (GOLD analysis project Ga0187846, IMG submission 161473) | Biofilm microbial communities from the roof of an iron ore cave, State of Minas Gerais, Brazil - TC_06 Biofilm (v2) | ecosystem: Environmental > Terrestrial > Deep subsurface > Cave > Wall biofilm...
CAACAACTCCAGTTCACATCGGACATCCTCTTGCCTCCTCTCGTATTAGATCGGATGTTCTCTCAGTATACCATCAAGTAATCCCTCTTAACATCTAGCCTGTGAAGTGTTGCTCGCGGGTATACGCCGTGAGCGCGCCAAACCTGCCGCTCAACCAAGCTTTCCTTCTGGAGCCCTGCATGCGCTGCCCGAACAACCCCGTTTTCCTGGAGCCTTTCCCAACGCCTGGATGGTACCCTACCAGCGGAACCCGTTCTTCACCGGACGAGAAGAGGTACTCAAGAATCTCTATGACGCATTGAGGGTAGGCAAGACGGTAGCAGTGGTGCAACCAAGGGCACTGACCGGTCTGGGTGGTATCGGGAAGACCCAGACTGCGGTTGAATATGCCTATCGCTACTACAGCGATTATCCCGAAGCGATTCTGTGGGCGCGGGCAGACTCGCGTGAGGGACTAGTTACAGACTTTGTGGCGATGGCGCATGCATTGAACTTACCTGAAAAGGAAAAACAAGATCAGAACCTGGTTATCGACGCGGTCAAGCGCTGGTTGAAAGAGCATGCGAACTGGCTCCTGATCCTGGATAACGTTGAAGACTTGGTAATGATCAAGAATGTTCTACCATCGGCATACAGAGGACATATCTTGCTCACTACGCGCATGCAGGCAACAGGTGGAACGGCTCGTAGTGTCGAGATAGAGCAAATGGAGTCCGAGGAGGGAACGCTCTTTCTCCTCCGTCGAGCCACTATGCTTGCGCCAGATGCGCTACTGAATGCTGCTTTAGAGGCTGATAAGGTAAAAGCACAAGCGATCACACTAAATATGGGTGGTCTTCCCCTGGCACTCGATCAGGCGGGAGCGTATATCGAAGAGACTGGATGTAGTTTGTCGGACTATCTGGATTTCTTTGAACAACGGCGAGCAAAGCTCTTGCAACGGCGTGGCCCTTCTAGTTCGGACCATCCTGAATCGATAGCCACCACCTGGTCCCTTTCCTTTGAACAGGTCGAACAGGCCAATCCCGCTGCAGCTGAGTTGCTTCGCTTCTGTGCCTTCCTCCATCCGGATGCGATCCCCGAAGAGGTAATTACCGAAGGTGCTCCTGTACTTGGTCCCATCCTCGAGCCGATTGCCGCCGACTTGCCTGAGCTGAACGAGGCCATTGGTATCCTCTTTCGCTTCTCCCTTGTGCGGCGTGATCGAGGCACCAAATTACTGAGCATCCATCGCCTGGTGCAAGCAGTATTAATAGACGACATGGACAATGAGTCACTACATCTCTGGGCAGAACGGACAGTGCGAGCCATCATCCAAACGCTCCCCCTTGTTGATTATCAGCAGTGGCCCACCATTGCACCTCGCTGGCAACGCTGTCTCGCGCAAGCGCTTACTTGCGCAAAGCTGATTAATCAGGAACACATTTGGGATGTGGAATCTGCAGCATTTCTTCGTGTGATTGGATTTTATTTATATCTATGTGGGCAATTTACCGAGGCTGAACCACTCTTTCGAAACTCTCTCATAATCTGTGAACAAGTACTTGGGCCTGGAAGCAGTGGCGTATGTACTTGCCTCACCGATTTGGGGTTGAACTGCAAGGCACAAGGGAGATATGAAGAAGCAGAACAATTCCATCGACAAGCACTAGCATGTTGGGAGAAGATATTCGGTCCAAAGAGTTCTGATGTAGCAACAAGCCTCAATAACATCGCGTTCGTTTACAAAGAGATAGGAAAATATGTAGAGGCCGAGGCGCTTAGTAAGCAGTCATTGGCGATCCGTGAACAAGTCCTTGGACCAGAGGATCTCAATGTTGCCTACAATTTCAAACTTCTCGGTGAGCTGTATAATATACAGGGAAAATATTCCGAGGCTGAAACTGCCTTTCGACGGGTCCTGGCAATTCGTGAACGAGCACTGGGGCCAGATCATCCCTGGGTAGGAGAAAGTCTCCAAGCTCTAGGATCAATTTATCATGAGCAAGGGAAGTACGATCTAGCCGAACCGCTCTATTTTCGGGCTCTTGCAATCCGTGAACAAGCCCCAGCTCGAGGAGAAAAAAAGTTATCCCAACATCTTTATCAACTAGGATTATTCCATCACGAGCAAGGGAAGTATGCCGAGGCCGAACATCTCTTTCTTCGGGCACTCGCGATCAACGAACAAGCACTAGGGTCAGATGATCAGAATATTGCCGTGTACCTTTCTAATCTAGGATTATTCCATCACGAGCAAGGGAGGTACGTAGAGGCCGAACCACTTTATCTTCGGGCATTATCAATAGAAGAGAAGATCAACAATCTTCAGACCCAGAATGGTGCCACCTATCTCAACAATCTTGCAAAACTGTACTATGATCAAGGGAGGTACGTAGAAGCCGAGCCACTTTATCTTCGGGCATTATCAATAGAAGAGAAGATCAACAATCTTCAGACTCAGAAAGGTGCCACCTATCTCAACAATCTTGCAAAACTGTACCATGATCAAGGGAAGTACGTAGAGGCCGAACCACTTTATCAACGAGCAATGAATATCTTTGAGAAAACTACACAACTTATACACCCGGAGGGGGGACTGATTCGAGGTAACTACGCTAAGCTGTACCACGACCAGGGCAGATATGCAGAAGCCGAACCACTGTTTCAACAAGCATTGGAGATAGGTGAGCAGGTACTTGGGCCAGAAGATCTTGATATGGCTAATATATTGGAGAACTATGCTGCATTGCTGCGCAAGACAAAACGAGAAGCGGAAGCAGAGGAGTTCGAGACTCGTGTCAAGGTAATTCGAGCCAAGAAATAAGGATAGGAGTTGATGTTTCATAACCAAGTGCCCTCCTGTTCGTTGCCAAGCTGATCGTCGCTGACCAAAATAATGCCAAATCAGGAGATAATTCCTGATGAGAGGTAAATCGAACAATCACCAAATTGAACATTGGTTAATGCCAGTTTCTACACAGCTATGCTCCATTTATCAAGCGAACAGTTTACTCACAATCTGGAATACCCTCCTTGTGGAAATAATTAATTATTTAGAACGAATGTGTCAATAATTCGTTCGAAGATTCGTACAAAAATATTTTTGTACGAATCTTCGAACAGAAGAGCTTTTTATGCTCAGAGGATGTTCGAAGATTCGTACAAATTACCACTTCCTTTCTGGAAAAGTAAAGTGTCCGGCCAGGCGACAGGCACTGGCTGTACTCTTAGGGAGATGGGTGTTACACTGATTGAGGAGAAACATGATTCCCTGAAAGGGCTTGATATACGATGGAGACAGATCATCCGCTAAATGCAGAGAGCCTGTCGGCAGAAGCTCCCAGTGCTCCTCCTGTGATCCGCACGCCTGACCAGCGCGTGCGCGTGTTCGTTAGCTCGACACTCGACGAGTTGGCCCCGGAGCGAGCGGCGGCGCGCGAAGCCATAACACAGTTGCGGCTGACGCCCGTGCTCTTCGAGTCGGGCGCACGCCCCTATCCACCGCGCGAGCTGTACCGGGCCTACCTGGCGCAGAGCGATATCTTTATCGGCCTCTACTGGCAACGTTATGGCTGGGTCGCTCCAGGCATGCAGATCTCTGGCCTGGAGGACGAGTACCAGCTCTCAGCAAGTAAACCAAAGCTGATCTACATCAAGACACCAGCTCATGAGCGTGAGCCGCGCTTGCAGGGGCTGCTCGACCGCATCCGCACAGAGGATATCGCATCTTACCAGAAGTTCGCTACACCTGAAGAGTTGCGTGAGCGCATCACCAACGACCTGGCCCAGGTGCTCACCGACCGCTTCACCCAGACCCGCGAGGTCACTGGCCCCAGGCGGCTCGGGCCTCTCCCTGTCCCCCGTGGCCCACTGGTCGACCGCGTGCAGGAGCGCGCAACGATCAAGGACCTGCTGGTGAAGGAGGAGGTTGGCCTGGTGACGCTCACTGGACCGGGTGGTGTTGGCAAGACACGGTTGGCGGTGCAGGTCGCTGCCGAGTCCGTCCCGCAGTTCACTGATGGCGCTGCCTTCATCTCGCTCGCCGCGCTCAAAGACGCTGACCTGGTCGTCCCGGCCATAGTTCAGGCCCTGCAGCTCTCGGGGTTTCCTGGCCAATCAGCAGAAGAGAGCCTCGTGGAGTACCTGGGGCAAAGGCACTTCCTGCTCGTGCTCGATAACTTCGAACAACTCCTCACGGCAGCGCCGGAAGTGGCACATATCCTGGAACTTACCCCTCGACTCACCATGCTTGCGACAAGCCGCGAGCCGCTGCGCATACGCGATGAACAGGTCGTGCAGGTCCATCCGCTCTCGCTGCCGGACCCCGCCCATATAGCCGACCTTGAACTTCTCATGAAGATCCCGGCGGTAGCCCTGTTCGTCGAGCGTGCGCGTGAGGCCCGGCCCGATTTCGCCCTCACAAACGAGAACGCGCCCACCATCGTCGAGATCTGCCAGCGCCTGGACGGGCTGCCACTGGCGCTGGAGTTGGCTGCGGCGCGCTTATCGCTTCTCACCCCTGCCGCCTTGCTGGCACGGCTGGAGCATCGCCTGCCGCTGCTCACGCGAGGAGCGAGGGACCTGCCGGAGCGCCAGCAGACGCTGCGCAACACGATTGCCTGGAGCTATGACCTGCTGGAGGAAGGCGAACAGCAGCTCTTCCGGCGCCTGGCGGTCTTTGCTGGTGGCTTCACGCTGGACTCCGTGCAGTCGGTCTGCTTCTCCTATGATGCCGGGACCTCCCAGGCGCAGGCCGGTGATGACGGAGCAGTGCTGGAGCAACTGGCGCAACTGCTGGACAAGAGCCTGGTGCAAGCGCAGCAGGGTATAGGTGGAGAGCCGCGCTTCACGTTGTTGGAGACGATCCGGGAATATGCCGCAGAACAACTGGCAGTCAGCGGAGAGGAGGCTGCCATGCAAGAGCGGCACGCACACTACTTCCTGCGCCTGGCTGAGAAGGTGGAGCCCCACTGGTCCACCCCGGAAGGGGACATCTGGCTGGAGCAAATGGAGCGCGATGACGCCAACCTGCGCGCTGCCCTGGCCTGTAGCAAGGACAATCAGGACGGTGTTGAGATCGGGCTGCGCCTGGCCGGGGCGCTTTACTATTACTGGTTCCTGCTCGGCTCTCTGCGCGAGGGGCGAACGTGGTTGGAGGAGATGCTCGCGCGGACCGGGAGCAGCGAGCGGAGCGCTGCACGAGGCCGGGCCCTCCTCGGTGCGGGGCTGCTGGCCTGGGCCGAAGGCGACTATCAAGCGGCCTCCTCTCGTGCTGAGGAGGCTTTATCCATTTTGCGCGAGGCGGGAGACAAGCGATTGACCGGCTGGGCGGAATCGGTGTTGGGACTTGTTCGATTGGGTCAGGGGAACACGGTGGCGGCGCGTCCCCTGCTCGAAGAGAGCCGCACCCTGTTCAAGGACCAGGGAGATGGATGGAACGAAGCGTTCACACTCTACACTCTGGGCAGTGTCGTCTATAGCTCAGGCGATCCTGCTGCGGCGCGTGCGTACTACGAGGAAAGTTTGCGGCTCTTCCAGGAGCAAGGGGACGCGCTGTACGCTTCGTTGGCGTTGAGTGCGCTGCAGGTCATGGCCTCGACCCAGGGTGACCAGGAGCTGGCACGCTCTCTGGATCGGCAACTCCAGCCGCTCATGCAGCAGGTCAGGAACCGGGGGGCGCTCGTGCTGTTCCTGATCAACGTCGGGGATATCTGGCTCCATCATTTCGGAGACGCGCAACAGGCGAAGGTGCTCTACAGGGAGAGCCTGAGCCTGTGGCGAAACCTGCAACGTGTGGAGCAAGGGATCGGCATTGTCAAGGCGCTGGCTGGCCTGGCGGAGGTGGCCGCGACCCAGGGCCAGGCAGAGCGAGCAGGGCGGCTGTTTGGGGCCGCCGCTCGCCTGCTCCCATCTACCAGCATGTACCGGGAGGACGTGAACAGTCGTGTTGCTGCGGCTCGTGCGCGCCTCGATGCAGTAGCGTTTGAAGCCGGCTGGGCTGCGGGGCAGGCGATGACGCAGGAGCAAGCCATTGCTGAGGCGTTACAAGATACCTAGCTGGGGCTATTTGACTCGTGTTGTTCCAGTCTTGTCGCCAGGCTGTGAATGTTTTCTTCGATTGCCTGTAAGTCTTGTGCTACCGACTGCTGGGCGCTCAGTTTGCTACAATAGGCTGACAGCTCAAAGAGCCGCTCGTGAAGGACTATCCAGGCAGCCTGATGATGTGGCAGCATGTAACCTGTACGATAGATCTCGAAAGTCGCTCCCGCCGTCTTCCCGGGGAGGTTTGGACCGACTGGCAGGGTTGTGAGCAGTTGACCCAGTGGCTCGATCACCATGAACATCATATCCACGGCAGTGCTGCTGAGCGCCCTCAACTCGTCTTCCGTCTCTTTGGCATGAATAAAATACCGCATGAGCATCTGCAGCAGCACTTCGTAGCTGGCGTTGAAGAGTTCCGAGACGCCAGCCGTCAAAGGATCGGTGATAAGGGGAACCTCGCTCGTATCGGCTGGTGGCCGGACAAAAGCCGCTACCACTGGTCGCGCTGGCTCAAACCCGGGATCCTGCTGTTTCAAATCACGATATTCTTGCAGGAGCCGCAGAAATCTACCATAGTGAGCCTCTCGCCAATCACCGCGTGCTCCCTCTCCCTGTTCGATAACCGTCTCTATAGCCCTGATAGCCGAAGCAAGATCGGTCACCGCGATTAGCTCGGGCCAGCCAAAGTACTGTGCCGTAGCTTGAGCTCTTGGTGGACCGATGAAGACACGCTGCTCGCCATACTTCTCGACCAGGTGGCGGAATCCCTGTTCAATGCCACGATAGAGATGGCCCACCGTCACAAAATCCAGGGCCTGGGGAACAAGCTGGTCATCATCTAGAGTGATACCGGGTTCAGGAATGGCAAGTACTTCAAATTCCGGGGCATCCACGAGATCCATCCCTTCGGGTCGCTCCAGGTAGAGAAAGTGCTGCAAGGCATCTTGCCCGAAAGGGAGCAAGGCCAGTTGAACAGCTGGCGGATAGTATTTCGATCGTTGTGGAAAGTTGGGACGGGTAAGGAATGGGCCGCTTCCAAGGGCAGTCAGCAAGTTGCTCACCAGGGCAAGATGCAGCATCTCCTGTTTGGCGACGAGCAAGACGGTTCGCTCCCAGCGATTGATGGCTGCGAGCTGCTCCGTCGTCACGCCTTCGCTCACCTCACGCTTCAGACTGAAAGCGGCATATAAATATTCACACATGATCATGTGCTCGAGCGTCGCCGCTTCGGAGAGCATGAAGATCAGCTCTTCGCGATCTTCGATCACAATCGGGGATTCTTCGGTCAAGGTGATTGCTCCTTCTGTCATCTCTGTGAGTTACGGCTATGATGTCATCCTCTACGGATACGTGCTATCCATGTATTATATCCCAAATCCTGGTCCTGGGAATCGATCTCATTGAAAAGGTCGATCTGCAGCCGCCCGAGCTACATCGCTTCGTTTCCTTTGATTCTAGATCTCTACGATAGAACCTGCCAGGGATCTCTTGTGGTAAAATGGTTTTACTCGAAGATATGTCATCGTAGTGAGGATGAATGTAAGGATGTGTAAGCATGCATGATACCCTATCGTCTCTGGTAGAGAGAGCTTTTAAGGGCAACCAGCGTCCTTTGGAGTTTTATTTGCGTGAACAAAGTCGCTTACCTGGTGCGCGTGCAAATCTTGAACTGGTAGATGATCTGAGCAATCTTTTGACTGCGGCTGTCTCAGAGCAGCCTGAGCAGGTATGGATATTGTTGAATCAGCTCGTCCGGGACGAAAAAATGGTTGTGAGTAATACCCCTGGCGAATTCGTTATCCTATGCGGCGTTGTCTCGTTTGGCGCATGTGCAACCGTCCGGGCAGAGTGGCGTAGCGAAGTATGTGAATTGTTGGGTCACTTTGCTTGTAGCGGCGCTTGGCGCGTGCGTGAAGGGGCTGCGATGGCGTTTCAGCGCTTGTTGCCTGTGGCGCCACAAGATACCATTGAGTGCCTGGTGAAATTGGCTACGGAAGGAAATTGCTTTCAGCAGCGCGCTAGTATCGCAGCTATAGCTGAGCCACAGTTGCTTCATACCCCGGCTATCATCGAAGCAGCGCTGGCTATTCAGCAGCTTGTGTTGGAGCGTCTACACGCGATTCCTGTCGCCGAGCGCAAACGTGCGGACGTTCGTGTGTTGCGCCAGGCATTAGGATATACGCTCAGCGTAGTCGCGGCAGCTACTCCTGACAAGGGTTTTGCTCTGATGCGTGAATGTGCTACCTGGGGCGATCCCGATATCAACTGGGTGCTGCGCGAGAATCTGAAGAAGAAACGGCTGGCGAAGTTTACTGAACATACTGAGAAGCTATCAAAACTTTTAGCTTAGAGATTTGTCAAAAAATGATAGGATAATGCTATGATCTATCAATTTCCTCCTGGTCCCAGGCCACGTCGTGTAGTAGGCAATCTCCTGGAATTTCGTAAAGATCAGCTTGGCTACATCACACGCTTGCAGCAACAATACGGGAAGGCCAGCACCCTTTACCTTGGCAAATCACCGCTGGTGATGTTCACGACCCCAGAGGCGGTACGCTACGTGCTTGTGGAGCATGCTAAAGACTTTATCATGGGCGAGATAACACAGGGTCTCCGGCTTCTGCTTGGCAATGGCTTGCTCACGACCGACGGCGATTTCCATCAACAGCAACGCCGGCTGGTGTTGCCAGCTTTCCATCGTAAGCGTGTCGAGAGCTACCGTGATACCATGATAGACTATACTGAGCGTATGCTTGAGTCCTGGCAACCGGGTCAGCGGGTGGACATAGCGCTGGAGATGCAACGTTTGACGCTCCGCATCGTTGCCAAAGCGTTGTTCAATGTGGACCTGACACACGAGAGCCACACGCTCGGTGCCGCTTTTGATGATGTGCGTGAGTATCCTAATCGCCGTCGCTATTCTTTACGTGCGCTGCGCATCAATCTCCCGTTTACGGCCTATGGCAAATTTGTGCGTGCCAAAGCGCTGCTGGATAAAACAGTCTACGATATTATTGCGCAAAGACGTGAAACTGGTGAGGATATGGGCGATGTTGTCTCGATGCTGCTGGCTGCGCGTGATGAGGATGGTTCGGCGCTCAGTGATGTGCAGGTGCGTGATCAACTCATGACGCTCATGGCTGCGGGCCATGAGACGACCGCTAATGCCTTGACCTGGACGTTTTATCTGCTCTCGCAAAATCCCCGGGAACGTGATAAACTATTAGCTGAACTACACAGCGTATTGAATGGGCAATCGCCTGCCGTGGAAGACCTGGCGCAACTACCGTTCCTGGAGATGGTGGTGAAAGAGTCGATGCGTCTATTCCCACCGGCCTGGCTGTTGGGACGACGTGCGCTAAAGGACTTTGATTTAGAAGGCTACCACTTGCCTGCTGGTAGCTTTGTTCTTCTCAGCCCCTGGGTCATTCACCATATGGCGGAGTATTTCGCTGAACCTGAACGGTTCTGGCCCGAACGGTTCGACCCGGAGAAGGGTGAGAAGCAGCCACCTTTCGCTTACTTCCCGTTCGGTGCCGGTCCTCGCATGTGTATCGGCGCAACTTTTGCCATGATGGAGGCCCGCCTGCTGCTGGCGACGATTCTACAGCACTATAGTCCGAGGCTCCTTCCTGGTCATCCAGTTGTGCCAAGGCCAATGGTAACGTTGCGAACAAGATTCGGCATGCGCATGGTCTTAGAACCGACCAGAGAAGCCATCCCTGCCCTCTGAAGATGCCCTGCGCTGTGTGCATGATTGATTGGGAATAAATGTACTCATTGTTTGAATGAAAGGAGTATCCTCCTTTGGGTGCGACAACGACAGCCGATTTTTATAACGGCATGGTTATACGTTATAACAACGAACTGTATACTGTGACTGAATTTCATCATGTCAGCCCGGGAAACTGGCGCGCATTTGTACGCGCAAACTTGAAGAATCTGAGAACTGGACGTGTGTTAGAGCAGCGTTTCCGCGCTGGTGAAGAAATTGAAGACGTGCGGGTTGAGCATCAAAACTGGCAGTTTCTTTATGTAGATGGTGACGCATATGTTTTCATGAATACCGAGACGTTCGATCAGCAGCCAATCCCGAAAGAGATGTTGGGCAGCGGGGAACGCTTCCTCAAAGAGGGTGATATTGTGGAATTGCTGGTGGATAGCGATACTGAAACAATAGTTGCCGTAGAGCTGCCTACCTTCGTTGAGCTGGCTGTCGAAAGCGCTGAGCCGGGCCTGAGGGGTGATACGGCCACCAATGTTACCAAACCTGCGACCCTGGAGACCGGCGCCGTGATCAACGTTCCTTTGTTCGTGAATCCTGGCGACAAAATACGAATTGACACGCGCACGGGTCAGTATGTTTCACGGGTGAAATAGTCCCCACAGGTGCGGCCCGAACACGAACAGGCCAATAACGACGGCGAGCATAGCGCTCAACAGGACCGCACCTGCAGCCACATCTTTGGCAATTTTTGCCATGGGGTGGTAGTCAGGTGAAGCCAGGTCAACACATAGCTCAAAGACTGTATTGAACATCTCTGCAATGAACACAACTGTAATTGCCACAAAGACCATGGCAAACTCGACTGCGGAAATGCGCAAGACGATGCCAAGCAGGATGGCAAGGATTGCAATAGAGACGTGTACACGAGCATTACGCTGCGTGCGGAGAGCATACCAGAGTCCCCTGAAGGCATGCCCAAAACCAGCAATAAATTTTGCCCACTCTCTGTTCTGTGGATGTTGATCTGGTGGTGTAGAGTCACTCATGATGACTATGCTTTCTGCTCAGTTGCCTTCATTACGGCTTGCTGTATCTGTACCATAGCCTGGTAGCCGGCTTCGGTTTGATCGTCGTAGCCGATGAGGTGCAGTACACCGTGTGAGAGGAGATAGAGCAATTCGTATGTCGGATCATGGCCCGCTCCAGCAGCCTGGCGTACCACTGCCGGCCACGAAATAACAATATCACCCAGGTTGGTGGTTAGTCCGGGTGGGGTTATAAAAACTTGCTTTGTGTTTCCTGTTTCATATGCTGCTGGCGAAATCTCTCCGTAGCTTAGTAAGGGCGGGAGAGGAGTGGTGTGGAGCGGGGACCCTTGCGGTCGCCCTTTGGTTTCGCCAGCAGTATCTGTTTCGGCTATCTCTCTAGCCGGCGCTTCTGCTGATGTCCAGAGTTGATCGGCAGGTGCTTCTACGATGGGCTTGTCGAGCAAGGGAAACGAAAGGACATCGGTGGGTTTATCCTGGCCTCGATAGTGCTTATTCAGATTACGTATAGCCTCGTCACTGGTAAGCAACAGAGTGAGCATTACAGGCTCTGTGATAGCAGCCATCTGTAATGTCAGATTAACCACTGCTTCAAGTGGGAGGGTAGAAAGTAGATGCAGAAGATCTCTATCGCGTTCATCATTGCCCAGATCAATTGAGAGTTCTACTTGTGAAGCGTGTTCGGCCATGGTATCTCAATATTTAGCTTGGGAAAAAATAATACCTCCACCAAAAACAAAAAGCATCGTACACATGATGCGTAATCTGACGAAGGTTGATTATTCTATTGTGCTTTGCGGATTTTACGCCGTTTGGCGGCTTCTTTTCTCTTACGTTTGACGCTCGGCTTCTCGTAATGCCCTCTCCGGCGAGCTTCAGACAGTATGCCCTCTTGCTGAATCTTGCGGTTGAAACGCTTAAGCGCCGTTTCAAATGAGTCATTTTCGCCGATTTTAACTTCCGACACCAGGATCACCCCTTTGTGGCCTGTATTCGAGGCGCGCAGGGAAATAGATGATGCGTACCTCTTGGGCCTGCGCGAAGATTATAGTCCAGTCGCTATTGAGTGTCAAGATTTTGATGCTTGCGGAACAGCCACGGATTTTTTTTGCTGGTTCTGCTTTGCCGCTTGCATCCCTGTAGCGATCATGAATACGATGAAGCCAATCACCAGGATGCTGAACAGGGTAATCGCGCGGTCAATCAGGATAGCTGCCGCTGCCAGGCTCGAATTGGATGTGAAAAGAGCTAACATGGCAAGCATGCCGCCCTCGACCAGGCCAACGCCTCCACCAGTGAAAGGAACCACCGTTAGCAGGGCCTCACCAAGTGCGATGAATAAAGAAACGGCGATAATATGTACAAAGCTTCCGCTAATCAGGCCGAGCGCCAAAGCGATAAAGAAAAAGCGCAACCCCTCGCAAGCCCATACAGAAAGAGTGAGCGGTGTCAGAATAGGAACGCGGCGAAATGAACCAAGGGTCCCTTGCTGGAAATGATCGTAGTGACCGCGGAAGCGCTTTGGCACTAACCTGGCAATCTGTGTGGGGAACATGCGCAGCAAGAACAAGCTAATAATTCCCGCTATTACGACTGCCAGGGCTATTTTCAGGCCGGTCAGCAACTGCGGGGGGAGATTCTCATGCAGGCTGATCATGACAGCGGGAATGAAGACCAGCAGCAAAACGATCAGGTCGAGGAGACGTTCGGCAAGCACGGTCCCAAAAGTTCTTGTGCCTGAGAGTCCTGTTTCCCTGCGGAACAAATATGCCCGGTACAGATCGCCCAGTTTAGCTGGAACGATCACATTTGCAAACCAGGAAGTGTACAATATCTCAAGCAATTTCAGGAACTTCGGTAAATGAACACCGCTTTCTTCTGAATACCCCGCATTTTGCAGCAGCATCCGCCAGCGAAGTGAACGTATCGGGAATGTGATGTAATAGATAAAAAAAGCAGCGAGAACAAAGTATATATTGGCAGTGCGAATGGCTGCCCATGTATGCTGTGGATTAATATTTGCCTTTTGCACGAAGTAAACAAGTGCAGCTATCACAATAACCAGGGGTACGATCGTGCGCCAATTCAGGAGTCGCTTACCAATTGATAACTGCTCCTGAGTTATCTCCGGTTCTTCTAGTGTCTCCTGCTTTATAAGCTCAAGTTCTGACTTTGTTCTCTCGCTATCTTCTGCTTGATCGTCTAGGACAGATTGCGCATCTGTTTCGGAAGCACTACCAGGATTCTGTCTAATCAAATGATCCTCCATACCAATACGTCTAATCCGACACCTCGGGCATCACCCTCTTTAGACGGTTCAGCGCAATGGGTAGTAACACCAGAGGACTTACGATCGAACTGAGGATAAATGGGCTACCTGATCGCTAAACCACTCAATTGTACGCCTCAGTCCATCGTCTAAAGAAACTTTCAAGTGCCAGCCCAGCACCTGCTGTGCTTTAGCAATATCTGGGCGGCGACGTTCTGGATCATCAATACGACCAGGTTCAAAAATGATCGTGGATGAAGCCTGGCATAACCGAAGGATGGTTCGAGCAAATTCAAGGATAGTATGCTCTTCCGTATTGCCAAGATTAAACACTTCGCCTGCGGTACAAGGCTTAAATAAAGCCAGTACCAGACCTTCAACAAGGTCGCTCACATAGCAGATGCTGCGGGTTTTAGTGCCATCGCCATAGATGGTCAAAGGCTTGTTTTGTAAGGCCTGGGTGATGAAATTCGGAATCATGCGACCATCGTCTGCCTGGCTATTTGGACCATAAGTATTGAAGATGCGCACAATACGGGCATTAACCTGAAATTGCCGGTAGTATTCCATGGTTAACGTTTCGCCAAGACGTTTACTCTCATCGTAACAGGCGCGTGGCCCGATTGGATTGACGTTTCCCCAGTAGTCTTCGCGCTGCGGGTGGACCAGTGGGTCGCCGTAGATCTCTGAGGTTGAAGCAAATAGGAAAAGCGCCTTCTGCTGCCGTGCCTGTTCGAGCATATGATAAGTTCCCTGGGTGTTGACCAAAATAGTTTCAATGGGATGTTCCATATACCCCACCGGGCTGGCCGGACTTGCCAGGTGATAAATAGCCTCCGCTTCAAAGTTGAAAGGTTCTGTTACATCCCGTTGTAAAAAAGTGAAACGTGGATTATTACGCAATGGCGCAATATTCTGCTCTGAACCAGTGAGAAGATTATCTACACAGAGCACATTGTGTCCATCTACTAATAAACGGGCGCAAAGATGGGAGCCAATAAACCCTGCTCCACCGGTAACGACAATTTTCAATGAATTGGACCTCCGAAGTATTGAAGAACCAGGCTTTGATATTATA
>Ga0187846_10001297_pt1 | contig 14138 bp, 6 predicted proteins | sample TC_taG_FD_161473 | JGI IMG/M metagenome (GOLD analysis project Ga0187846, IMG submission 161473) | Biofilm microbial communities from the roof of an iron ore cave, State of Minas Gerais, Brazil - TC_06 Biofilm (v2) | ecosystem: Environmental > Terrestrial > Deep subsurface > Cave > Wall biofilm ...
GTGCCAATGTCAGATAGTAATCGAGCAGTGGAAGCAATTGCTTGCTATTCTTCTCGTCGCTCATTACCCCAGGATAGGGAGTACGGGAAGTATACATCCCGAAGCGCACTGGGCGTCTTGTCCCGTAGCGTTGTCGAAGCCACGATGCCAGGCGGGGATCGCCAAAAAGAGCTCGCAGGCGTTTCAACTGGTCATTCACAAGCGCATTCATCGGGTAGAGGATGAGCGCGCGCATGGCCGACATCCCGAACGTGTGGGGACGCAGCCTGGCCTCTTCAAGTGAACGTACTAGAATTGGAAGCAAAAATGTTTCTGTTTTACCAGACCCGGTGCCCGTCACCACTACAAGGTCATCATCATGACCAAGAAATGCCTCTAATGCCTCGGCCTGGTGCTTATAAAGGCGAGATGGAATGGCAGGTTGCTCCCATAAGGCCAACTCCTCTAACGCAGCAGTTATGAGAGAAGGAAGAGCAAGGCTGCTGTAGAGTGGCCCCGCGGCATATCCAGGTGTGCTTTCGATAAATGGCTCTTGTGAGATAACCTTCATCGTTTCCAATAGCGCATGCCGCTCAGCGACAACGCTGGCATGGCGAATAGGATATTGTGCCTCGATGTAACGCTCCAGTTGTACTTGCAATTCACGAGCGAGTCCGGGTACATCAAGCGCGTGACCAGTTCCCATGCTGTTGAGCTCTCCTTGACCATTATTCATCTATACGCACACCTTCCTTAGTGAATCACTTCTATCTGAATGCCTAAATCCTCGAGCATCGTAAAAACAGGCGCAAAATCCATTGTTATAATCCATCGCCTGGGATAGTAGTTACCATCCGCGTTCTCTTGCAATGTGCCAACCGACGAGAGAAATTTTCGCTCGCGTCCGGGAAGCTCGCTTCTCAAGATAAGTTCACGTTGAAGTTCGTTCCATTTCACGCTCGTCGGTTTCCCCGCTCTCTTATCCAGGGTATAGCAAAGCCGACGAATATCGATTCGCCACAGGCCAGCGCTCTGTTGTGTCAACCTGCGATTGCTGAGAAGCCCGATACTGTATTGATATGCGCCCCAGGGGGTACTGGTTCTAAGCAAGTAACGCTCATCTGTAACCTGGTCGAGTGATCGCCAGCGCAGAAGTTGCGGCTTATCATCGCTGGCTACATAGGCTTCGAGCGATGTCTCTGAAACATTCTGGTGAGCAACGGTGAGCAGTTCCTGCCCATCGAAATACCTGATAAGATCATCTAATGTTTGAGTTGAACCCAGCCACCTCTGAAGTGATTGGAACTGCCATTGAATGGTTGGCCCAGAGCCTTGTTGTAGTGATGAAATCGTGATACTCTCCACGTACCGAAAACTGCCATGTAAACGGAGAGTACGAAGTAGTGCATGCGGGAGAAGATGAGTCGGCATCCCACCTACTAACAGGTGATGCGTTGGCGTAACAGGAACAAAGCGCAGCGGGGCAGGCAACCAGCGTCCACCACTCAGCGCGAACATATCACCCTGCTCAGCCAGAGTGTCGAGCAGTTCCCGACCTATCTCTACATTTCTACCTGGCTCATTACCATAATTTGTGTCTTTCGCCGCATTGCCCCCCTTAGTGGCATCTGTTATTGATGCCCACATTGCCCTTGCCAGCTCCAACAGTCTGCGTGTCGTTATGCTCGCCTCAGAAAATGATGATTTTTGACCATGAGCACAGAGCGCCCAGACCGCAACGCGAATTACTTCAGCGGCCAGGGCCTCCAGCGAAGCCTGGATCGCGTGCGGACCTACCAGGTCCTCCTTAATGCGTTGTGCGACCACTGATGCTGAAGAAATACCTACTTCCCATGTTGAACTACGCGCCGATGTCACTTCGCCTCCTCATCTTGCGGGAGCTGCTCCTGCCAGATATCCTCTATAATGGAATCAGCTTTCTTTTCATCAAAGTGCAGCATCGTTAAAGCCGTATGAAACACCCTCTGTCGATGGTCGATGTGCTCTAACGTATAAGTATTGCTGGCAGCTTGTAAACGAATCTCTTGTACCCATGTTTTCCACTGCTCTAATGATGTGTCAGAGAGAATGGGGACTGTGTTTAGAGAAGAAGCGGATTCACTCTGCAATTCTGGATTCATTTGAACGAGCCAGCGATTACAAACTGAAGATAAAGGCAAACTGTTGAGGTCATCATCAAGCGTCGTCGCAAGCAGTACATTGCACGGCCATGTGAGCCGGGTTAGTTTGAGATAGGGATCATGCGCTGCGATGGTCCGTGGATGGAATAAATTGATAGGGGTGATGTTCCTGGTACAGCCTTCATGTTGTCGAATCTCGATATACTGGCGTAGAAGCGGAATGTATGTCGGCGATCCTGGGACGCGATCAATTCCTTCTAGAGTCACAATTACCAGTTCGTCAGGATGCGTTTGAGCCTCAATGATACAATCTGCCAATCCATTTGAAGGAATGAACGCCTGACGATTTGGATCAATGGTCCCGAAGAGATCAAGCGTCGTGAGCGCTGTTAAAGGAACCGGCACAAGGGAAATTCTTCCGCGCGCAATGAGCTGGGCAACTGCCCTCAGCGTTGGGATACCAGCATCACCAGCTACCACTGGAACAAGCCCTGCGAGCAATGCGGCAGCGCAAACACGCACATCCTTTGAATTTACACCTGTTTGTTGAGCAGTTTGGCGCCATCTATGCAACTGCAATTCGTGCAGAGGTACCTGGATGATTTCAGCGTCGTCTTTCAGCCCCCAGTCCAGTCCACTCATAGAAACTGTTTCTTCTAGCTCAGTATCATAGGAGTTTCGAGCCACTGAAGAATAGGGTGATGGAATCCTCATTTCATATGGTGGCTGCCTGCTCTCGTCTACCAACATGGGAAAGAGCGAAGCTGTTATTTGAAGCTCTGCCAGGATACGTAAGGGTTCTTCTTTCAGTGTTGCTAGTCGCTCGCGTACAGCATGCTCAAAGGCGTTCAACGCTTCGATTGCTTGCTCATGACGCTTCTGAACATCATTTACGGTGTTTTGCAACTGATCGAGCTTTGCCTCAGCCTCCTCTATCATTGTTTGCAATTGCTGGAGCCGTTCCTGTTTATCTTGCGTAAGCCATTCAGCCGCCTGCTCAATCTCTTTCCTTCTCGCTTGAATTTCCCAGTCACGGGCAGCCTTCATAAGGGGATGCTCTGGAGATAAATCAGATAAATGTGCAGTGAAAGTGCCAAATTCTTGCAGGCGTCCAATCTGGTTAGATAAGATATATTGCGCTCGTTTGAGGGTGACCGGATCAATATGCAGAGCACGAGGGCCTTCCTGGCTGCTGAGACGCGCTAATTCGCGTATTCGCTTATCAACCAGGTGAACATGACCTTCAGTTTCTGCTAGAGTTTCATTACTTGCTTGCAGGACTCGCTTGATCGTAACCTGGGGAAGCGACCAATCTTCTTTTCCTGTTGGCGTATCCAGCATACTTTCGTCCAGGAGGGTAAACCGTGTATGGGCATCGGTCAGGTCGAGAACACCATCTTCCGGCAACGTGTACATCCAGACGAACAGCGGCTGCCCTCCAGTGTTTGAACTCTGGAGATACTCGCGCGGCTTGAACCGGTCAGCGTCAAGCTCTAACCTGATTGGCCCAAATAACCGGGACTGGCAATTGATGTAGACTCGCTGGCAGTAGCAGATTTTCGCGTCGATACCTTGATCGAGGAGATCAGGAATATCAAAGAGGTTGTTTACCCTGGCTGTCCAGTCGAGTATTTGCGCTAGGGGCGCAAGCCCGAGGTTGCCAGAGACAAGATAGTGGGAATATCCATGTGCATAGGGATCGTCGAGCAGGGTGTTTCGCTCCGGGTGAAATAGCCAGAGTTGGCCAACCCTAGCACGCGGGAAATCCTTTTCGAAAATGGCGGTCTTCCCATTGTTTGGGAACCACTGGCGGCGGGCGTCCAATGCGAGCGATTTCCACATTCCCTCAGTATAGTATGCTAGCGGAGTGATAAAGGTTACGTTAGTTTTCACATCCTCGGGATAAATAATACCAATCCATTCATAATCTTCTGCATTCATAGTTTTACCTCCTTAACGACCTTGAAGGGGTTCTGTCCCATGTTTTCTACTTCCGCTATCAAAGTCTGTAACCGGAAAAGTACCCATGCCGGGATAGTATTTGCTAAAGCAAGCCGCTCTAATGTAATGCGGAGCGAAGACGCTACATTTGCCTGGGTACTTAGTTCGAGAAGAGTCTCACGAAGCAGCCCAGGCATGGGTATAGGCTTCTGGCTATACTTCCCTCCGATTATCTGGCTTAGCCAGGTAAATTGAGCGACCAGCCGCTCGTCGGTCCACCAGGCAGGCTCAACTGGCTGCTGTTGGGGTAATGCGATGGATAGCTCGATACAGCCGTAGCTGCCGCCATCCAATATCACCTTTGTCCGGATATCGGAAGCAAGGGCAGGGCAAATCTGTTCGCGCCAGCACCGGGTTAGCTCTTCCCCTGATTGGATATGATAATTACTAACGTGCTGCTGCAACCCATTAGAGGGGATAAAGCCCCAGGTAATGTGAACTGGCAGTCCTTCTGGCCCGTATGTCCAGGTTAAGGCAGCCAGTTCTTGTTTCGCAAACTGATTCAGCAAATATAACTCTTCATCAGAATCTACAAAATCATTGAAAGCATAAATCGTATGTTGATGTTCGGGTGACATGGCCGTACAGGACAATCCACACAGCCACTGCGGTCGAGTGATAGGAATTGTGTCCACCTGGACAAGCAATGGTTCCCCGCTCGCATCGCCCTGGACGCGAATACGATATTCCCCGGGTTGACCGGCTGACCAGCTGAAATAATTTACGCGATCAGCAGGATACGAGGCCGAAATAGATTTGGAAAGAGGGTTTGAATTGTGCGCGGGAGAGGGTATCTGCTCTGCTGATAAAGCGATTTCTCTGAAAATACCATGAGTATGCCTGCTGGGCGGATAGCATACGATCCATATTGACTTACCCGGTTCGATAATATACTGACCATCCTCTGTTACAGCAGATGGGAGACTGACAATCTCAAGGCGCTGACGCCGCGGAGCCACATCGATTGAGCGATATTTAAACCAGTTCTGGATTGATTCCCATGAAACTGGCGCGGCTTCGTTTACTGTAAGACGCCAAAGTTGCCAACCTACATAAGGATTCCCCACCCTCGCGGCTTGACCAGGCCAATCTAGTTTGCAATCGGGTTTTGCCAGCCAGAGCAGTTCCCCCGAAAAAGATACAGTACTGTCAGACACACGTCGCTGCCAGGTTCCTGCCTGGGTCGCCCGCTCGAGAAAGATATTTCCTTGCCAGTTGTCATTAAGTCCAGGTGTTTCAGGGGCCAGTTGTAATAGTCGTTTGCTATTGCCGCTCTTCTCACTGAAGATCTGATACGGGTGCGGGAATGGATAGACACGCAGCAGGCCATGAGCGTAAATGAGCTGTCTCCGAGAGATGGGAAGCGCGTTTGACGCAGTAATGACATCAGTATGATGACTGCTTAGTTCCTCCCAAACCTCTTCATTCAGCTCTGAAAGATCAAGACATAATTCCCAGGCGGGTTCCTTTCGCTCTTTCAACTGTAAGAGCAAAGGGAGACCCCTGACAATCCCTGCTAATTCTTGATCGATGTCGAACGCGGCATCCTTGACGTTATGATCGTATTGAATGCCGTGAATGTAAATATAGCCTTTGTCCCTTAGCAAGGAGAAGGTACCGGCATCAAGATAGACATATTTATCCTTTGCTGGGATGGGATAGTGATTCTCTTGCAGCCACTGTTCACCTTTTTCTCCAACCTGCCAGGTACCTTGACTTTGGCCGGCTAAAATAAAGAGATGACCATCCATCACAGATCTTCTTAACTGAGCCACATCCACCTCCTGAACTATGCAGGTAATGTGATAGGTAGTATTATCTGCGATACCGAAACAGTAGGTACATTGTAATCATTCATAAAAAAATGCAAGCTATGATTTAGTGCAGGTTAATGATGACTACTTCGTCCATGACTACTTGCACACTCGCCGTAAATCCTAGCTGTCGAAGTAAGCCATAGTCTCTCACCATCATCAAACAGGTTCATCCTATCCTCCCTACAGCCTCAACTTCTCCGACACCTCCGCCAGTAACTCGTTCATTTTCGTTATCATCTCCTCCGACACCTGCGCTGCCGGTCCAAGCTCCATCCGCAGGGTGAATTGCAGATTCAGGCCCACGGCGGCTTTGGTGAGATCGGCCACCACGTCGTTCAGGTTCTGAATCTCGTCTACCCGTAATGGCGCTTCCGCGACCAGCACGCCTGGCGTAAACGTGGGTACGGCAGGCTCGCGCACGCCCGATCCCGATGGAGGGGATGGTGGCTGAACTCGGGGCAGGCTGATCTTTACGGCCCTGGCTCCCGCATAGTCACAGGGCCAGGGGCCTGAGTCGATAGCGCGTTCGAGGAAGCGTGCGCGGAAGGCGTTATCGATGGCATCACGCACCGTGATCCAGGGCAGCATCTTCCCGGCTTTGGTTGAGAGCGCGTTGGCGATGGCTAAGGCGGTGGTGATGCCATCTTGCCATGCTTCCGGCAGGGAATCAGGCAGGATATCTCCGGGTAGAACGGGCTGCGGCGGGCGTTGCAACATGGCATCCTCTGTCAGCATGCCCGGCGGTACGTCTTCGGCCAGGAAGCTGCCCTGGCCAGAGAGTAGCCACAGGCGCTTCTCTTTCACCGCTGTTTGTATGGCTGTGTCCATCGCCTCGCGCTCGGCTCTGGGAATCGTTAGCGGTTCCTCGTACCCTTCGCGTGGCACCATCATGGAGCGGCCCGTGAAGTAATCGTACAGGTCCCTCACGCCTAGTTCGTCGCCCTGCCAGAGTTCCGGCAAGACGCCAGGGACGAGCAGTGCGAGTGCGAGCGAGGTCAGCGTGGCCGCTTCGGGCAGGACAATCTCCAACGCAGGCTCTTTGAGCGCCACTTCATTTGGGGTCTCACGCCAGAACGTGCGGGAGGAGTGATCCGGGCGCGGAAGTTGGAAGACGAACAGCCCGATGCGGCAGCCATCGAGCAGTGTATCCTGGATGGCCTGGCGGTTGAGCATTTTGGGAAGCCGCGAGAATTGCGCGAAGGCCTCGACCAAGTCTTTCATGCGGTGGGCCGTTTCGCTCTCGCGCCAGAGGTCATACGGCCCGCCTGGGAGCAGCGCCTCGGCGGTCACGGGCGTCTCGCGTATCCTGGACTGTGGGTCACGCTTGATGACGTTGAATAGCGGCTCGTCGCCCACTACGACCTTGAAAGCCTGCACTTCGTTTTTGTCGGAGACCGCCACGACGATGCAGTAGGCCTGCCGCACCAGGTCGGCCAGGCGGCTGGCGGCTTTTTTCTTCTCAGCCTCCAGCAGCAGCTTGCGATTGCTCTCGAGTTCCTGGTCTTTGAGACGCAGCTCGACATCCAGCCAGCCCAGGTGATCGCGAATCGCGTTGCGCACTGCCTCCAGGCCATCGAGCGAGGGAGCGGCCAGCACTACCGCGTTCCGGTACACGCGCGGGGTATCTGGTCCGGTCTTCTCATCGAGGAAGCGTCTGGCCTCAAGACTGGGTTTGCCGGGATTCGACGTTGCCTGCGGCCCCAGGATAGCATAGTGAAATGCGCCATCATCCTCGATATCGCGTGGGCGCTCCGGCAGCATATGCACATGCGCGCCCGTTGCGCTTGCGCCTGCAACCAGGCTCTTACACCCCCGTATCTCGTTCTCCAGGCGTTCTTCGATGGCCTCCCGCGTAATGCGCGAACAGGCATCGTGGTGCATTTGCCGCAGGTTCGGGCGCAGGCCCAGCCGCCACGATTTGGGAAGCCGCTTTGCGCCCGAAAGGCCCGGCTCCGTGTCCTGCCAGGCGCTTTCATCCAGGAACCAGGAGACCTCCGTCCAGCGCTGCAAAGCCTTCTCCAGCTCAATCTTATCTGGCTGCGTGTGGCCGACCAGCAACAGGAGTTCGCGCGTCCTGGCATCTTTGCCAATCGGCTGCGAGTGCAGGAAGGTGGCAAACACCCCCTGTTCCATTTCACGGAAGCGCAGGGCAGGAATCTCGGTCTGGATATCGCGCGCCTTGGCCAGTTCGCCCTCCAGGATACCCGTCCATTCCTGCTTCTTGCCCTCGTACTCTTCCGTTTCCGCCACGGTGGTCAATTCACAAGCCGACTCGGAGAGGGCAGGATTGCCTGGTTCGCCGATAAAGACGTTGGTCGAGACCAGGGGGCAGCGATCCCAGCCCTCGGCGTCGCGCAGGGCCAGGGCAAAGGTGCGCAAGATACCGCGCGTGCGCTGGAAGCTCTCCATGTTCGTCCACTTGGCATAGAAGAGCTCGGTCAGGTCTGGATGGAAAGGATAACTCTGGACGAAGCGCTCCTCCGCCGCCTGCATGTCCCTTGCGATCTGCTCGTCCAAGGCGGCGATGCCCTTTAAGGCGGCAAGGGCCTGGGGGCGAAAGGTGGTACGGTCACGGATCGACTCCGGCGTGAAAAAACGACGGCGCAGAACTTCCGCTACATCCTCTTTGAGCACGGGATGCACATCCTCTTCACGTTCGCGGCGGAAGATGGCATACAGTTCTTGCGTCAGTTCCTTACCCAGCTTGTCACTTTTCAGCGGGTCAGTCGCCAGCAGTGAGGCGACAATAACGCAGGTGTTGACCTTGGTAGCAGCCTGGGTGAGGTACTGGAAGAAGTCGAGCAGCCGGCCACGCCAAGCCGGGTCAAGCCCGACCTTCTCGCGCGCGTACATGAGCACTTCGTCGATCAGGATGAGGGTGGCGAATCCCTGCCTGGCCGGGAGGGAGAGCAGTTCCACCAGCAGGTTTTCCGCCGGGGCGCTCTCGCGTTCGGCATCCTGCCCCTCGGCATGCAAGAGACGCAGACCGTCACTGCCCGCAAGTTGGAAGGCCAGCACGCTCCAGGGATGCCGCAGCCAGCGCTGTTTACCCTCCGGGCCGATGATCTCCATACCCTTTTCGGCATCCAGTTTATCGAAGGCCAGCACAGCGATACGCGCCACAGGCGCGGTGATGCCGGTGTAGTTGCGGAACTCCTGCACCGTCGGCAAGTCGGGGAGCTGCCCCGGCTGGTGTGTCAGGTGGTACAGGGTAATCAGGGTATGCGTTTTGCCGCCGCCATAGGTGAGTTCCAGTTGCCGCACGGCCTTGTCGTTCTTTCCTGCCAGGCGTAGCACGACATCTTTCGCTAGCTTGCGCAAGTTAAAGGTCGGATAGGTGAAGGAGAAAAAATCATACGGGTCCTGGTAGATGGGGCGCGCTTTGCCCATGACCACATCGTACAGGTCTGCCGCGAAAATCGAAAGTGATAATTCGCCCGTCTTCAGTTCGTTGCGCAGTTGGACCACTTCATGCCAGGGTTTCCACGCCAGTTTGCTCATCATTGTACTCCTTAGGTGAGGAAAGAACTCATAATCCCCATAACTCCTCAAATAATCCCTCACGCAATCCTGTATATTTGGCAAACATAGCAGCAATCCTTTTTAAGAGTACAAGTGCCTCGGTACTATATATATTGCCAAGGACCTTCTCAAGACTTTGCTTTGATCCAAATAAATGTTCAGTTAGTATGACATCCAGATGCTGCAAAATTTTAGCGGCATGACGGGAGTTAAGGATTATTCGATTTACGATCTCAACTAATTCACTGAAGTAGGGAGGTTCTAACTCCAATCTTTCTTCGATTCTGCTGAATTCGCTTAGACGCTTCAGGTATTCCATTATCTGGATACTGGTACGCATTCTGTAAGGACCACCGAAGAATGCTGTCCTAAATTGTGTGGCAACATCACTTAGATCTCTAGCTGCCACATACCCTGACATTTTGATTATCGAAAGAGAGAGCCTTTGTAGCCCTACAAAAGCCAAATATTTTGACTTTAGATCATCAGGGTAAATATCTGCTCTGATTTTACCAAACCTATCTATGATCGTTTGTATGTTTACATAATCATCAACCATCCAGTAATTGTACTGGAGATACTGATACACGCTCTTGATGACCAGTTGCTTTTGGGTTGGATTTTGACCAGGTTCCAATTGTAAACCCCATAAAGCCGACATCCTCTGATAGAGCGTCATACCATTGGTTCTAAAAGATGAGCTATCTAATTCTAATCCTTTCTCTAAAATGGCCAGCCCTTTCTCATCAAGCACCCGAATACCCAACTTTGGCCCAAGAGCACGTGCCTGAGAATGCATTTGCGGTTTAAGGAAAATCCCCTCTTGAGCCAGAAAATAATCCATTATACCTCTGAGCCAGAAAATCCGATTTACTTCCGACTCCCTCCCAGACTTGCAATCAGCTACAATGATGTTTTGCCGCAAATCTGGTTCAAAGCGGATGCCCAAGACATCTATATCAGTCAGCAAAATTCTTTTAAGATCTTGCCTAGTATCTTGACTCTCAAAATGAGACAGCACTACCTCAAGAGGGCAATGATACCCCTGGGCTTCGAGCACTCTTTTAATCCTCAGCTTTATGGGGAGGTCCTTCACGGTCGCAGATGTTGTCATTCATCTACTCCTCTTGTCAACTTTGCGATTTTCAGAATATAATTTCTGGCTGTTTCTCTAGAAAGAGTTACCTCTCTGCCAAGTTTGGCACGAGTAGGCAATGTGCCTAAAAACGAACCACCGATATTTAGCAGGGCCGTTGCATCTACTTCGAGCTTGCTTGTAGGCGATAGGCCAATCTCTAACAAATCAATAGCAATGTTGAGAGCCCGCATATTCTCAGGTGTATCAATCAGATAGAAGTTATAAAAACCTGGTCTCCGTGTATCTGGCTCGATTCTTCCTATCTGTTGTATTACCAGGAGACCATACTGCTCGGGAAAATCGGGCCGGGAGTATCTAAATCGTTTGTTATCACGTAATGTTTCTAATATGAGATGTGGATACCGAATTTTCCGAACCTCTGGGTAATGTTCTCCATACCTGACACAAGCAAGAATAGCGCGTGCCTTCTCTAAAATGACTCTCTCCTCTATTTTTAACCCACCTCGGGGTGTAAATAAGAAGGTTCTTGCTGTCGCACTGGACGCGATTTGAACGGGACATAATGCGCCTAGGCGCATTGCCTGTGCTGCAAAATGTTTGTTCACCCCTGTCAAATTATCTATTGGTATCCCTTGATAGCCCTGCACGGTTTTTAATGTTGTTACTATAAGGTCTTCTGGAAATTGCTGTGCCAAATCCAGCAACGTGTCAGGCTTTTCTTCAACAGTGAGAGGTGAATACAGTAAATCTTCACCATCGTTATTGTACCGGTCAATTAAGAGACCTGAGGTTCCTATATCAATGATAATGTCGAAGTCTTTGTCACTTAGTCCTAGCGTACTTCTGAGATTGCCTTCACCTTGGGGGAAAGAAGCTACCTCGTCTAGGATGGCAACGGAAGCCTGTTCGATCTCACTCGGATGTAATTGTAGCCATCGTTCACCTAACTCTTCATATCCATCTCTCAACTCTGGGATCTTTAACTCAACCCGCCTGATTCCTCCGATTCCTGAGCCTGATTCAACGATCCTTACAAAGTCTATCTCTTCAAGTTCTCTAAGAACCTGTCGTAGTTCAAGGCCACTAATACCAAGTTGGGAAGCTAAGCCAATCAATGCTCGGTAATCGTCGACATAATCACGTCCTTTGAGATGAGTTGCCAGTGTCGCTGCCTTTCCAACTTGAATGGTTGTTGGTATGTACATTTCTTTCAAAGGGTAATTCACGATATCCTTGAGTCCTTCATGGAATTCTTGGATTCGTATTCCAATGCTGCTCTTTCTGAGCTTTTTTGACATACACCTTACCTCACATTCCTAAAATAGACCGATCCCAATGCTGAGAAATCATACATCTGGATGCGGTGCAGAAAGCAGTCTTTTTCCGAGATACCAGGTAGCTGCCTGATACCTACTTTCTGCAACGAACAATCACTCAGTTCAGCGACCGCATTGTCAAAAAATTAGGACAATATGTCATTCCATAAGACCAAGTAGATACACAGGAAAACTGCCTCGTGATGCCACATGATTACTAATGCTCTCTAAAAGTGAGCGTTCCTCGCTGCCCACCGAGGCAAGTTCAATCAATGCTTGTAACAACTGGTGGAAGAGTTGATTATGTCCCAGGCCGCGCACGTCCAGGTACTCATCGACCCGGGTGACATCACCGGCTTTCCACAACTGCATCAGGCGATGCACCTGGTCGATGAGCGGGGGCGGTGGCGTGCCGAGAGCGTTGTAGCCCAGGCTGGGGCTTTTGCGCTGGTTCCACTGCTTCAGGCGCACGGTGCTGCTGGTGCCCTCTTCTACTTCCATTTCCGCTTCCCCCTCGGCGCTCTCATCCACTTCCTCCACGTCCACCGTCTGCCCACCCGTCTTCGCCAGCAGGTCATAGCGATGGATGAGGTCCACGTCCGAAAGCCCACACGAGACGGCGTAGAGGATGCACGGCCCGATAGGCGCGTTCCCAATGCCAAAGTTGTAGCGGTGCAGCAGGTAATAGGTGGTCACATCGTCCAGGCCGCTGACCGCCTCAGTACCGCCGTTGTGAGAAAGCACACGTCCGACCACAAAATCTGCCACTATGCGCCGCACGTGGCGTAGGAACTCCGAGACACTCATGGTCTGCCCCGGCTCGTTGGACTTTTTGACCACCGGGTGCTTGCTGTAGGCCTCCAGTGCTGGCCCCGTCGCGGCCCACACGAAGTCCGGCCCGCGAATGCCAGCATCCCAGAAGTCGCGCAGCCGGTGAATGATCTTCTCCTGCATTTCTTCCAGCACACGCGTGTCCCACCCTGGCCGGGCCGTCTCAGGCCTCTTCTTACACACCAGCCAGACGGACGAGGAGAGCGCCGCCGATGCACGTGCTCGACTACGAGTGGCATTCTCGGTCTGAATAGGCCAGCTCCCATCTACAATAAAACCGGCCCTGATAATAGCAGAAACCAATGTCTCCCAGGCATCTGGTTGTTTATGGGCAAAAACGATCACCAACCGCCCATCTAGCTTCAGTGCCTTATAACAAGCCTGAAACGTGCGGAACATACCAGCCTCGTAGTTGGCCTTTGATTTCTGCTTATCGCCGCCAAAACGGCTAGCATCGTCGATCAATTCGCCATCATTAGCTTCACTGTCCCATTTGGGTGCTAAAGCTCGTTTTTGTAGTCGCTCAAAACCATGATTGAGACCGAACGTAGATCGGCGTAGCCAGATGTAGAATAAATCCATCAAATCCGAGTATGGAATGGCATCATAGTAGGGTGGATCGGTAACTATCAGATCAAAATCTGACGTTTTTAATGTCTGTGTAGCTGATGCCATAACGACCGTAGGTGACAAGCCCTGCTTTGTCGCATTTAACGTATGTTCCAGGGCTGCTGAACAGAAAAAGATCGCACTACTCCAACTTCCACCTCCTTCGTACAAAGTATTAGTTTCAGCAAAATCCCAAGTTATTGGTAGTGCATATCGTACGAAAGTATGTTTAACATTTTCTCCCTGTAGATACCAAGTAGCCAGAGAAGTTGAGTGATCTACAAGTCGATCAAGTGAAGCAGCTAAATATACACTTAAAGCTTCTACCCAAACTTGAGAATAGCCTTCCTCCTCCATGATCTTCTGCGCCGAACGGACGCGCTTGACAAAGGTTCCAAGGGCTAGAAGCTGGCGAGGAGTAAAAAGATCACTCCATTGGGTCAGACCATAAAGAAAGACAGTAAAAGGGGAACCTCCACTAGAGCGGCTAGCTCCTTGAGGAACAGGCTCCTCCGGCAAGCCAAAGGGAATGTCAGCAAAAACCCTTTTAACTTCCTTTTCCGTCTCAGCCGCTAACTGAACTTCACTCACTAAAGGCAATCGGTACTCTTTGCCATGCTCGCTGTCAACGACTACGGCCGTCATGACCGTACCAAGTCGCCCCGCTACTCCTTCCAGGCGGATATCTTCCATCTTGATGATCGTGCCACAGCAGGGGCAGGTAGCACCGGAGCCGGACATCGTGCCGCCACCCATACGCTTATCAAACTCCCTGCGCTGCGTAGCCGTGCCTTTGGGTACTGGTACATCGTTCTGCACGCCG
>Ga0187846_10001298_pt1 | contig 14135 bp, 13 predicted proteins | sample TC_taG_FD_161473 | JGI IMG/M metagenome (GOLD analysis project Ga0187846, IMG submission 161473) | Biofilm microbial communities from the roof of an iron ore cave, State of Minas Gerais, Brazil - TC_06 Biofilm (v2) | ecosystem: Environmental > Terrestrial > Deep subsurface > Cave > Wall biofilm...
CGATGCATTGGCGCTGTTTGAGGCTGCGGATAAGCTCGTACATTGTGTTGAGTGCACCGTCTGCACCGGTTTCATCGACGATGTCGTCGAGAAGTTGTCCATAGTATCTCAGGATGTGCCTGCGAAGATGAATGATGCGTCCATCTCGTTTATAACGATCACCGGGAAATTCGGCGATCAGGCGTTCGACTGAACGCCCCAGACTTGAATCTGGTTTCGCTGCTGGATGTACAATATTCACCTCGCTGATGGGGATATTTCGTTGAAGAAGTAAATCTAGTGTAAAGGTGACGACTTGCGGTTGTCCGCCCAGGGTAGCCAGTAGTACATGTGTATGGTCCAATCCTGACATAACACGCTCTCATTCTAGCCAGCAAATGACAGGAGCTTGCGGATGTTCAATCCTTTACCAGCTATTCTCGTTGGTGGTCCTCCCCATGCGGGGAAATCTGTGTTGACCTATAGCTTGACGCAGGCACTACGTGAACGAAATATTGATCACTATGTCATCCGTGCGTGTCCTGATGGTGAGGGTGATTGGTCACAAGAAATCAATCAGGACGCAGTACGTGTGATCCGCGTAAAAGGTACCTGGACGCCGAATTTTGTGGAACGCCTTTGCCGGGATCTCGAACGCCGCCATTTTCCCTTGCTGGTTGATATGGGTGGGCGCCCTGAAGCGTGGCAAACCTGTATCCTCAACAACTGTACACATTCTTTATTACTACTCCACCCTCACGATGAACAGACCATTCAATTCTGGCGCCAGCTTGTAGAGGAAAATGGCCTGTTACCGTTGGCCCAGTTGTATTCTGTGCTTGACGGCACTTCTACAATTACCTCGCGAGAAGCAGTGCTTCAGGGTACGTTGACCGGATTGAACCGCAATAGCGTTGTTCGTGGGCCACTCTTTGACCTGCTTGTAGAACGTGTTGCCTCGCTATTTTCCTCGTATTCTTCTGAAGAGTTGAAGAAAGGACACCTGGCCTCGGCTCCAGCAGAGGTGGTCGATCTCGACGCATTCTTACACATCTGGGCACCACAAACCAAACGCTGGATGCCTGAGATGATACCGGCTTTGCTTGCCGAACTCCCCACCAATACTCCCCTGGCTGTCTATGGTCGAGGTCCGAATTGGATCTATGGCGCGCTGGTAATGCAAACGGGTACGCAGCCATTCTACCAGTTTGACTCGCGCCTGGGTTGGGTCGCTCCTCCACTTCTCCAGATTAGCACAACAGATGAGCAAGGTTCGCCGGAACTACGCGTGAGGCTTGATGAACACCAGGATGCGACCATGCTCGCGATAGACATTGTGACCAAATATCTCGATTATACAGAGGCGGAACAGCTCGCATTTCCACCTATGCCAGTTGATAGAGGACTCATCCTGAGTGGTGTTGTCCCGCATTGGCTCCTGACTGCCCTGGTACGCCTGTATAGTGGAACGGGTGCAGCCTGGATTGCCTGTCATCAACCGCAACTGGGTGGGGCTGTCGTCGTCACCTCACGTACAACAAACCATAGTCCTGGCGACTTTATCTCTTTGTCTGTTTCATAAAATTGAACGGCTAGCCTCATGGGATTATAACACAATGATGCTAAAAATGCAGTAATATTAGGTAGAAATTCTAGTAGAGCATTCAGTAGTTCCTGTAGTAATATAAGGACTGCTTCTGTATTCAAGAAGGAAAAGGGAACATTCTATGAGAGACCTATCATCCTCTCCCACCGCCCCCGCCAAACTCTACGCCTTCCTGCTAAAACTGCGCCCACTTCAGCCGGGAACCCTCATGCCTTTCTCGGGCGAACTGGTGCATGGAGCCTGGCTCAACTGGTTAAAGGAAGTTGCTCCTGATGTAGCTACGTGGCTGCATGATGATAATAAGCGCCGCGCCTTTACGTGCTCTAGCTTGCAGTTTCCAATACCGGTGGAACGTATGTTGGAAGCTGAACGCAAAAATGTGCACCTGCCCCTGAATCCGGATAAGACCTACGCAGTGCGCATTACGCTTTTGCTTGGCGAGCTTTTCCCACTTTTTTACAATGCGCTCATGGAATTCAATATGAGCCAGCTTGCCGCGAAGCAACAGCCATTCATGCGGATTGGCAAACAACTTTTTTCACTTGATGAAGTTGTGATGAGCAATGACGATCACTCGGGTTGGACGGGCTTTACTTCTTTTACCACCCTGGTGGAAAAGGTGAGGGTCCTGAACTTGGGGGCCTTTGAATCGCTTACACTGGAATTTGCTACTCTTACGAGCTTTAATCGCAGTAGTGCGCGAAATAAAGCATATGGGGTATATCATGCACGGTTGCCCCTGCCACAGTATATCTTTCCTGGCCTGGCGAGACGCTGGAGAGAACTGGCCCCACCCGAACTAGTACATATTGTGCAGGAAGATGCGATTGAGCACTATATCCAGGATGATGGTATGATTGTAGCCGAGTATGACCTTAAGACGCACCAGGTGAGGTTTACAACACACGAGCAACCAGGGTTCGTGGGAATATGTACGTACCACTTGCGTAAAGGACCGAATGAGGCGCCAGAGGCGACGATGACGGTACGCCAGCAAATCTTACTGCTGGCCCAGCTTGCATTTTATTGTGGTGTAGGGCATAAGACATCGATGGGATTGGGGCAGGTGCGCTCCATAAGCGAGAAGAGATAAGGAAAACATGCAGCCATCCCAACATATATCATCGAACTCCATCGGCGATTACAGCAAGATAGAGCAAGCCCAGACGTTGCAGTCGCTTATGTGTCCTCTGATGCTTGCATCATGGCGTTTGAAACTAACAACTTTGTAAAGGTGAATGTTTATGCTAGAAATTATAGATTGGATTGGGCGCATTTCTGCAGTAGTTCTTGTTATTGCCATCCTTGCGGGCATCTATGGATGGTCCAGAGGGATTATTCCTGCAATGGTACGGTTAGGAAATGGCTTTGCAAAAAGAAAAATTGCAATTTTTGCGAAGGGCGATCAGTTTATCAGTTTAAGAGATTTGCTCGTAGATTCAAAACTTTTTAAAGCAAAGAATATCGTTCAGGTATCATCAAAAAGTGATTTTGGGCGAGCAGAACAATCAACCTTATACCTGGTCTTTTGGCCTGATTGGCAAAAAGAGCTCACTGAGATACTACAAAGCAAGAAGGACAGTGATGCACTCATCGTCTATGCTCCCCAAGAGTTTGGCTTCATACCAAAAGAGCAAATGAGTGATTTGAGTAGCCGACGGAATGTAATGATTACAAATTTTCGAGGGAGACTTCTCAATGATCTTGTTGTTAGCATGATTACCACAAGTTATGAACAGTAACAACTAGGCTCTTGCGCGGTAGAGTTGAAGGCTAAAGTCTAACCACAGATTGGCGTTACGCCAAATGGCCTGAGGAGGCCGTTCGGGGGTTGGGCTATGTTTTTTGTAGAAGCCCGTTGTTGATCGATTTTGCTTGTTGGGTACAGTGCCAGCTGGTAGGGCCGTAGTCCGATGGCAGTACGCCAGCAGATTTTGATGTTGGCGCAGCTGGCGTTTTATTGTGGGATTGGGTATAAGACGGCGATGGGGATGGGGCAGGTGAGGTCAATCTAAGAGGAAGAGGCCGGTTGTTATAGAAGAGAAGTGAGCAAGCTCCACCACGTTCGGAAGCGCGGTAGGTTGAACAGCACACGCAGCAGCAAGCCTGATGAGAGCACTACCCTGAAAGCCGCAACGCCTACCCCCAGTGCTTGCAAGCAATGCCCCTGCCGTAGATGCTGCCACAGCAGGAGGAGGGAAATCCCTCCTATACTCCTGGCATCACCGATCTCTTTGTAGATGGAGATTGCTCCTTTGAGCAGCATCGTGGCATCCTGTGCTTGTTTCCGTCGAATCAACAGTTTGGCTTTCGATAACAGGAGGCGGGCCAATACGGGCCGATCGCCCAGCTGCGTGACGATCCCCAACGCCTCGTTATAGATGTGCTCCGCTTCCTCATAACGCCCTTCGACTCGTGCCACGTCTCCCAGCAGTCGCTGCGTGGCTCCTATCCGCCGCATAATCCCAATCTGCTGACTCAATTGGAGGCTCTTCTCCAGGTGCGCTCGAGCTTGAGCCAGGTCCCCTCGCAGGAACGCAAGCTCTCCCAGGAAATGATAGTCATGGGCAATTAACTCAATTTCGTTGGGATCAGCCAGGTGAAGACTTTCTACTATGCATTGCTCTGCTTTCCGCAGATCACCCTGGTCACGAATGAGCAGGGCTAACACATACAGAGGATGTGCAACCCAGTGATCGAGCCCCAAATCGCTGGCTTCGCTGATCGTTGTTCGGCATAAGTGCTCGGCTTCCGCGACCTTTCCTTGCGCACGTACGACCAGGGAGCGCTTGAGGCGACTCTTGAGGGCCATCGCGTTTTCACCTAAGGCACGATAGGCTTCTTCACAGGCCTGATACAACCGCTCCGCTTCGCGGTAGTCGCCCCGCTGGTGCAGGATGTCGGCTCGATCATGCGTCCAGCGAACCGCATTGACAGCGTCTCCTAGCGCCTGCGCTGCTTCACAGGCCCACTCGTTCAAGGTCAGACTTTGCGCCCAATACCCACGCAGATCGAGAAAGGGTTGCAGCACGTCTCGAAAGGCTGAGACCTGTTCCCAGGCCTGGTGCTGGTAGCTTTGCCGAATGGCCTCCCAAAGGTTGGGCATCTCACGCTCCAGCAGGTGATGGTTCTGCATCTCTCTCTGGGCAAAAGATAGGCGATAGGCGATGGCTTTATCCAGCGCCTGGTGGAAGAACGTCATGTTCTCAAGCTGGGAATCACTCTCTTTCAGCACGCTCATCACTTTGTTCTCACTAGCGCATGAAGGATTTCCTGAAGCATCATCGCTCATGACAGTCCTTGTTCCTGCCAGAGCTTCGGCAATTCCCCATTGATAAACTGACGCGTAAGCTGGTGGATCCCATACCGTTTCTGCTCAGCAGCAGAAGCAACATCCAGCAGCGAGTAGGCGACCAGTTGGTCAATCGCTGCGAGCAATTGCCCTTCATCCTCAGCAATGCCGACGCTGGCGAGTTCTTCCCAACTAACAGTGGTCATCACTGTTCTGCCGATATAGATCAGAACGCGCTGAGCTGCTGCAGCAAGCTGCTGCCAACTGCGACGGAAGATGTAGGTGTAGAGGTTGCCGCTTGCCTGTCGTAACTGCTTCAGCACCAGGTCCAGATCGAGAAACCTGGCCTGAGCAATGACCAGTTTCATGGCCAGCGGTGCCCCACCCGTCACGCGATAGATGTCGATCAGCTTCTCCTCTGACGCATGCAGCAGAGGATGTCCGCCGCGCTGCTGCATATCTGTTCGTAAGAACAGCAGCGCATCTTCCAGATCGAGTTCTTTCAGAGAGAGCGCCTGAACAAAATCGTGACGGACCTGCTGCCGGCTGGTGACGATGGCTCTACTTGTGCCCAGCAAGCCACGCAGGTGAGCTACCAGAGCAGCGGCGTTTTCAGCAGTTTCCAGGTTATCCACCAGGATCAAGTAGCGATGTTGCCGCAGCAGACGGGCCAGATTCATGCGCTTCTCTTCCTCCTTCAGCGTCGGTAGTTCCCAGCGTCCGAGTTGGCGAGCAAGAGCATCCAGTAGATGATCGAAGTCAAGAACTGCCTCGCGTGCCTGGATGATTTCTCCGCCTGTGAACAGCTCTTGCTGAGCACTGTCACCGATGACGCCCTCGAAGAGCTGCTGACGCAAGGCACGCCGGGCCAGTTCCACTGCTAAAGAGGTCTTGCCCAGGCCACCCAGTCCATCAATGGCGATGCCCAATGGTCCCTGGGCGTCCTGCAGGGCCATGAGTAAGAGGTTCATGTCTTGCTCACGTCCTGGCAAGGGATAATAGGGCTCATCAGGAGTAGTAGGGGGCCATAACAGCGTCCCCTGAGAGGTGGCGTTGTTCTCCTCGTCAATTCCCTCTCGCATGAAGCCCAGTTCTTGAGGGCTCTTCCCAAAGAGTTCACAGAGCATGCGACGATGGTAGAGGCTAGGAAGTATTCCACTTTCCCAGCGACTCACAGTCACTGCGGAAGCCTCAACCTTCTCAGCCAGGTCCTCCTGAGTCCACCCTCTGAGTTCGCGCTGCTCTCTCAGTCGTTTATTAGGAATTGCGTCAGAGGCCTTTTTCTTCTGCACAGCTGGAATGCTTCCTACTGACACAATCGCTTGAATTGTATTGCATGAGATCCGCTCCCCTTGCTTAGAGGTTAGGAAAGTGAAAACGTACGACAAGGCGAAGTAAAAACACGATAAGTACATGTTAACTGCACGCTATTCACTTATGTTATACCGCATAGTAGGATGGGGAGCAAGGATGCCAGATGCATCCATTGTACGCAAGTTATGACAGGAGATTTCATTATGGAAAAAGAAAAAGTTGTCTTCTTCCTGGACTACGCGAACGTAAACAGAGGTGCCAGGGAGAAACGGTACCATTTGGACTATCAGGACTTGCTCCACTATGTGGGCGAGGGGCGATTTCTTCTCGATGCGCATTGCTATGTCCCAATCAATCCACGGAACGAACATAGGTTGGACGGAGTCATAGAGGACCTGTGGCGTTCTGGATACATTGTTACGACCAAGCTGGGTATGATCGCCGGAGGAACGTACAAATGCAATTTCGACGTGGAAATCGCCATGGATGTCTTGAGAGTAGTGTACCAGGTGAAACCCGACATCATCGTGCTAGCCTCCGGTGACTCTGATTTTGTCTCACTCATCCAGGAAGTCAGAAGATCTGGTGTGCGTGTCGAGGTGGCAGCTTTTGAAGAGACAGCCGGGGCAGACATTCTGTGCAAGTGTTCGGGTTTTATAGACCTGGCAGTGTACTATGAAAGCTATCTCGCAGCTCAAAATGGTGAGCAAGGCGAGGATAGCAGAGCAGAGCAGTACAAAGACCTCATCCAGGCGCAAAGTGGTAAGCAGGGTAAAGATGGCATAACAGAACAAGACCAGGACCTGCTCCAACCACATGATAGCGATCTGGATAAGGATGATGTGAAATTACCAGTCGATCAGGTGGATAAGCAGACACATGTGCCTGCGCCTGACGTGATCGATGAGTTGGGTTTGTGAGGCTACTAGCATCTAATTAGTAGAAGCCTGATTATGCAGATTAACTTGTTAATGCGGACATCACAACATCCAGCCAGGGCCGATAAATCGGCCCCTACGGATGGCCGGATTAGTTTGTGAGGCTACCATTACCTTGTTAGAAGGAGATTTTACTCATGGCAATCATTAACGGCAGAAGAATTCAAGTACCGCCCGCTGGCATTACCGGTCAGGATCTGATCCAACAGGCGAATCCTGGCCCTGGACGGCGACCAGTCATTCGCCAGGGGCTGGCTTTCAGACCGATTCAGCCAGGCTATACCTATAAGCCGGAGGAATTGTTTGATAGTCGTGGCAGGCCGGTCAAGATCACCACGATCCCTGATAGAACAAAGGGGGTCACCTATGGAGGAGAGCGAACGTTTCTTTCAAAACAGATCATCACCGAGCAGGTGTACGATATCGCAGAGAAGTTGTTTAAGAAAGGCGTGACATTCGACGAAGAACACGCGGATTGGATGATCGCCAATCAATATGTCTTGCCTCCCATCTGGCATCAGATCGCCAGGACAACCGATCTGTTGATTATCTTTCCTACTGAGTACCCTGAGTTGCCACCTGTCGGTTTTTATCTCAAGGAAGAGATACCGCTCTCCGTCAATGGACACCTGTATCAGTACGCCTATCATGAAGCCTGTAGCGATCCGTTAACGCAGGGATGGAAGTGGTACTGCGTCTATATTAACCCTGGAAGCTGGCAACCTGCCCCGGTCCAGCGTCCAGGGGATTGGAGGAAAGGCGATAACCTCTGGACGTACTTTACGCTGATCAGTGAAGTGTTGTCGGGGACAGACTAATGGGAACTCTTAGGGCGACCGCAAGGGTAAGAGGCGAGGGCTACAATACACGATCATTAGTGCGCCGAGGGAGCGAGCGGAGTTGCATGCAGACATGTAAGATTCAGCCTGGATATGAAAGGACCTGCCGATGAGTACACGCGCTCATTATCTCATCAAATTCAAGCATGGTGATCTTGCCTGCTTGAGGGCAAGGCTTCTCGCGGACCTTTCGAGAGAACATTTCGCGGTTCTGCTGGGAAAGACGCAGAAGATCAATGGCTACATGATGATCAATGTCATCGATCTCCTGTTCCCTGCCAGATCCGACTACAATCAGCAGAGTGGGGCCTTCTTACGTATCAGAAAAGAGTTCATCCACGGGGCCTTAGTTGAGCTTACCAACAGGTACGATGTCGATACCATTATCGATGTGCATACACATCCGTTTTCCCAGGCAAGCATCTCGTTCTCGGCAACGGACGATGCGGACGAAACAACGTTCTTTCGCTTTCTGAAGCAAACGTTTAAAGGTATTCACTACGCGAGCATTGTGTTCTCGCAAAGAACATACTCAGCACGAGTCTGGACGCTCAGTAGTGGCGCTATTGTTGAGAGAAAGGCGCTGCTCAAAACGCAAACGAGTCCAGAGAACATTGCCAGTGCTGACTTTCGTGAGTATAGAGATGAGCCCATTCGCTCCGCTCAGGGTAAACTCCGAGAAAGGTCTATTGCGAGGGGCACGGAGATGCTTCGCTACTCTGATCCTTCGCTGCGCTCAGGACGACAGGGGGGCGCTCAGCATGACAAGAGGGGCGCTCAGGATGATAAGGGGGGGACTCAGCATGACAAGGGGAGGGATCAGTATGAGAGGGGGAATGCTGAGTCTGATAGTGCTTTGACAAGAGCCGAGGGTGTTTTCAATAGGAGTGCTTTGGCGCTTGGGTTGGATGTGATGCGAACAATTATGCATGACCAGGTCATCTCCATCGTTGGGGTTGGTGGCCTGGGATCAGTGGTCGCAGAGCATCTCATCCATATGGGATTTCACGAGATCAATCTGATCGATCCTGATGTGCTGGAGATGTCCAACCTGAACCGCGTTGTTGGAGCGTACTACGAGGATGCTGAACAGAAGCGCTACAAGGTTGACGTGGTCAAGAGGCATCTCACAAACATCAATCCAAACGCGACGGTGCTGGCGTGCAAAAAGGATGTTCACGACAACGAGGTGGAGAGCGTTTTAGCGCTCTCAGATTGGCTGATTGTCGCAACCGATAATCATGCAAGCAGGCTAAGGACGCAGGAACTCTCCGTAAAGTACTTCGTTCCCTTACTCTCGCTTGGGGTAAACATCAGCGTGAAAGGGAACAAAATTGAAGACATGAGCGGAGAGGTTATTACGGCCAGAGTGGGTGACTATCTGTGTTTACAATGCCTCAATCGCATCAATCCGATTAAGGTTGCAAGTGAACGGCATCCTGATCAGGCGATTCGAGAGGCGTTGGTAAAGAGGGGATATGTTACCGGGAAGGATATTAAAGAGCCTGCGGTAAAGACGCTGAACACGTTCTTAGCGACGATGGCGGTAGAAGTGCTGGTCAATCAGTATACGGAAGCGAGAAGGCATGTACCGATCCTGGTCTATGAGAACAACGGGTATATGAGTATGTACGGGGATAGAGAGAGCGTGCAGCACAGGAACAAGCACTGTTTTCTCTGTAACATTTGATGAAGGTTAAGAAAACACCCGGAACCTCGGGTTCACCACGGGCGTCGATTCCTGCGAAACAGCCCCGGGACTATGGGACGAGGGCGGGGGTAAGCCCCGCCCCTACATTTCAGCAGGCATCTAAACCAGCGAAACAGCCCCGGGACAGCTTGCCCTGGAGGTCATTGGAGCAGCAGGTGGTGCGCATGCAAAAGCAAATCGCTCAAGCTTCTCAGCGTGGTGACAAACAGGCAGTGTACGACTTGCAGCAGCGCTTGATGGAATCGGAAGCAGCCCGCCTGCTGGCTGTGCGCCGTGTTGCCGAGGAGAACCAAGGGAAGGACACCGCCGGAGTCGATGGCATCAAATCACTCAGTCCCAAAGAGCGCCTGGTGATGGCATCCACTATTCACCCGAAATACTGGAACTACCAGCCTCCAATGCCGGTACGACGGGTGTGGGTCCCCAAGCCCGGAACGGCAGAACGGCGCCCGCTCGCCATCCTGCCGATGATCGACCGCTGCAAGCAAGCGCTGGTGAAACTGGCGCTCGAACCGGAATGGGAGGTGAGATTCGAACAGCATAGTTACGGCTTTCGCCCTGGGCGCAGCGTGCATGATGCCATCGCCGCCATAGTGGTGGCGATTGAACGCCAACCTATGTTCGTGTTCGATGCCGATATTGCAGAGGCATTCGATCATGTCAACCAGGCAGTGGTACTTGGCAAGCTCCAGACTTATCCCGCGCTCAGGCAGGTCATCAACGCATGGCTCACAGCGGGCGTGATGGATGGCGACACCTGGTCCCCTAGCGAAAAGGGGATAGCCCAGGGAGGCGTACTCTCGCCGCTGCTGATGAACGTCGCGCTGCATGGGATGGAAGCGGTAGTCAGAGAAGGCGCTGCCGACGGTCATGCCAGGGAACAGCCACTGCTAGTGCGCTACGCGGATAATTTCGTGATGTTGCATCCTGACCTCAACGAACTGCAACAGGCAGTGAGACGTGTCAGGCGCTGGTTAGCAAGGATGGGATTACATCTCCATCCCGACAAAACACGCATCACACATACGCTGACGCCCTATCAAGGGCAGGTCGGCTTTGATTTTCTGGGCTTCTATATTCGCCAGGAGCCGGTAGAGAACAGCGCTATGGGCAAGCAGTCTGGCCTCACCCTCCGGCTCCCTCTCAAGTCTCCGACGGCCACCCACCGCCCCAGACGGGAGAGGGAGGGATGGGGAACCCAGGAAGCCTCGTTGGGGAACAAGGTTTTCTTCAATTCGCTGACGCGCCGGCTTGCCTCGCATGAGCACTCGCTGAGGGTGAAGACCATTATCACCCCCAGCCAGGAAGCGAGCAAGCGCCACCTGGCCGCCATCGATCAACGGTTGCAGCAGTTGCAAACAGCTTCGCAGGCGCAGGTCATCGCAGAGCTCAATCCGCTGATCATAGGATGGGCCGCCTACTACAACGGAGTCGTCCCGGCAGCAACCCTGAGCCGATACGATGATCTGTTGGAACAGCGACTCATAAAATGGGCGAGCAAACACCATCCCGGCAAAGCACGTGACTGGCTCCTGGCCCGCTACTGGCAGCGCGTTGGCAAGCAGAAAAGGGTTTTTGCTACCCCCGAAGGGGTTCAGCTGCGCACATACCAGCAAACGAGCATTCTGAGAGGGTAACGAGGTGGCCTCACTCTGACCCTTTTGAGAATCAGGGTCGAGTCGGAAGGAAAGGCACCCGCAAGGGGCCACACAGTCACTTCGGAGGGGATGAGGGACGGAAGGCACTCGCAAGGGGCCACCCATCCGCTCCCAGCCGCCCCTGCCTCTACACCCTTGCATGAGGTGTCTGTAGGGACAGGGGTGGCTGGGAGGTGGCGCGGGGCCCCTTGCGGGTGTCCTCCTCGCCCGCCTTCCCGCCAGTGGCAGGAGAGAGGTTAACGGGGCCGAGAGGCCAGGAAGGCAAACAATGTTAGAGACATCACGCATAGAGGTGATCCCCATTTCTTCGCTCAATGCGCTGGAGTATTGTCCGCGGATGTTTTACTACCAGATTGTGCAGGGCGAGATGCTGGTCAATGAATTTGTGCTGGAAGGGCAGCTGGCCCATCAGCGTGTTCACCAGGCGGGAACACGCACAACGGCGGAAGGGGAGATCGAGACCACGAGCCTGTATCTCTACAGCGAAACGCTGCATCTGAGCGGCTTTACCGATGTGGTCGAGGAGCGAGCAGGGGTATTGATTCCCGTGGAGTACAAGCATGGACACCAGGGCAACTGGCTCAACGAGCATATCCAGCTCTGCGCGCAGGCGCTGTGCCTGGAAGAACGGCGGCCGGGCAAACCACCCATTGCCTATGGCTATATCTACTACGTTGCGTCGCGGCGCCGGGTTAAGGTGCCTTTCACGCCGCAGTTGCGAGCCAGGACGAAAGCCGCCATCGCCCAGGCGTTGCAGGTGGCGGCCCGTGAGACACCGCCGCCGCCACTCACGGGCAAGCTCGCCGCGCGCTGTCCACCTTGTAGCCTGCTACCGCTTTGCCTGCCGGAGGAAGTACGATTGCTGCAAGCACGCAGGAAACAACGAACGTAGGGGGCCGGGGAGCATGAAAGAAGGAGAATGCTTGTGTCAACATTGTACCTGACAGAGGAATATTCGTTGGTGCGCCGTGATAGCGAGGATATGCTGCTGGTGGAAATTCCTGCCAGGAAGGGCAAGGATGCTGTAAAGCCATCGCCTGCTCGCAACGAGCATATTCCGCTGGTCAAAATAGATGAGGTAGTGGTGCTGGGAGAGGTCACGCTGACCGCATCAGCTATCCATTTGTTGCTGGAACGCGACATCGAGATCACCTATTTAGGGCGCTACGGACAATTCAAGGGCAGGTTGTCGCCCCCATTTTCCAAGAACGCGGTCTTGCGCATGGCGCAGTATCGCGCGCACCAGGACATGGTGAAACGCTGCGAACTGGCGCGGCGTTTTGTGATCGGCAAACTCATGAATCAGCGCACCATGTTGCAGCGCTACCAGCGTCGGATTGACGATGCTGCGATGAAGCAGGTGATTGAGCAGATGGGTATGTTGCTGCATCAACTGGGAGCGTTGCCATTGGATCGGGCACATGTTTCGCAAAGACTGGCGGGCGGGGACAATCGTATCACAGGCACCCCGCTGGAAGCGATTCTGGGCATGGAAGGGGCAGGCAGCGCGGCATACTTCAACTGCTTCGGCAAGCTGCTGAGTGATCCCAGGCAATGGCCTTTTTCAGGACGAGTGAAGCGCCCACCAACCGATCCAGTGAATGCACTGCTCAGCTACGGGTACTCGCTGCTGACCGGCAAGGTGGCCAGTGCGGTCCAACTGGTCGGCTTCGATCACTTTGTGGGCTACCTGCACAGCTCCTTTTACGGGCGCCCAGCTCTGGCGCTCGATCTCGTGGAAGAGTTTCGGCCCATTATCGTGGATTCGATAGTCTTGACGTTGCTCAACAAACGCATGCTCACGCAGAATGACTTCGTGGTCGAACTGGGGGCATACCGGCTCAAAGACGAGCGACGCAAGGTCTTCTTTACGCAATTTGAGGAGCGACTCAACGAGGAGGTGATTCATCCCCTCTTCGGCTATACAGTAACGTATCGACGCTGTTTGGAATTGCAAGCGCGCCTGCTCGCCAAGGTGCTTACCGGGGAGATTGACGAGTACCCGCCATTGCTGGTCAAATAGAAGCTATGAGGTCAAAGAGGAAGGATGAGAAGCCGAGCCGGGATAAGCAGCCAGGTGACCTGCTATGTCATTGCCTATGATATTCCCGATGATAAAAGGCGGACGAAGGTCCACAAAATCCTGCTGGGCTATGGCAAGTGGACGCAGTATTCGCTGTTTGAATGTTTCTTGACCAGGAAGCAACTGATCCTCTTACGCGCAAAGCTGAAGGAGCACCTGGTGCCCAGGCAGGACAGTGTCCGCTTCTATCCGCTGTGCGCGAACTGTGTGAGCAAGGTAGAAACGGTTGGAGGACCACCGCCAGCCGACACGGTGCTGTTTCTCTTGTAAACTGCTCAGCTTTCCGAGAGTCTCAGTGATTGACGATCTGAGCAGAGACGCTCGGAGTACCCCAGAGGCGGCGCGACGAGATAAAGAGGACAAAACGTGTCCGCATTGGTTCTGGCGAAAATCCCCCAAAAAAAGAGGTTCTCGGAACGTATTGCTTTTTTGAGCTTGCCATGCTATACTACAAGCACAGCAGGCTGAACGGCCTGGGCTGCCCGTTGGGGATTGAAACTAGAAAAATTGCAATGATCGACAGGATGGCACGATGGCTGAACGGCCTGGGCTGCCCGTTGGGGATTGAAACCCCTTGTCTACATCGTCACCTAGACCGGGCTGGTACTGGCTGAACGGCCTGGGCTGCCCGTTGGGGATTGAAACGCCGAAGCACGGTTCGCAAGTTTCTTCTCTTGCTCCGTGGCTGAACGGCCTGGGCTGCCCGTTGGGGATT
>Ga0187846_10001299_pt1 | contig 14125 bp, 12 predicted proteins | sample TC_taG_FD_161473 | JGI IMG/M metagenome (GOLD analysis project Ga0187846, IMG submission 161473) | Biofilm microbial communities from the roof of an iron ore cave, State of Minas Gerais, Brazil - TC_06 Biofilm (v2) | ecosystem: Environmental > Terrestrial > Deep subsurface > Cave > Wall biofilm...
GGCGGGGGGCGCCGACCACGGCGGCGACGGCCAGGCCAAGAAAGACGAAGGAGTGATCGACGCGGAATACGTGGACGTGGAAGAGAAGAAGTAAGCGCTCACCGGGCGATCCCGATGGCGGACATCAGAAGGAATGAGAGAGCACGAATATTTCGTGTACATCATGTCGAGCCGCTCCGGCACGCTGTACATCGGAATCACGAACAGCATTTATCGCCGTGCGCTAGAACATCGGCAAGGCGAAATTGAAGGGTTCGCCAGTAAAATACGGTTGCACAAGGCTCGTTTATTACGAAGGATTCGACGACATTCACAAGGCAATCGGTCGCGAGAAGCAACTGAAGGGTTGGACGCGGGTAAAGAAATCGCATTGATCAAATCGAAGAATCCGAGATGGGAAGACCTGGCCGAAAAATGGGGCGCGCGAATGCTGTTTGCTGGTGAATCGATGAAGAGTGCTAAGTAGACTGTCATCCTGAGCGGAGTGGCGGGTTCGCGATAGCGAACCTGCCGCGGAGTCGAAGGACCCCATACCCCGCAAGTATTGAGATGAGCGCCTGAGGGAATTCTCACGATGGTCCGTACAGCACGTTGCGAATCCCTTGACGAGCCTGTGCTGGGATTAACTTGCATGGGGTCCTTCGCTGCGCTCAGGATGACAGACGCATTTTTCTGGCAGCACGTATAGAGTTCTGACGAATCGATGGCCACGACGACCAAGAAGGACTACTACGAAACCCTCGGCGTAAAGAAGTCGGCGTCGGCGGAGGACATCCGCAAGGCCTTCCGCAAGCTGGCGCGGAAGTACCATCCCGATGTCAATCCCGGGGACAAGGCCGCGGAGGAGAAGTTCAAAGCGCTCTCCGAAGCCAACGACGTCCTCAGCGACCCCAGAAAACGAAAAATCTACGATCAGGTCGGCTTCTATTCCGACAACATCGACCCAGCCACGGCCGAGGCGTACGCCCGGGCGGGCGGAGGAGCGGCTGGCGCCCCCGGCGGTTTTCCCGGAGGGTTCCCCGGCGGACAAGCGGGGGGAGAGGGTGTTCACTTTGATTTCGGCGGGTTTGACTTCTCTGACCTGGTCGACGGCGCGCGCGGGCGCAAGTCGGGCGGCAGCAGTTTTCGCGACATCTTCGGCGGAATGTTCGGCGGCGGGCGCGGCGCGCCTGCCGCCGAAGAAGGACCCGAGCCGGGCACGGACCTCGAATATCAGGTCAACGTGCCTTTCTGGACGGCGATCCGTGGCGGCGTCATGCGTCTCAACATCTCGCGGCAGGATGCCTGCACGACCTGCCGCGGCCAGGGATTTCAGGAAGGGCCGGGCAAGTGTGCGGACTGCAACGGCACGGGGCAGGTGACACAGACCGGCGGACGGATGAAATTCAACGTGCCGTGCCCGCGCTGCCGAGGGACCGGCAAGAATCTGACGACGTGCGCGAGGTGCCATGGCGAGGGCACGGTGACGCGGAGCGAGCCCCTGGAAGTGCGCATCAAGGCGGGCACGCGGGACGGCCAGCGAATTCGCCTGCCGAGCAAGGGAAATGCCGGGTTTCGGGGAGGCGCGCCGGGCGACTTGTACGCCATCATCCGCACAGGGGAGCATCCGATTTTTCGCCGCGACGGCGACGACATCTACCTGACGGTGCCGGTGAGCGCCACGGAAGCCGCGCTGGGAGCGAAGATTGAGGTTCCCACCATCGACGGGCGTGCGCTGCTGAAGATTCCTCCGGGGACGCAGTCGGGACAGAAGTTGCGCTTGCGCGAGAAGGGCGTGCCGTCGGCGACGCGAGACGGGGCGCGGGGGGACGAGATCGTCGAAATCACAGTGACGGTGCCCATGCCGCGCGACGAGCGGACGAAAGAGCTGCTGCGCGAGCTGGCCAAGCTGAACCCGGACGATCCAAGGGCGGAGTTGTGGGGGAAAGTCTAGTCCCGAGGCGCGAGGCCCGAGAATGCCTGGATGCGCCTAACCCTCTGCCTGCAGGCGCGAGGTCATTCGACTTCGTGACCGCTTCGCTTCGCGAACCGGACACTACGCTCAGGATGACAAAGCAATGCTTCCCTTAAGGTTCCTCTTCTCGCCGCTCGCGACTCAGGACTCGCGACTCATTACCTCCGTACCACGCCGCCCGCTTACAAAAATTTGCAAAACAATTCAAAAAAGTCTTGCATCTGTGGAAATTTCCCGTAATCTCACAACTGCGAACTAACTTCGCCGAAATGCCCGGGAATCGCAGTAAACCCGGGAGCCGCGAACAGGGCAGCATTTCAAGGGAGACGCGGTGGTGAGAGTGAGTCGCCTGAGGAGGAAGCCATCGAAATTGGCAGCTAGCGCCCCGCGTCAACAAGCAGAGAACCCTCAACCTCTCGCCTCCGTAACCAGCCGGAAATTCGTGCGCCTCACCCTGTGGCCCCTGGTGGCCGCCACCTTCTTTATGGTGTCGGGCGGAACCTACGGCACCGAAGACATCGTGCACGGCGCCGGGTACGGACGCGCCATCCTGATTCTGTTGCTCACCCCGCTGGTCTGGAGCCTGCCCACGGCGTACATGATCGGCGAACTGTCGAGCGCGCTGCCCCACGAGGGCGGCTACTACGCCTGGGTGCGCCGCGCCATGGGCAACTTCTGGGGATTTCAGGAAGCCTGGCTCTCGCTGGTCGCCTCCATTTTCGACATGGCGATTTACCCCACCCTGTTTGTTGTCTACATGACCCGCATGTTTCCGTGGTTTCAGGAGGGTCACCGCGGCTTGATGGTGGGACTGGCGGTGGTGGCCGCGTGCGCGATTCTGAACATCGCCGGTGTGAAAGTTGTCTCGACAACGTCATTGTGGATGTTCTTCGCGCTGTCGGCGCCGTTTGTGGCGATTGTGGTTCTGGCCCCATTCAAACTGGGCGCACTGGCGAACGCCGTGACCCGGCCGACGACTTCGACCGTGGACATCGTAGGCGGCCTGCTCATCTGCATGTGGAACTACATGGGCTGGGACAACGCCTCGACGATCGCAACTGAAGTGGAGAAGCCGCAGCGGACCTATCCGCGGGCGATGCTGGTGGCCGTCGGGATCGTGGCGCTGAGCTATGTGCTGCCTTTTGTGGCGATGTGGATGACCGGCCTGGCGCCGTCGGCGTGGGAAACCGGTTCGTGGTCTGACATTGCCGGACTGTTGGGCGGGCCGCTGCTGAGGATTGGCGTCGTGCTCGGCGGCATGATCAGCGCCTTCGGGATGTTCAACGCGCTGGTAATGAGCTACTCGCGCCTGCCCCTGGCGATGGCCCAGGACGGCATGCTGCCGAAGGTGTTCGGCAAGCTGCATCCGAAATCGCGGGCGCCGTGGGTCGCGATCATCGCGCTCGCGGTGCTGTGGGCACCGTGCCTGCTGCTGGGCTTCGAGCGCCTGGTGACACTCGACATTCTTCTCTACGGGGCGAGTCTGGGCCTGGAATTTGCGGCTTTGGCGGTCCTGCGCTTCCGCGAGCCGAAGCTGGCACGTCCGTTCCGCGTTCCCGGCGGTTTGTTTGGGGCAATCGCTATCGGCATCCCGCCGATGCTCATCCTGGCCTTCGACGTCGCACACAGCGAACACGAGCAGATTCTGGGGATGAGTTCGTTTGCCTTCGGGATGATCCTGATCGGCCTGGGCGTGGTCGCCTATCTGGTGAATCACGCGCTGAAGCCCGCAGGATGGTCGGTCCCTCCGGAAGAAAAGGCGCAGCCCGCGGCATAATTCCTGGCCACGGATTCACGTGGATGAGCGCGGATTGTCTGATCCGCGACCAACCAGCGATGATCCGTGGCCTTCGTGTTTTCTGCTATAAATGAGGCGCGATGACCAAGCGCAAGTCCAAGGGCGCCTACATGATCTCGGCGGTGGCCGAGATGTACGGCATTCATCCGCAGACATTGCGGCTGTATGAGCGGGAGGGCTTGCTCAAGCCCTCGCGCACGGAGGGGAACACTCGCCTCTACACCGAAGAAGACCTGCAGCGGCTGGAGTTCATCCTGTCGCTGGCGCGTGACCTCGGAGTGAACATCAGCGGCATGGCGATCATCCTGCAAATGCGCGAGCGCATGGAAGAGATGCAGCGGCAGATTCAGGAGTTTGTGCAGTACATCCAGCAGGAAGTGCTGACGCGGGCAAACGCCGCGGCTGATCCGGCCAAGGGCGCGATCGTCCCGGTGAGAAGGCCGATGGTGGTGCCTACGGTGTCGGCAAAGAAGAGGTAGCGCCTTAACCGCCTTGTCATCCTGAGGACGGCGACAGCGTCCGAGGGACCTTACGAAGATCATCCAGCGGCAGTGCGGTGAAGCGGACAGCCACGGCGATTCCGTGGCGAACCTGTCCGCTGCAACCTGGCGTCTTGCCGACGTACGGTCCTTCGCGCCGGCTTCGCCGCCGCTCAGGATGACAGAGTAGACGATGGCTCAGAACGACAAGCGCTATGATGAGGCAAACGCAATGCTGCCCTTCAAGCTCATCTACAGCGACGCCTACTACCTGCCGATCGGCGCGCACGTTTTCCCTGCCGAGAAATACCGGCGCATTCGTGATCGGCTGCTGGCGACCGGCGTCGCCGAGGCTGGCGATTTCGTAGAGCCTGCGCCCGCGACGGATCAGGACATCCTGCTGGTGCACAAGCCGGAGTATGTGCAGAAGCTGAAGACCGGCGCGCTCACGCAGCGCGAAGAGATGGAAATGGAAATTCCCTACTCGCGCGATCTGGTGGAGGCGTTCTGGCTGGCGGCGGGGGGATCGATTCTGGCAGCGCGGCAAGCGCTGGCCGACCGCGTGGCCATCTCGATTGGCGGCGGATTCCACCACGCCTTCCCCGATCACGGCGAAGGATTCTGCATGATTCACGACGTGGCGGTGGCCATCCGGCGCCTGCAGCGCGACGACCAGATTCGCACTGCGATGACCGTCGACTGCGATGTGCACCAGGGCAACGGCACGGCCGCAATTTTCGCGGGGGCGCGCACGCCGAGCGATCCCCTGCCGTCGAGTTCGGCGGCAGCGGCGAGGACGGGCGGAATCCGCATGCGCAACGCTCACGCCGGCGATGTTTTCACCATCTCGCTGCACCAGCACAACAACTATCCGATGTGGAAACCGCTGTCCTCGATTGATGTCGACCTGCCGGATGGAGTCGGGGACGACGACTACCTGGCGTGGCTCGACAACGCGCTCAGCTCGGGCCTGCGTAACTTCGAGCCGGATTTACTCTGCTACATCGCGGGGGCCGACCCGTACAAAGAAGACCAGCTGGGCGGGCTGTCGTTGACGATTGAAGGATTAAGGAAGCGCGACGAACTCGTGTTCCGCGTGGCGCGAGCACGGGACATTCCCGTGATGGTGACGTTCGCCGGGGGCTACGCCCGCGATGTGGAGGACACGGTGACGATTCACTGCAACACGGTGGTGGCGGCGAAAGAAGTGTTCACCCGCGCGCTGTCATCCTGAGCGGAGTGTTGCGGCGCGCGCAAAGCGCGGCGCAATACGGAGTCGAAGGACCCCGAGTCCCTCGGCAGTCGCACGAGCGCGGAGAGGTATCTGTATTGAATGACGCCGACGTTCGCGCTTCTGAATGTCACATTCCCGGACATGCCCTTGCCACTGTCCATGAGCACGTGGGTCCTTCGACTGCGGTTGATCTTCGTGCTCACCGCGCGAAGATCAATCCTCGCTCAGGATGACAGGGCGTTGGGCGCTGCTAGAATGATCAGTTACCTCCTATGTTCGAGAACCTACAGGAAAAGTTACAGCGCGCGTTCAAGTCGCTCCGCGGCCAGGCGAAGCTGACCGAGGAGAACATTGACGAGGCCCTCCGCGAAATTCGCCTCGCGTTACTCGAGGCCGACGTCAACTTCAAAGTCGTCAAGCAACTCGTCGACCAGATTCGCGCCAAGGCCGTCGGGCAGGAAGTGATGACCGCGCTCTCGCCCGGCGAACAGGTCATCAAGATCGTCCGCGACGAACTGGTCGAGATTCTCGGCAAAGACACGGCGCGCGTGAAGTTTGCTTCGCAGCCGCCCACGGTCGTGTTGATGGCCGGGCTGCAAGGCTCCGGCAAGACGACGACCGCGGGCAAGCTGGCGCACTGGTTCAAGAATGGCGGGCACCGGCCGCTGCTGGTTTCGGTCGACGTGTACCGTCCCGCGGCGCTGGAACAGTTGAAAATCGTTGCGCAGGCGGTCAAGGCGCACATTTACGAAGGCGAAGTTGGCGAAGCGAACACGGCCACGGTCGAGCGGCTGGTGAAGGAAGCGCGCCGCGAGGCGGTGGTCTCCGGTTGCGATGTGCTGATCGTCGATACGGCCGGCCGTCTGCACATCGACGAACAGCTCATGGACGAGATGCAGTCGCTGAAGAAGCTGCTGAATCCGTCGGAGATTCTGTTTGTCGCCGACGCCATGACCGGCCAGGACGCGGTCAATTCCGCCGACGAATTCCACAAGAAGCTCTCGCTCACCGGCGTGGTGCTGACGAAAATGGACGGCGATGCGCGCGGCGGCGCGGCGCTGTCGATTCGACAGGTCACCGGCCAGCCGATCAAGTTCATCGGCGTGGGCGAAAAGTATGACGCGCTGGAGCCGTTCCACCCGGATCGCATTGTGTCGCGCATCCTCGGCATGGGCGACATCCTTTCGCTGATCGAGCGCGCCGAGCAGCAGATCGACAAGAAAAAAGCGGCGGAAATGGCGGCGAAGGCGCTGACCGGCGACGGCTTCTCGCTGGAAGACTTTCGCGATCAGCTGCAGCACGTGAAAAAGATGGGGTCGATCCAGAGCCTGATGGGGATGTTGCCGTCGATTGGACCGTTCTCCGGGTTGCAGAAGGCCGCCGACAAAGTTGACGAGAAGCAGATCAACCGAGTCGAGGCCATCATCAACTCGATGACGGCGCACGAGCGCAATCATCATGAGGTGATCAACGGCAGCCGGCGCAAGCGCATCGCGCGCGGGTCGGGGACGAGCGTGCAGGAAGTGAACAACCTGCTTCGCCAGTACGCGCAGATGAAAAAGATGTTCAAGCAGATGGGCAAAGCCAGCTTTGCGCGGCGGCTGGCAGGGATGAAGATGCCGATGTAGCAGTCAGCCGTCCCCGCATTAGCTTTCTATGAAATGGCGCTCGCTCGAAGAATCGACTGCCAATCTTGATACGCGCCCGCTGCGCGAGATCTACGCCGAGCGCAAGGAACTCATCGCCAAGTACGTTCTGCCGGAGACGCAGGGGATACACGCGCAGGCTGTCGCTGAACTGAAGTCTCGCCGTCTTGCAGCCAACATCCTTTCTGTCGGAACGAAGGCGCCCCAGTTTGAGTTGCCTGATCACAACGGCAAGGTTGTATCGTCGGCCGATCTGCCGGCTGGAGGCCACCTCGTGATCTGCTTCATTCGCGGGCGCTGGTGCCCGTTTTGCGTCGGCCAGATGGAGGCGATGAGTGCCATCCTGCCGCAGATCGAGCGGGCTGGCGCAACGCTCATTGCGATCTCACCGCAGACGGTGAAGCAATCGTTTTTCATGCACGACCAGCACAAGTTACGCTTCCCGCTGCTTTCAGACGCGCATAACAACGTCGCGCGGCGGTTCGGACTGACCTATCGCGTGCCGGCGTCGCAGGAGGCCGTCTATCGGCGGGCTTTCGTAAATCTGCCCCTGGCCAACGGAGATGAGAGTTGGGAACTGGCGATCCCGGCAACATATATCATCGGTCGTGACGGGACGATACTGTTTGTATCAGCCGACGAGGATTACACGGAGCGCCCCGAGCCCCGGGACCTCGTGAGTTTCCTCTCCGCCCACCATTCCACAAGACCCCTGTCATCCTGAGCGGCGGCGAAGCCGGCGTGAGGGAGCGCGCTGCATGCACCCATGACGGTCCACTCCGCGACATTACTGATGTACTTGCTTGGTATGGTCCCTCGGAGGGCTTCGCTCTCCTCGGGATGACATCGGGATAGGTTTGACGAAATTGCCCGGAGTCGTGGGCGCGATACACTACTTCCTCATGAACTACATCTACGGCATGAATGCCGTCGCCGAGGCGCTGAAGGCGCGCGGGCGCGCGTTCGAATGGGTCGGCATGGCGAAAGAGCGGCACGATCTGCGGCTGCAGCGCCTGATCGAAGACTGCCGCAAGATGGGCGTGCCGGTGCGTTTCCTGCAGCGCACGGAACTCGATCGTATGGCGGGCACGGCGGCGCATCAGGGAGTGGTGGCGGTTACGTCGGCAAAGCAGTACAGCGATCTCGATGATGTGCTGGCCGCCAAGCGCGGGCGCTATGCGCTGGTGGTAGTGCTCGATGGCGTGGAAGATCCGCACAACCTGGGAGCAATCCTGCGCACGGCCGACGCAGCGGGAGCGAATGGCGTGATCATCCCCGAGCGGCGAGCTGTTGGAGTGACCGGAACTGTGGCGAAGTCTTCGGCCGGAGCGAGCGAACATTTGCCGGTCGCCAAGGTCACCAACATTTCGCGCACGGTCGAAGAACTGAAAGAACGCAACGTGTGGACTGTGGGCCTGGACGAGCGCGGCACGCAGAGCTATGACTCGCTCGACTACAACATGGACTGCGCGCTGGTTCTGGGGGCGGAGGGCAAGGGACTTCACGACCTGGTCAAGAAGAAATGCGATTTTCTGGTATCGATTCCGGTGCTGGGGAAAGTGCCGTCGCTCAATGTTTCCGTGGCGGCTGGGGTGGTTCTATTCGAAATCGTGCGGCAGCGCCGCGGGCGCGACAGCGCATCCAATCCAAAGTGAACTTAAGCGCCACACAGGCCCGATCCAGTTTCATTATCCTCTGTGTCCTTTGTGCTTCTGTAGTGAATTGTTTCTGCATCGACCGCGAGGCCTTCACGATCACGAACTACGATCTGAACGTCCGGGTTGAGCCGGAGCAGCACCGCGTTGGAGTGCGCGGAAGGATCACGTTGCGCAACGATTCGCAGACGCCACAGAGAGTTGCGGTGCTGCAGATTTCTTTTTCCCTTGACTGGCGTGCGATCAATGCCGGGGACAAGCCGCTGCAGTTCGTCTCGCAGCCCTACAGTTCCGATGTCGACCACACCGGGGCGTTGTCAGAAGCTGTCGTCACGCTGCCGCAGGCTGTTGCGCCCAAAGGCGCCATCGATCTGGACATCGCCTACGAAGGCGTCATCGTGCTCGATGCCACGCGGCTCATGCGCATCGGTACGCCGGATGCAGCCGCCGACAGTTCGGACTGGGATCAGATCAGCGTGAATTTCACGGGAGTGCGCGGCGCGGGATATGTGGCGTGGTATCCGATCGCGACCGAGTCGGCGAATCTTTCGGAGGGTGACAGCCTGTTCGAGGTGCTTGGCCGCTGGAAAGAACGGGAAAAAGATGCGCGAATGGAACTCTCGCTTTCATTTCCGACCATTGAGAGCGACGTGAAGGCGCCGTATATCTTCTGCGATGGCCCGTCGCTGGAGATGGTGGTGAAGGGTGGAAGTCCGCAATGGCCCAACGCGAAGTGCTCGTACCAAACTCTCGGCACATCGTCCCCTACGTTTGTGAGCGCCAGTTACGGGTTTCTGGAGCGCTCGAACATCTACGTTTACTCCCTTCCCGGCCATGACGTCTCCGCCACGAACTTCGCGGACGCGGCCGAAAAGGCCGCTCCGCTCATCGCCGACTGGTTTGGCCAACCGCGGGAAAGAGCTCGCGTTGCCGACCTTCCCGATCCCAAAGCGGCGCCGTTTGAGAGCGGCACGCTGTTGCTCACGCCGTTGGCCTCCACTGATTCCAAACTGGCCGGCCTTGCTGTAGCGCACCAACTCACGCACGCGGCATTCCAGTCGTTCCGCCCGTGGATTGAAGAAGGCCTGGCTCACTTCGCGCAGGCGCTCTATCTCGAACATGAAAACGGACGCCAGGCGGCACTCGACTACATGAGCCTGCATCGATCGGCATTCGTCGCTGCAGAAAAGCCGGCGAAGCCCGAGGACGCTTCCAATCGCTCGCTGGCGAACACCAACAGCGAAGAGTTCTACCGCAGCAAGGCGATGTGTGTCTGGTGGATGCTGCGCGACATGGCCGGCGATGCGGCGCTGAAGAAAGCGCTCGCTTCGTATCACGCTGGGCAGGACAAGGAACCCTCGTACATGCCGCGCCTGATTGCAGCGCAGACTCAGCGCGATCTCGAATGGTTCTTCGACGACTGGGTATATCGCGATCGCGGGTTGCCGGATTTCAAGATCGCATCCGTATTTCCGCACAAGACGATGACTGACACTTACACGGTGACGGTCACGGTCGATAACCTTGGGGCAGCGGGGGCTGAGGTCCCGGTGATCGTGAAGTTTGCCGGCGGTGAGGTCACGAAACGGGTTGAAGTGCGCGGCAAGAGCAAAGGCGTCGTGCGCGTGGAAGTCCCGGCGGCTCCGCGGGAGGTGGTGGTCAACGACGGCAGCGTGCCGGAAAGTGACATGACGAACAACGTGTTCACTGTTGAAGCTGTCGCGCAGTGATTCTTCACCACGGAGACACAAAGGCCCAGAGAAACCTCAGGAGAATTTATTGAGGTCTGCAATCCCAGGGTACGGTGGTAGCTTGTTGTTTTGCTTCCGCTGTATCTCGTGCCTCTGTGGTAGTTTCTTGTCTTCGACAGGGAGGCAATAATTGGCGTACATCCAGTTTCTCGGCGCGGCGGGAACTGTTACCGGCTCCAAGCACCTGATCAATACTTCGGGCGACCCGTCCGGCAAGGCCGGTTTTCAGGCGCTTATCGATTGCGGACTCTTTCAGGGTCAGAAAGAGTGGCGCGAGCGCAATTGGCGCGACACGCCGGTTCCGGCGAAGGAAATTGAAGCGGTCATTCTCACCCACGCCCATCTCGACCATTGCGGATGGATTCCGCGCCTGGTGAAGGAGGGATTTCAGGGGCCGATTTATGCGACACCGCCCACGATTGATTTGTGCGGCATCATCCTGCCCGACTCCGGCCACCTGCAGGAAGAGGACGCGGCATTTCATAACAAGAACAAGACCTCGAAGCACGATCCCGCACTGCCGCTCTACACGCTGGCCGAGGCCGAGGAATCGCTCGGGTATTTCAAGCCCGTGCAGGTCGGACAGACCGTGCAGCTTTCGCCGGAGCTGTCGTTTCGCTTTGTGCGCGCCGCGCACATTCTGGGCTCGTGCATGGTGGAAGTCACGTTGGGCTCCACTGGCCGGGCGCAGCGTCTGTTGTTCACCGGCGATATCGGCCGCGTGCGCGATCACAAGGTTGCACCGGGGAAAGTGGTGCACTCCGGCCCGGCCGAGGGAGAGACTGCCGACGTCGTGGTGATGGAATCCACCTACGGCAACCGCCTGCATCCGAAAGAGGATCCGATGCCTGAGCTGGCGGCGTTGATCAACGCAACCGCGAGGCGCGGGGGCTGTGCGGTTGTGCCCGCGTTCGCCGTCGAGCGGACGCAGAAGTTCGTTTTCATGCTGAAGCATCTGATGGAATGCAGCCAGATTCCGCGCATTCCGGTGTTCTGCGACAGCCCGATGGCCATCAAGGCGGTGGAAATCTTCCTCAAGCACGACGAAGAATACAGCGAAGAGACGCGCAGCATGATCCGGCAATACGGATCGCCGCTAAAGTGGCCGGGCTTCAGTTTCGTGTTGACTGCGGAAGAGTCGAAGAAGATCAACGACGTGCGAACGCCCGCGATCATCGTTTCGTCGAGCGGAATGGCGACGGCGGGCCGCATTCTGCATCACCTTTCGCAGCGGCTGCCCGATCCCAAGAATCTGATTCTGTTTATCGGTTTTCAGGCGCCGGGCACGCGGGGATTCGCCATCAAGAACCAGGCCGATGAGGTGAAGATTTTTGGCGGCATGGTGCCGATTCGCGCCCAGGTCGCCGCGCTGGAGCAGTTCAGCGACCACGCCGATCCGCCGGAGTTGCTGCAGTGGCTGCGGACATTTCGCGGAAAGCCAGCGACGACGTATCTGGTACACGGGGAGAAAGACGCGTCTTCTCAGTTGCGCGACTTGATGACAAAGGAGCTGGGGTGGAGGGTGGAAGTAGCGGAGTATCTGGAGAAGGTGGGGATAGGGTAGCGGCTCGGGTTCCTGAACACTGAGACTCTATTCGATGATGTTACGCGACTGAGTATCTCTCACCTCGAGAGGCGTCGCACGACGGCTCGCAGAGACACCGCGACGGAGCCTAAGGGCTGAGAATCCGCACCAAACTTTTCAACTTCTCCGCCGCCGCCCCCGAATCAATTGACTTCACTACGATCGGAATCGCATCTGCCAGGCGATCGGCGCGGCCTGCCGCTACCAGCGCAGCCGCCGAGTTGAGCACCACAACGTCACGATTGGGGGATTTCTTCCCGCCCAGGACCTGCCGGATGATCTCGGCGTTCTCCTTCGCGTCGCCGCCCGCGATATCTTGCAGCGTCCCGCGCGCGATCCCGAATTCTTCCGGAGTGACTTCAAAGCTGCGCACCACGCCGTCGCGGGCTTCAGCGACGCGCGTGGGCCCGGTGATGGTGATTTCGTCGAGGCCGTCGAGGCCGTGCACCACCAGCGCACGATGCAGGCCCAACATGCTGAGCGCTTCGGCCAGCTTTTCGACCAGGTCGAGCGAATACACGCCTACGACCTGCCCGGATGCCCCAGCTGGATTGGTCAGCGGACCGAGCAGGTTAAACATCGTACGCAGGCGCAGCTCGCGGCGCACTTTCTGCACCTGCTTCATAGCCGAATGCAGGTCGGGCGCAAACAAAAAGCAGATCCCAACTTCGCGCAGGCACTGGGCGGCGCGCTCCGGCGGCAGCTGAATGCAAACGCCCAGGGCTTCCATCACGTCGGCAGAGCCACACTTGGAGCTGATGCTGCGATTACCGTGCTTGGCTACGCGAACTCCGGCGCCGGCGGTGACGAACGCCGTCGCAGTGGAAATGTTGAAGGTTCCGCTGGCGTCTCCGCCCGTGCCGCTGGTGTCGATGAGACAATCGTCAACCAGCGCTTCGCGGCCGGTGCCGCTGACGTCGAGCGCGGTCGACGGGGCCCGGCGATCAATTGGTAGCGGCGTGGCGGCGGCCCGGATGGCCTCGGCAAAGCCCACGATTTCTTCGACCGTTTCGCCCTTCATGTGTAAAGCCACGAGAAGGGCGGCGATCTCTGCGTCCGTGCACCGTCCCGCGAGCACCTCGGCCATCACGTCGCGAGATTCTGCCCGGGACAGGGACTGGTTGTGGTTGGCGATGCGATGAAGGGCGTCGAGGATCATACGTCAGGCGGAATTGTAAGGCATAAGAGCAGGCTGCGAGTTGTTTCGAGTTCCAGTTTCTAGTTTCCCGTCTCGAGTGCCGCGGTTCGCGGCAGCCGTTCGGAAAAATAGTCTCGCCAGCTTTCCGGCAGGGCGGCGGAGTTGATCGCCTTCTCTAGCAGATCACGATTGTATTTTTCGCGCACGAAGAGCCGATTGATCTCGGCGATGGTGATGGCATTCGGCTCGCGGCCCACGAAGGCGAACGAATCGCCGGCTGCAACGGTGCCTTCCTGCTCCACCGAGAAGTAGAAACCGCTGCGGCCGCTGGCGAGAAAGCGCGCCAGCATGTCGTCGCGCTGAAATTTCGCAGCCAGCTTGTAGCAGGGCATGCGGGGCTGGCGAACGACGACAATCGCGGAGCCGATCCGCAGGCGATCGCCGACGTGAAGATCGCCTTCAAAAAGTCCGTCGGTCGTGAAATTCTCGCCGAACATGCCCCAGGGCAATTCCATCCCGGGCAATTCCCGCTGCCAGAACGGGTAGTGCTCCGAGGGGTAAGCGTAGACGGCTTTGTAAGGGCCGCCGTGCACGCTGAGATCGGCCTGGCGGTCACCGTCGAGGTTCAGAGTGCGAAGCTGCGCCGGCCCGGAGACCGGCTGCTTGAAGATACCGGTATTGATCGTCTGCCCCTTGTACACCGCCAGCCGCGGCCGCGCGACATTCAGTGAAATCAGCTTCATGGATCGCTGACGAAGTAAAGCCAATCGTCGGTTCTCCCTTAGATGAGCCAGCGGCATGAAAGACGCAAGGCAGAGCGTCCAGGCGCGAAATCCGGAGTGGGAAGCGCAGAAGCTTTTATCGAGCATTTTCAAGCGGGTTATT
>Ga0187846_10001300_pt1 | contig 14125 bp, 13 predicted proteins | sample TC_taG_FD_161473 | JGI IMG/M metagenome (GOLD analysis project Ga0187846, IMG submission 161473) | Biofilm microbial communities from the roof of an iron ore cave, State of Minas Gerais, Brazil - TC_06 Biofilm (v2) | ecosystem: Environmental > Terrestrial > Deep subsurface > Cave > Wall biofilm...
CTCGCTTTACCGTTTTTCTAGCACTACCGGTTTCCAGGGTCGCCTCCGCTCGTCAAAGCCCCTACTAGAAGGTTGGCTCCGTCGGTTCGGTGACGGATGGGTCGCGGTCCCAACCTTCGTTTTCCAATTTGATATGCTGGATGGCAACGGCGTTGGCGTTGGCGTCGAGATCGGGCAGCGCCTGGTATTCTGAAACCCAGCAGCGATAAATGTTGTAGGCGATGACCTTCTGGCCGGCCTCGTTGTACATCTCGATGATGATATCCTTGCGGAAATCCTGTAGCGAGACTTCCTGGCCCAGGCCCGCGCCGAAATTCCATACTTTGTGCGCCCAGGTCTCGAATTCGGGGTCGTGCGTGACGCCGCGTTCGAGGGTGATGGCGTCGTACTCAGTGCGGCCGGGCGACTTGCGGCTGCTGCTGGGATCGCCGCCCTCGCGGTGCTTGATGACCTCGGTGGTGCGCTTGAGCATACCGACCTTGCTGACCCCGGCGATATATTTGCCGTCCCATTTGACGCGAAACTTGAAATTCTTATACGGATCGAAACGTTTCGTATTGACGCTGAACTCTGCCATGAGTTGCCCCCTTATACCTGTATTTGCCCGGCCAGTTGCTCAATCTGGAGGATCACGAACTCTGCCGGTTTGAGCGGCGCGAAGCCGACCAGGATGTTGACGATGCCGTGGTTGATGTCGGTCTGGGTCGTCGTCTCGCTATCGCACTTGACGAGATAGGCATCTTTGGGCGTTTGCCCCTGGAACGCGCCCTTGCGGAAGAGATCGTGCATGAACGCGCCGACGTTGAGGCGGATCTGCGCCCAAAGCGGCTCGTCGTTGGGTTCGAAGACCACCCACTGCAAGCCACGATAGAGGCTTTCTTCAAGAAAGAGCGCCATGCGGCGCACAGGCACATACTTGTAGTCGGAGGCGATGGCATCCGCGCCACTGACGGTACGCGCGCCCCAACACACCGCGCCATAGATGGGGAAGATGCGCAAACAGTTCACCCCAAGCGGGTTCAGCTCACCATTTTCGTCATTGGTCAGCAGGTAGTCCATACCCTGTACATTGACCAGGTTGGCACTGGTACCCGCGGGAGCTTTCCAGACACCGCGCGTACTGTCCGTGTTCGCGTAAAGGCCAGCTATCATGCCACAAGGCGCGAAGGAGCCCAACTTGCCGTTATTCAGGGGATCAGGCGCCTGCGGCCAGGGATAGTAGATGGCGGCATAAGTGCCATCATCAGCCTTTGGCAGCTTCGGCCCCGTAATAAAGTCAACCATCTGCTGAGGCGTGCTACCGGGAGGTGTAGTATCGGGATGCGGCGCGTCTATAATGAGGAACGCCCGTCGCGATTTGCAATAAACGATGGCCGGGTTGAGCGTCACAGGATCAGTCACAGCTGGCAAACAGAGTAGATTGAATAGATCAACCTTATCTAGCGCGTAAACACCTGTGTGACTGCTACTATCATTGGGGAAGAAGATGTCTGGATTGTTGTTGATATCGAAAGGGTCGCCTTTGCCTCCCTTTAAAAGAGCAGGGGCAGAGCCAGGAGTGGCAGTTGCAGTGTCGAAGTGCAGTTTGGCAGAAATGTCGTTCGAGCTAGCGGCTGCAACTGTTACAGATGATGCGCTGCCAGTCTCCCCCGATGTGAGTATGAGCTTTGTATTGTCTGAAGAGACAGTACAGGTGAAGTTACCCCAAACCAGCACACTAGGCTTGAAGGCGCGCACTGCTTTCTGGATACGCGAAGCCATATCTTTCAGCTGTGTCGCCAGGTCTACCTTCGTTGGATCTGGAATGTTAGAGGTATCTAGCGTAATCGGCGTATTGGCCGTTCCGGCAAAGCCGATCATAAAGCCGTTGTGATTGGCATCGGGTAGATTATCGATATCTCCTTTTGTGAACGCGCCGCTGGTGAGCGACCCAGCGCTGGCATTCAGTAACTTGGGAGGATTGGCATTCTGCGCTGCCTTAACGGTCACAAGCAGCGAATCGCCATTAATTACATTCTCGACAAAACGGGAGCTTGTCGGGTCTATCGATAGCCCCTTGTAAGTTTCTGTTCTGTTATTTGTCGGGTTATCCTGTGAAGTATAGACGATAGTGAGGTCAAATGCACTTGAACCAGCTGTACTTGCACCGACGATGACCTGACTATTATTGGCCTCCGCGCCCTCATCAACGGCGGTGACTGTCATAGAGAGCTTCTGAGGATTACTATCATCCAGCAAATCCACAGAGGCGAATGCAGCGTTAAGAGCAAGCCGCACAATCCATGCTTCATTGCCTCCATTCAGGAAGAACTGGCTCACTGCATAGCTCATATCTGAGTCTTTAGACAAACCGCCAAAGGTCTGGTCGTAGTCTGCGAAGCTAAAAATGTGTACTGCCTTATTGATGGGTCCGCGTTTTGCTAACCCAACAAACGCGGTGACTGAGGTACTTACTCCCGTAATGGTGTGAACCCCGCTCGGCAGTTCTTCGACGTACACGCCGGGGTAAGTTGGATTGACAGGCATGAGGCAATCCTCCGTTCTCAAAGCGCCATGTTATGCATGGCCTGAAGACTCGCTTGCATTCAATAGACAATCTTTGATGAAATCGCGCAGGCCAGATCCTACCTGCACATAGGCTTCGCGCCCACTGGCAATGTGTCGAATCAGACAGCGCTGAGCCATTGTCTGTCCGATCATCGAGCAGCGCAGTAAGAAACTTCCATCGCGTAGTCGCATTGCTTCTCCCGTATCAACTCGTACTATTCTCATCTGGAGCGCGTCCGCCTGAGAATTATATTCACACGAGACGATGAGGGAGAAAATCTCGCGGCTCATGCTATTCTCACGGCGTCTAAATAGTGACAGAGATGGGCCTGGTGAAAAAACATGGCAACTTCTATGCCATCCTCTCTCGCTTCTTTACAAGGGCAGCCGGATGACTTACGCATTACAGCCCGAAAGCATGGTGTTCCATCGATTGCGCCACAAAAACGCCTTTATTGATTTGTAACATAAGAGGCTCTATTATCACTCTATCGCCGCTCAATTATCGCTCTATTCTCCTTCCAATGTGGGCGATGTATGGCCGACAAGGATGGACTGGTAGACTTGCGTTGTCTCCGGCATCGGTGCAGCGCTCAACTCCTCCGACAACACCTGCTCGCAATAGTAGTACTGGCGCAATGCATCACCACGGCGTCCCAGCGCAGCAAAGGCTCGCATCAGTTGCCGGTGTGCTTCTTCATCGCAGCGATTCTCGTCCAGAATCGCTCTGGCCCAGCGCGCGGCATCTTCGTGCCGACCAGTTTTAAGGGAATACCTGGAGAGCGTACCACACATGGTGACATAGATCTGACTCAATTGTTCGCGGCGTCTCATCGACCAGGTCGCATACAAATCTTCGGCCAGAAATGGACCTCGAAAGAGGCGGCAGGCCTGTTCATAGCTACTGATCATCTCTGGCGGACTCGCATGTTGCCCCGCTTGATATAAAGCAAGAAACTCGTCAACATCCGTTCGCACGATGACCGAAGGATTGATCTGGTATGACTGGTTCTTGCAGAGGAAATAGCCGCCGCCAGGATCGCAATCATAGCCCTGGTTGAGCGAACAGCGCAAGGAGCTGACAGCCACCTGCAGCTTGCGACGAGCGACCTCCGGATCTTCATCGGGCCATAGTATGCTCATCAGCGCATCGGCGGTGGCTCGATAGCCCGGCTGGGCGACCAGGTAGCGCAGGATAGTCTGCCCATTGCGGCTGCGGCAGAGTTCCAACGCAGTGCCATTGCGGTGAACAACAAATTCTCCAAAGCAAGTGATAGAGAGCGCCGGTAGATCCCCCTGAGACCTTGAAGTCTGGGCTGATGTATCGGCTATAGAGGGAAGGTATTCCACTTGCTCATACTGATAGGCAGAAATAAGCTGTGAAACGGGGGGGGATGATGAGACCACGACCTGCCTGTCCGGTGCAGCAAGCGCATCGGCGAGGTTTCTCAGTTGTGTTTCTCGTTCTAGCTCTGCTCTGGTATAGTCCCTGCTTGCATTATGGAGCGCTTGCTGCGCCTGGTCGTATCTCACACAGGCGTTGATAACCGCTTCCAATAGAGCGACCACCTGCAATTTTCCGGCAGCCAATTGAAGGTGAGCTTGCGTCAGCAGCGTGATGCCTTCGGCGTTCTTTCCGTGTAGGAGGAAATCCAGGCCGCGCTGGATGATTAGAGACACAGAATCCGCGCCCCCAACTTCGCTGCCCACGAGGTGCTGGAAAGCAACATTAAACGTATCCATCTCGTTTCCCCAAAGGGTGTCGTTACTGATATGGCTTCCTGCTATCATCAATTGACATGCAATCATTAACTCTACGCGCATGGTTGTGCTATTTGGAGGATGGATATTAAAGCAGGTTTATCCGGAAGACCAAGGTGATTCTTAGAGGGTAGGTTTGCACGAATGGAGATCAAGCAGCCAATCTGGAAAAGTAGAAACTCACAGAGCAAAGCCTTTGATGAATATAATCAGCAATTATACGAGGCTGGGGTTTTAGAGAGCTGGGGGAGTGCACAGGCGGCTATTTTCTCCATTGGAAGCAGAATTCAGATAAAAGGAGGAATTTTTTAACAAGCTGGACCGTTTGAGCGATACCAATGGTTAAAAAACATTGACACCTACGGAGGAGCACGCTACCTTAACTGAAAAGCGTACAACTTGCCATTCTCAGAGCCGACATAGACCATCCCGTTGACTACCATTGGTGAAGAACTGATGATGTCCACCGCAGCAAAGCTCCACAGCTTCTCGCCGGTGAGTGCATCTAGGGCTTCAGCGCCAACGTAGATCACTCCGTTGGCGACTGCGGGCGAGGAGTCGCCATACCCCGTGGTAGAGTTCCAAAGCTTGTGCCCTGTGCGTGCATCCAGGGCATAGAGCGTACTATCACTGGAGTCGAAGAAAACCACGCCGTTGGCGACTGCGGGTGAGGAGTAGATGAAAGCTCCCGTAGCAAAGCTCCACAGCTCGCTGCCTGAGCGCGCATCCAGTGCGTAGAGCGACTTGTCGCCTGAGCCGACGTAGACCACCCCATCGACCACCGCTACCGAAGAACTGATGACCCCTCCCGTGGCAAAGCTCCATAGCTTGCTGCCCGTGCGTGCATCCAGCGCGTAGAGCGAGTGATCATCTGAGCCGACGTAGACCACCCCGTTGACCACTGTTGGGGTGGAGGAAACCTCGCCTCTAGTCTGGAAGTTCCAGCGGATGGCATGAGACCCGCTGTCCAGGGCATAGAGAGAGATGTCCGCACCGAAGTAGACGATGCCGTTGGCCACAACAGGAGAGGTGTTGATCGTGCCCACCCTAGGATACGTCCAGGCTAGTGTCAGCTCGGAGACGTTTGCAGGCGCAAGGACCCGCTCGTAGGGATTGAAGCGCGTGTGAGCGGCATCGAACCCGAACATCGTCCCGTTGGCAGCAACAAACGCATCGTATGCCTGGGCAGCAGCAAGAGCAGTAGCCGTGGCCTGCACATGAACATTGGAGATGGTCACAGCATAGTACAGAAAGCTTCCGCTCCCGATAATGAGGAGTGCCAGCGCAACCAGGAGTGCTGTCTTGTACCACGAGAAGCCTTTGCGGAGCAAAAGACGTTCGGACGGGAAGGAAGTTGCAGCTTGCTGTGCGGAGAACATTGGAGGTGGTACTCTGTCCAACCCCAACGAAGGCGCTTGAAGTTCTGGATTGCCTGACTGGGCGCGTTCTGATCCGGAGGACTGCGCTGTGGGGAGATCTTGCGATACGGGGAGTGTAGGAGCCAAGCTAACAACGACTGGCTCTCCCACGGGCGGCTGAAGATGCTGTTGAGGAAGTACCCGGGGAGACGGTGGCAGAGGTTGAGAAGGCGGATGCAATAGAGCAGCGATCTGGCCCTGTTCTGCTTGACTGGCCTGCTCCAGGGCGGTGGCGAAGGCCTGCACGCTGGCAAAGCGCTGCCTGGGGTCCTTTGCCAAAGCTGTCAGGACGACCTGTTCCACCTCCGGGAGAAGCGTTGGGACCTTCTCGCGTAACGGCGTTGGTGTGGCGAACGTGTGCTGCGCGCACAACTCGCTAAACGATCCATGAAAGGGGCGCTCTCCGCATAGCCATTCGTAGACGACAATGCCCAGGGAATATTGATCGCTCGCTGGGCGCGGCTTGCCCTGAATCTGCTCTGGCGACATATAGGCAATAGTGCCAATGATGTCTTGCGTGCTCTGGTAACGAGAACTTTGGGCTATGAGTGCAATGCCGAAATCGGAGAGCAGCACCGCGTCACGTCGTCCCACTAATATATTTTCCGGTTTTACATCACGATGAATGAACTTTTCCTCATGGGCATACTGGAGCGCCTCTGCGACTTGCGTGATATAGGGAACGATCGTGGTCAAGGGCAATAACGTCCCTCGAGGATGACGTTGGCGCAGAGTTCCTCCCAGAGCGTAGTCCATCACCAGGAAAGGGGTTTCTCCATCAACACCAAAGTCCAGGACGCGCACGATATGGGGGTGAACTAACTGCGCGATGGTTTGCGCCTCTTTGAGAAAACCTTGCAGGTCCTGCTCGTTGGCTAGTTTACCCTGCAAGAGTTTGATCGCGGCGGGCGTCTTGAGATACACGTGCTCACCCAAGTAGACTTCCGCAAAGCCGCCTCGCCCCAAAAGGTGGATGAGGCGATAATTGCCTAGTTGTTGTTCGACACGATCAACCATGCGGACCTCCATTTGAGAGCTATGTCCAAGAGATTCGTGAAATGAAGAATCATGCGTTGAAAACGTAAAAAAATGCAGTGATGAGGCATGAAGTCGAGAATATATACTCACACGACCCTGCATTCACTATACTCTACAGTGGGCAAAATTGCAATTCAAATAAGAGTTTTTCAACGATCTGCACCATTTTCTGAAACTCACAATTGCCTGCAGGTTGCTATCTATAATCGAGAATTATAAGAAGTAGGATGAAACAGAAGAGCAATGCGTACGGCCACAGAAGGGTAATAGGCGACGGTTGCACCGAGTTGTTCGAGATCAGCTCCAGATGCCATCAATTCCTCAACACCAGCCTGTGCAATCAGAGCAGCAAGCGTAGCGCCTGGACAGGCGTGGGGACCAGCACCGAAGGTAAACATGTGTCGGTCCCGCCTCAACATATCGAAGCGCTCAGGGTTCGGATTAAGCGCTGGATCACGATTTGCGGCTGCCAGAATGACAAGGATCCCGTCACCCTCTTGCATGGCTTGACCGGCAACACGACCATCCTGTGCAAGGAAGCGGCGTGTGTTCTGTGCTGGTGAATCGTAGCGCAGCACTTCTTCAATGACCAGGCGAAGAAGACAGGGATCGGCGGCCACCTGCTCGCGCACACTGCGATGGGAAGCGAGCGCGACGACAGTATTGCCAATCAAACCAGCTGTCGCCTCATAGGCTTGAGATAAGAAGCCGATGCCATTGGCGACAATCACTTCTGTCTCTGCACATCTGGCTCGCTTTGCCTCCAATGCGAGACCCGCAAGGAGGCTATTGTCCAGTCTTGCCTGATGTCTGCTCAAGAGCGCGTGGAAGAGATCGAGCAAGTGGCGGCTCGCCACCTTTCCTTGTTCGACCTGAGCAGGAGTACTCGCTGGCGCGAGACCACGCACATAGTCGCTTATCCACAACGCTGTGTGGTGCAGCTCCTCTTGAGGAACGCCGAGCAGGCTTGCGATAACATACACCGGCAGGTGAAAGGCAAAGTCCTGGAGACGAGAAGCAGTCTGCGGCTGACTCTCACCCAGGAGAAAGTGTGCCCACTTGTGGCCTAGCTCGGCGATGGAGTGCTCTTCGATTGACTGCATGCAGGCTTGCACGGCTTGCTTGCAAGGATCATGCCGTTCGCCATCGTTCATGCGAACGAGATGCCCAAAGATAGAGGCCGCAGGCGAGCCAAGCAGCGCCTTGGGAATGGGTTCTTTCAACGGCCGTACTCGGCAAATATCGCTCGTCAGCACAGCTCGCACCAGGGCTGCACTTGAGGCGACCCACAATCCGAGCGTTTCGTCATGATAGATGGGCTTGCGTGCGACTAAATCCGCATAGTAGGGATAGGGATCAGGGTGAATCACAGCTGCAATCGGATCTGGCGGAAATGTCATGGTCGTCTTTTCTCCTTTAGTGTACACTCGTCATCTGAATATCGAGCGCCTGCAACTGAGTGTAGCATGAGCATAGTTCGGTGAGAGCCGAAGCATATGTTGGGTATACTGTAAGAGTATCCCTTGACCCTAGAAAAAGAGGACAGACGATGCCTGGAGACGCTGATATTGCTGCGATCGCTGCCCTACTGGCCGACCCAACGCGCGCGGCGATGCTCCTTGTCCTGAGCGATGGGCGCGCTTTTACAGCGAGCGAACTGGCGAAAAGCGCGGGGGTTGCCCCCTCGACGGCCAGCGAACACCTGGGTCGCCTGGTCGAGAGCGAACTCCTGGCCGTCGTCAAGCAGGGGCGCCATCGCTTCTACCATCTGGCTGATCCCACCATTGTAGCAATTATGGAAGAGCTAGCCTGCCTCGCTCCGCAGGTGAAGATTCGCACGCTGAGCGCGTCGGAGCACGCGAAAGCGCTGCATCGGGCCAGGATGTGTTACAACCACCTGGCAGGAACGCTGAGTGTGCTACTGACCGAAGCATTGGTCGAGAGACAGATCCTGCGTGTTGGGGATGCAGGCTATGTGGTGGAGGAAGAGGGGATAGCCTGGCTCGACACCTTCGGGATCGCCAGTGGACCACTGAAAAAACGGGGACTGCTTTTCGCCCCCTGGCACATCGACTGGAGCGAGCGCAAGCACCATGTCGCAGGAGCCCTTGGTGCCGCGCTGGCTGGTCGTCTTTTCGAGCTCCAGTGGCTCGAACGCCACCCTACCAGTCGCGCCGTTCGCCTGACTACGGAAGGAAAAACGGGAATGGAGCAGGCGTTCGGGCTTCGTTTCTGAGAGGTGGAGGTATTGCTCTTAAACAAGCCAGCGGATAACCAAGCACAAAGAGCGACGAGCGGGAGAAGAGTCGTACTCTCTCACTCGTTCTCTGTCCAGGCAGGAGAGATGCGAACATACGACATGGAGCGGGATCAAAAGGACGGCACCGCATGCTCTCATTGACATTCGCGTGAACCCACCAGCACACCTGAAGGGTCTACACGCTTCAATTTCACTGAACTCCATAGCCGTCAGTCTAGCTGATGAGATGGACTTCACTAGCGATATGTTCCAGACAAATCTCGTGAGAGGCATACAGCAGAGCAAGAAAGGAAACCGGAGCCATGATCGCTGTTATCGCTGAAAATTTTCTGGAAGATGGTCAGGAGCAAGCATTCCTCGACCTTTCAATACGTATTCGCCCTTCAATCGAAGCAATAGACGGATTTCTCTCGGTCGAGCGCTTTGAGAGTCTATCCCAACCGGGCAAGATCCTCTCGCTCTCCTTCTGGCGCGACGAAGTGGCCCTGCTTGCATTGAGGCAAAATGAGCCGCATCGAGAGGCAGAAGTCAAGGGACGAGCCGACATACTCAAGGACTATCGCATCAGGATTGCTCAGGTCTTCAGAGACTATGGGATGTTTGACCGGGCACAAGCCCCGCTCGACAGCTAAATGCTTGCAGATTGATCATGCGGCAAGTGCCTGTGGCTGCAAGTGGAAGAGAAGTTTAGTCCTTGAAAGCCAGACTTGCTCCCAAAAACTTGAAGATTGTACCCGAGTTTTGCGCTTTCGGTACCTGAGTTTTGCGTCTGATGCGCGTTCTCTTTGTCCTCTTCTCCCCTGCACCATGCTCCAGAGACCTCTTGTTGGACACCATGCCGAGTTTTGTGTAAAGCAGAGGCTTTGCGAAGAGGGGGAGCAGAGAGGATACTACAGGCATAGATTGTTTCCATCTTTTCTCGAAAGGAGAAAGCTATGCCTGTGCCCAAGAACAAGCCTATCACATCGTCCCCGGAAGGTTCAACCCTGGAGTCATCGTCACCCATCGCGCCGGACCAGGAGGAGTTTCGTCAGCATCTGCGTCGCCTAGCCGTGAGCGCTGTCCAGGTCTTGATTGAACAAGTCATGTGCGAAGAACTGGAGCAATGCATCGGCGCCTCGTGGGGCGAATGTACGCGCCATCAGCCGTGGGTACCGCAATGGCTCCTACACCCGCGACCTGGTGACTCCCACCGGGCGCATTGAGGACCTCAAGGTTCCTAGAGACCGCGCTGGAACCTTTCATACGCAGGCGTTTGAGCGCTATGCTCGCTATGAACCCGAGGTAGCGGAAGCCTTGACGGACATGTTTGTCAGCGGCACCAGTACGAAGACAAGTGGGCAAAGTGGCGGAAAAACTGCTGGGAGTCGCCCCCAGTGCCAGCGCCGTCAGTCGGCTCAACCACGCGCTGACCGAGCAATATGAAGCCTGGCGCGAACGTCGGCTGCTTCCCCACTACCGCATCATCTAGCCTTTATGGCATCCATTTCACGGTTCGGCATGGCACCCACACCGATGCGACCATGATTTTAACGGCCCTGGGAGTGGATCTGGAGGGCAGCCGAGAAGTGCTGGCCTTCCGTGCCTGTGCCGAGGAAGACAAGGATGGCTGGAGTTGTCTCTTACAAGATCTGCGCACCCGCGGAGTGAGTGAGATTGATCTGATCGTCACGGATGGGCATGATGGACTGCTAGCAGCCGTCTCCACTCTGTTTCCAGCGACCTTGCGCCAGCGCTGTCTGGTCCACAAGCAGCGCAATGTCATGAATGCCATTCCCAAGCGGGAGCAGCAAGAGGTCGTTGCCGAACTGACGGGGATCTGGAAACAGGAGACCCGAGAGCAGGCCCTGCTGAATCTGGCCGCCTTCAAAGCCAAATACCAGAAGCGCTATCCCGAAGCCATCCGCAGCTTGATCGAGGATGAAGAGCATCTCTTGACGTTTTATGCCTTCCCGCCGGTCATGCATCGCTACATTCGCAGCACCAATGCCATTGAAAGCTTGTTTAGCAATGTCCGGCAACGGACCGACCAGATTGATGCTTTCACCACCGAGACGAGTTGTCTGACTATCGTGTGGGCCGTGATGCAGGATATTCGCTTGCCCAAGATTCCCGTCGGCTAACCGCTCAAACGCGATGGGCCTGGGCAAACAACCAACCAGCCTTTCCGGCTGGTTCGCGAGGAGGTGTTTTTTTGCCGCTCAGCTTGTGCCATCTCAAGAGTCCCAAGGCTCTGTGTGCTTAACGACCTGGGGGTCCTGCGCTGTCCTTTCCTGTGCTGTCACTTCCTGGAGAGAGGGGCTCCGGTTTTACGTCTGTGCTTGCTTGATTTCTGCTGGTCTTTACACAACTCTCGATATGGTGTCGGAAGAGGCCCTTGTCACCGGAGCACATGAGCAAAATTGACTCCAGTCTGACACGGGTCGAGGAAATAACAACTGAGATGAGGCGTCAGGCGAACTCTTCTGGAAAACCCTACCAGCATTCGGCGGCACTGAAGCAGGCGTGTGCGCTGTTAGAACTTTCTATAGGGCTGAGCACCTTTTATCGTTACCGGGTGCTATCTAACGAGTATCACCGCGATACATCAAGGTACTGGCTCAGTTATATAGACCTTTTATTGACGAGAAGGAGCGGCAATGATGGGACGGAAGAATAAGCATCTGTATGTAGAAAAGCGCGTCAAGCCCGGGTGGTATATGTACTGGAGGCATCAAACGTATCGCATCGTTCCTTCTGATAGTAAAGATCCCCTCACTGTCTACGCAGAGAACACGACGACCTCCGATGTCCGACCTTTTTCATTCACTGAATTGTGGCTCTCTGAGAGCGGTGATGAAGATGGCCCAATTTTTGCGCCTACTCTTGAACAACTCCATCGTGAGATAGATACACGCCACCCGATTCCAGAGATTGCCCCCACTACAGGAATACCCGCCAAAAACATCGCGAAGGCCGACTACATTATCTCCGCCGTTGAGCAGGTCAAGAAATTGGTGCCGACGGCAATGGCAAATCTGGAAAAGGAACGCAAGGAGAAGGAACAAAAGGCCGAGCCAGCGAGAAAAGCGACAAATACTGAGGTGCTGAGAGCAGCATGTGCCCTGTTAAAGCCGAAATCGATCAAGCTTTCGACGTTGTACAAGTATGAAAATCGCATTAACAAGAATCATGGCGACCTTTCAGCAATTGCAGCTTCCTTCAGGCATTCTACTTATCGTAAGATGAAGCTCGATAAAGCAACGCTTCACTTCCTGGACACCATTATCCCCCTCTACTGCGGGAGGAAAAGGCCCGCGGAGATCTACCGTCTTGGCGAGTCGGCTTTGGAGTATCGTACACAAGGCCTCTGGCTTGATCCCACATTGTGTATCGGGCAGATTCCAGCGGACGTCGTGAGCGAACTAAAACAGGTGCTTCACCGGGAAATACCAATGCAAGCGCTCCTGGAGAATGTAAAGACGAAAAGCCTCCTGACTAAAATCGAGATGCCCGCCCTTGGCCTGTTTTACAATTACCATCGCTGGTTTCTCGCGCAACCGGACCAGGGAAGAAAAGCGTTGAACGACAGCTACGGGGAAGGAACATGGGAAAGCTTCTTCATGATTTTCGACACGTTTGCCTATCGAGCCACCTTCCCTCTTCAGTACGTCTTTGCCGACCATTACCTGGTAGACGTTTTCACCGTTGACAAGGCTACGAGGAGCAAACTCGATCGGCTCTGGCTGACAGTTCTGGTCGATGCCTATACTCGCTGTATTCTCGGGGCAGTCCTTCTCTATGAGGAACCATGTAACTATTCCATTCAAAGTGCGCTCCTACATGCCATCTGGCCGAAGTCCTCCCACACCCGTTACGGCATTGCTACAGATTGGGCATGTTTCGGCATTCCCCAGCAACTGTACCTCGATAATGCTCTGGCACACCATTCTCATAGCTTGGAGAATCTGGCACGCCAGATTGGTTTTCGGGGCAAGTATCAGACGATCGACCTGGTATTCCGGCCACCGTACATGGCACGTTATGGAGCTCTCATCGAGAGCCTCTTCGGGCACCTCTCCGGCAGAATCAAGCAGGACCTCGCCGGAGCCATCAAGTCCAGCGCGCCGAAAGATCTGAGAAAAGCCGCAAAAGAAGCCTGCTTACTCTACGAGGACATCGACCGCTACATCCAGCAATTTATCCTCCGGTATCAGCACACCCCGCATAAAGCACTCGGAGAGATGTCCCCGCACGACAAATGGATGGAGTCCGTAGTGCGTATTGGCCTTCCTGATATCCCGAAGCTCAGCCCACAGGTGCGGCGATTGTTCTTGCGTGAGGTTCCTGACACCAGAAAGATCACTGATAAAGGCATATGCTTCTTCGGCATGCATTATACCTCAGATGCGTTAGATACCGCGAATAGGATCGAGGTAAGTGGTTCAGATGTCGAATACGGCATCCGCTATGATCAAAGCGATATCAGCACCATTTCGATCTATGATGGTGATGTCTTTAAAGGCGAACTCAAGGCCAAGGAACTCCGGCTCCCCGACGGGTCACTCAAACGAACCAGCGAATGGGAATTGAAAATGGCGAAAGCGCTTGCCAAAAAGAACGAGGGGAGTAGGGAGGATTGGCTTTCCTATCTCAATGATGCCGAGGAACTCGAGAAGAAGCGAATGGCGGAGCGCGACCGCATACGGCGTCAGCGCAAACGACTGGCACAAGAGGAACGAGGGGAAGATGAACTCGCGAAAATTGAGGAGAACGTGGAAGACATTTCCTCAGATGATGAGTTCCTGACCGCACAATTGGCAGATTTTCTAAGTTAAGGCAATGCAGTCAGCATGCATAGAAAGAGGAGATCATAGTATGAGTATGCACAACAGGTCATCTTTTCAGGGTGTCATCGATGTCCGTAAGCGACTCGAAGACTTGGCGCTATGGCAGGAGGAATGGAGAATACAGGAAGCCTATCTCGATCAAAAGATTGCAGAAATTGGCGATTCGACCAAGGAGATCGACATTCAAAAATCGGCGGAGATCTGCGCCTTGCGCAATCGGCTCGAGTTGCAGCAGGTAAGAATCCCACTCGAAATCTCGCCCGAAACGATCA
>Ga0187846_10001301_pt1 | contig 14122 bp, 19 predicted proteins | sample TC_taG_FD_161473 | JGI IMG/M metagenome (GOLD analysis project Ga0187846, IMG submission 161473) | Biofilm microbial communities from the roof of an iron ore cave, State of Minas Gerais, Brazil - TC_06 Biofilm (v2) | ecosystem: Environmental > Terrestrial > Deep subsurface > Cave > Wall biofilm...
GAGCTCGGCCTGGCCGAGTCGAACGGTGAGGCGCGGCGGTTGATCAGCCAGGGTGGCGTGAGCCTCGATGGGACGCGTGTCGCCGACACGGAGGCGGAGGTGCCGGTGAGAGACGGGCTCCTCGTCAGGGTCGGCCGGCGCCGCTTCGCCCGCGTGCGGCTGAGCGGGTAGCCGGCCGAGCAGTAGCCCAGAGGCCTTCGCGGTGGGAAATGGGCTACCGCGTAGGCGGCTTCCGGGACGTGTAGGTGACCGCGCGGGCCACCGTCGCGTGCCGCTCAGCCGGGATGACGCGCCGCATCAGGGCGATGAGGTCCGGCGTGAACAATGGGTAGCGCGCGGCCTCATCGATGCCGAAGGGCAATTCCGCTCCGCGCTCGATGTCGACGAATCCCGCCTTCTGCAGTTTGCTCACGAAGACACGCTCCGTGAGGGCCCCGGAGATTCAGCCGGCCCACGCGGCCGGATTGGTGAGGATCTCCGGCGGCAAATCCTCGTCCACGCGACCACTCCGCCTGCCAGGAGCCATCTCCATCGGGCCGTTTTGCTCATCGGGGCCACCTCCCTGAGTCTTCCTTCATTGAGGTAGACGGAAATCAGATGGCGATTTATTGCGCGCGGTAGTGGCGAGGTTTGCGGGGGGGGGCCTGGGCGAGCGATTTGGTTGACGCTTCTTCGGTCCCTTAAATATACTAGGGACGTGCAGTGGGGCCCTTAGCTCAGGTGGTGAGAGCGCACCCCTGATAAGGGTGAGGTCCGTGGTTCGAGTCCACGAGGGCCCACCAGATTTATCAACGTTTCTGAACGGCTGCTCACCTGCTGAAAGCCCCCGTTTTCGTTAGCAATTCGTGCAGGATGTACCCAGGGCCCAGCACTCCGAAACGGTGGAAGTCTTGAATGCGGATGGTTTTGATAGGCTTGAAATGGGGAAGTAACTCGGCTAATCGTTTGTCAAACTTCTTTAGGCCTATTGTTAACTCCTCGTGCTTCGCGGACTCACGCATGATTTCAAGCGCGGCACGCCCGAAATACACGCTGGCCATTAGCCGTTCTAAATGAATCCTTCGCGTCCGATGAGGCAATTGCTTCGCGGTAGAAGAGCATCGCACGCTCGTACTGCTCAACCGCACCAGTGAGCCGTTGGTTCTCTATCGGTTGTTTCACGAGCTTCTCTTTCGCTCGGAGTACCGAGGGCACCTATGTTGGTACGCCGCCGAATTCCGTTTGGACTCAGACCTCCTGAACGCTTCTGGTAGGCTGGCGCCGATTGAGCGCCATGTCAGTATCGCGATGCAATCGGACTTGGCCCCGTCGAAGACGCGCGACATAGAGGAAAGACATATTGATATATCCAACTCTTCCGGCGTGCCCCTCTACGCCGACCGGCCATACTTGGCCGCGAATTCATCTCTATTCATTTTGAAATAATCGGCGTTCATCTCGGTGAACGTCTTCAACTGATCCGGCACATCGGCCTCAGCGAAGATCACCGTGACCGTGCACACCGATTCGCAGGCACCACAGTCGATGCACTCCTCCGGGTGAATGTAGAGTTGGACCTCGCCCTGGTCCTCGTTCACCTTTGGGTGGATGCGGTCGACCGGAAATACCTCCACTGTCCTTGACATTAATGCAAGGCTCCGCGATCACTATGTCATCCCCACCTACCCCCCCTCTACCAGCTCCTCGAGTGCGCCCAACAACTCCTGGCAAACTTATCGTGCTCCTCGTATCTGTCTGAATCTAGCGTCGGATTGAACGCCAGTCGGTTCGGACGCTGGGGCAGATCCGCGAGCGTTTGGGGCGACCGAGAGAGCATCCGTCATCAGGTCGGACACGAGACCCATGTGAACCTCCTGCTACCTGGCGACAGTCATGCTCGGCCGAGCGGACGCCGAAGACGAAACAACGAAGGTCGCGTACATTCCTAGAATCGCGTGCCCGGGGAACCCGCAAATCATTCGATACTTGCCTGGTTTCTCGGCCGTGAACTGGGCGACCGCGATCTTTCCCTTCATTATCCCGGCCACGGGGTTCGGCGTCTCGGCCCCGGGGAACGCTGGCGGATTAACGGCCTGGGACAGAAGTTGGCCAGCGGCAGGGATGATCTCGAGGCTGTGTGGGAGGTCCCCTTGGTTCGTCAGCGTCAACTTGACCCGCGCACCGACGGGAACGGTGATCACGAGTCGTCCTTTGCTCGTCCCATCGAAGTTCATCCCGCCGTTGGCAGGTCCCTGACCGGCGACGATGGAGAACTGTGCCGCCGGTGCCCCCTGTGTTGATCGCACGTTGCCATACAGCGCCGCTGAGAAGCCGAGCAGCACGATCATGACAACTCGGGTCGGTTTCGTCATGGCTCTGTCCCTCTCCTCACGGATGGCAGGAAGACCAGCTGGCCCGCCGACCCCGCGCAGGGCTGATGCTCGCGTGTGGCCTCTATTACTGGAACTTGTCCGGATGTTGTTTGGCGACCGCATCGGCTACAGCGTCGGCAATTGTGTAGATGTGCATGACCATGGGGTCCCACGTGTCGGCCTCGGTGGCCCAGTCCTTCTTCGCTGTTGCGTCTATGGACTTGATATGCTGTTGCGCGTGCGTTAGCAGGAGCCCGTATACGGTGTCCTTTGGCAGGTTCGGGTTTGCCGAGCTCAAGAACACAGCGATTTCGGTGGCGTTTTTCGTGAACTTGTCCACGGCCGCTTTTTTGAGCGCTGCGCTGCCTTTAAAGTTGTTCGCAAACGCGGCATTCATGTAGGCCTTGACGGCCGAATAGTGTCCCACGAAAAGGGTGGCGAATTTCTCACCCGCCGCCTGACCATAGATCGGAGCGATAGACTGTCCGATGGCCTTCGCATTCTTGAGGCCATACTCGTCGGCCTCCTTTGCTGCCGCTTTCTCGCCGAGCCTGGTGGTGACTACGAGATCCCGCACCCAGAAGATGTGGCCGACGTAGAGGTCACGTAGGGCCATCTTCAGCTCGGCGACCTTAGCGGGGTTGGCAGTCTCCGCCTGGCTCCGCGCCGGGGGCGCGTACCAAGCGAAAAATACGCTGATCACCACGAAGAGACTCAGGGCCAATCGCATTATCCGCATCATGCTCTCCCACCTCTCTGTGTGGCCTTTGTCCTTGTTACTCTGTCGCTGTATTAGCCTTGTCAGATCGCACCGCGAAGAGGCGCCCTACGTCCCCACGCGTGCGATCACTTGCGCAGGACATGCCGGCGTGTGAAGCCCTGCCGAGGGGCATGGCGAGGGTTCGAACTCTCCACGCCAGTTGCTCCCGTTGTTGCTCCAGGTCGTCGACGACCCTCCACAGCTGCTCCCACGGCGTGTCATCAAACGACAGCATGTCGTTCAACGACGCTGTCGTTTCCGGTGGATCGTCTCGAGTCCGCACCGCCGTCATGTGTATCACTTCCCTGGCGCTCAGGGACATCAACTTCACTTGGTACCGCAAGATTGGAGCTGTGTCGTTGTGCGCGGGCGGAGAGCGATTGACGGACGACCGGCAGTCGGTTCGGCCACTCGCCCCTCGCCCGCCGCACGGACCTGGACCGAGGCAGGATGTCGGGCTGGCCCGACCATCCCTTGCGCGTAGAGGAGATCGAACGTGTGCGGATGTTCGATCAGCACCCGCCGGCGCCAGACGCGAGCCACGCCCAGCCGCTTCCAGTGGCTCAGCACGCGGCTGATGGTATACGGCGAGGTACCGGCGAGTTCGGCCAATTCTTGCTCTGAGACGAGGAGCTCGAGCGCCACCTCGTCTTCGGCGGGCTGCCCGATCGAGGCCCCCAGCCGCATCACCGCCCGGGCCACGCGCTGCTCGACGCGTTCCGTACTCAGCTCCTGGATGCGGTCCCACCCGGCCTGAAGACGCTCCGCCGTGAGGCGCGCGAGGTTGATTCCAAGCTGCGGAATGTCGAGCATTCTGCGCAGGAGTTCCTCGTGGGTCCACGCCAGCACGGCGCTCGCCTCGACGACCTGCGCCGAGATTCGCTGCGCGCTCCCGAGTAACGAGGCTACGAACCCGAAGGGATGACCTGGGCCGAGGAAGCGGAGGATGACCTCACGCCCGTCAGGCGCCGTTCGAACCAGCTTGACCCTTCCCTTGATGAGGAGGAAGACGGTGCTGGTCTCATCCCCCTCCCGGAAGAGAAACGCCCCCCGGTTCACCATCCGCAGCTCGGCTGATCGCACGAGATCGCCTTTCTCAGCGCCTGTCAGTCCCTGCAGCCAAGGGCTGTCACTCAACGCTCGAAGCTCAGCCCCCCGCTCATCCCCTGTCCCCCGGAGGGGCCCTCCAGGGGCCACACACCGTGGCTCCACCCCCTGGCCGGCGAACGTCTCAGTTCCTGCGTGCACCCGGTGATGCCGAACGGTGCAGCCCATTGCGAGACCCCCTCTGCGGAATGTATCCAGCCTGCGACTTCCTCCCGGCCTACGTCCCGGCCGGAGGCTCATCGTGCCCGCTCCCTCGACTCCCGACGACCTGCCGAATGGCGCCCGGCAGATCATGCTCCATCGTGGTCTTCGCGATGAACGCATCGGCCCCGCGGGCCAGCACGGCGCGACGGTACTCGTCCCCCTCCAGTTGCGTCAGCACAATGATGCGGACTTCGGGCAGCGTCGCACGGAGCTTCGGGATCACGTCGAGGCCCGACATGCCGGACATGCGCAGGTCCAGCACGACCACGTGGGGATGCAGAGTCTGCGCTTGGCGCAGTCCCTCCGCCCCGTCGGACGCGGTCCCCGCGATGCGAACCTCTTCCCCACACTGCTCCTCGAGGAAGCGGGCGGCGGCCTTCAGGAAGACCGGGCTGTCGTCCACCAGGAGTAGCGTGATCGGCCCCGATGTTGCCCTGAGAGCGTCCGGGGGCTGAGCAGGCTGCGAGTTCATGACACCTGCAGTGTCGCAAGCGCGGGGCGGTGGGGCTATCCGGGAATCTACCCAGTCGAGCGTGCCAGGTGGATCCAGATCAGGGGAGGGACAGCCCTCACTCCTCGATGGGGAGGACGCCCCGGCGCAACGCGTACCGGATCAGGTCTGTCTGGTTCTTGAACCCCAGCTTGCGCATGAGACTCGCCCGGTGGTTCTCGACCGTCCTCGCGCTGATCGCCAACTCGGCCGCGATATCGGAATTATGACGGCCCTCAGCGACGAGTCTCAAGACTTGGCGTTCGCGCGGAGTGAGGGTGTCGTACGGGTCTGATGATCGGTCCTTGCGCTTGCGGAGATAGGCATCGACGACGACGCTCGAAATCGACGGACTCAGGTATCGCCGTCCGGCCCCCACCTCCCTGACGGCCTGCACCAAGTGATCCATGTCGGCGTTCTTGAGCACGAACCCCGTCGCTCCGGCCATCAGGGCTTCCGTCACGTACCCTTCGCCCGAATGCATCGAGAGGACCAGGACGCGTGTATAGGGGGCCCGCCGGCCTGACTCTCGAGTGACCTCGGCGCCGTCGATGCCGGGCATCTTGAGATCGACGATCAGGACGGAGGGCTTGAGACGTTCCACGAGGGCGACTGCTTCCCGGCCGTCGGCGGCCTCGCCCACGACCGCCAGGTCCTTTTCGGCCTCAAGGAGGGAGCGAAGCCCCTTCCGCACGATCGGGTGATCATCCGCGAGGACGATGGTTGTGATGCTCACGCCACGGGACTGTCCACCGACGGTGAGCGTGGGACAGGCAGTTCCGCCACGACGCGCGTACCCCGGCCTGCCGCCGCGTCCACCGTCAGCCGGCCGCCCACTCCCGCGGCCCGCTCGTCCATGCCCGCTAGACCGCTCGAACGCGCGGCGGTCAGAGCGGCCTTGACGTCGAACCCGGAACCCGCATCCTCGATGACCGCGCGGAGGATGGACCCCTCGAGCCGGATCCGCACGGTCGCCTCGTTCACCTTCGCGTGCCGGGCGACATTCGTGAGGGCCTCCTGCACAATGCGGTAGGCGGCGGTCTCCACCTCGCGGTCGAACCGCTGCCCACCCACCGTGGCATCCTGAAAGTCCACCCGCACATGAGTGTGTGCGGTGTACCGCTCGAACAGGTGGAGGAGTGCGGCCACCAAGCCAAGGTCCTCCAGGACGGGTGCACTCAGGCTAAGCGTGAGATCCCGGACCTGCCGGAGGATGTCGTCCACCAGCCCCTGAGCCTCGCGCAAGGCCTCGTTCTCCGCACCGCGAGATGCCCTCATCAGGGTGAGCTTCAGGGCCGTGAGGGATTGCCCGATATCATCGTGCAATTCCCGCGCGATCCTTCGCTGGTCAGCCTCCTGGACCTCCGCGAGCTGACGCGACAAGACCCGCAGCCGTTCCGCGTATTGCCTCAGGGCGACTTCGGCGCTCTTGCGGTCCGTGACATCGACGGCGACGGCGATCGTTCCCTCGATCGATCCGTCATGGTCGCGCAGAGGCTCGACGTGCACGTGCAGTGTCCGGCCGCTTCCTTCCAGCTCGTAGGCGGCCGGCTGTCCCGCGAAGGCTGCCCGGTGTGCGGCGAGGGCCGCGCCGACGTTCTCCGGCGGGAAGACCTGGGTGAGGGGTTGGCCGATCAGGCGATCAAACGGGCGGCCTTCACCCACCAGGGCCGCACCTTCGATCGAGCGAATGTTCAAGTTCGTATCCGTTCTCCACACGACGGCAGGCATCTGCTCCACGAGCAGTCGGAAGCGATCGGCATTGGCCTTGAGCCGCCCTTCCGCCTCGTGCCGCTCGGTAATATCTCTTATGAACCCTGTGAACAGAGGCGGCCCGTCGGAGGGAACGCGGATCACCGTAAGCTCGACGGGGAATTCCATGCCGTCGGCGCGCATCGCCACGAGCTCAACCCGCTTGTTGAGCATAACCGTCCGGCCCTCCGCGAGATGACGCGCCAGGCCCGCACGGTGCTGGCCCCGCAAAGGCGGAGGAATGATGAGGTCGGCGAGGTCGCGGCCGAGGGCGGTGTCTCGAGAATAGCCAAACGTCCGCTCGGCGGCGGCGTTGAACTCCACGACTTTCCCTCGATGGTCCATCGTGATGATACAGTCGAGGGCACGCTCCACGATTGCGGAGCGTTGCGCTTCGCTGAGGCCCGCCGCGTCCACAGTGGTCTCCGTCGCATCGACTGCGATGACCCCGATCGCTGGCGTTCTCTCCCCCCGGCCGCGGATCGGAAAGTAAGACACGATGCGATGCTGCGCCTCCCCGGGCCGGCCGGGGGCCTCTCCGACCACTCGCACGTTGACCGCCGGCTCCCCCGTTGCCAGGACCCGGTGAAGGATTGGGCCGATCACCGGCTCGAACCCAGGGAGGACGTCGACGATCGTCCTCCCGAGGTGCGCAGCCGCAGGAGTGCGGTTCATTCGGGCGAGGGCGTCGTTTACCTCGAGATATCGGAGGTCGTGATCGAGGATCGCAAGGCCAGCGGGCGCCGCACCGAAAAATGCGGTCAGCCGCTCAGGCCGATCCTTCTCTTCTCGCGAGCGGGGTGTTCCCATCGCCAAACTCGATCTGTTGAAAGCCGCATCCCGGGTCGCAGCAAACGCTTCCCCATACCATTCTACTAGAAAACCTCGCCAGCCGGCCCGCTCGTGTCTGTCCGGAGATCTGTGCAAACTCGCTGTTCAACTGTCTAACACGCCGCCATGAGCCGGCAGGCCTCATCCACGCTCATCCGCTTCTGGTGAAAGGGGGTTAGCCGTACGCTACGGCTATGGGCGGTGGCGATTCCTGAAAGTCCCCGAGACTCCCTGACAACGCCGGACGCCTGACGAGCCACCCAGCGACGAAGCCTCTCAGGGGTGATCAGATGCGCCCTGCGGTCCCCCACATTCACTTACCTGGTGCTCCGAGTTGGTCGATGCGGAAGTCCGACGCGCCCATGAACTCCAGCTCGAGGTTTCCCTTGCGAGCATTCAGACGAGCCGTTACGACGCAGCCGCTCCGAAGCGTGTGATTTGTAGTGAAGTCTAGCCCGACCGGATCCTGGCTGGGGCCAACATATCTCCAAATTGCCTCTTCCCGCGCCGGATGTCTTCTACCCCCACGTAGACCCGCACGGGTGATGCGCAGTTGGGGCAGGCTGTTGCAGGCTCGACGTGCCCGGGTTGATTGGGATCCCACTCGACCACGTAAGATGTCCCGCACTTACGGCACTGGTAGGTGATCACATAAATGGGTAGCCGCATTGTCCCGCTCCTTGGGCGATCGAATGAGTCAGTCATCCGATCTCAATAAATCAAAGCGAGTGTAGAATAAATCTGCTCGGTGTTCATTGATTTTCTGCAAGGAACGTCTCTTCACGACCCGGACAGGTGCGGGTCACGCGAGCATTCCGCTCCGCGCCAACGAGTCGAGGAGCAGGTGGAAATAGAACAAGCCACGATAAGGGCGCCATTTCGCGAGCCCGCGGCTTGCCCGCGTGGGGCCGAACGGAGGGCGCCAGTCCATGCCACCGCCGCAGGTTGTTCCGGCCGCCGACGTCGTCGACTGGAAACACATCAATCTGCCCGTAGCCGCGCAGCAGGGTATAATCCGCTGTCCAGGGTCCCACCCCCCGGAACTGCCGCAACCGGGGCCGCGAGCGCGCCACCGTCTTGCGCCGGGAGCGCGTCCAGGTCCACGCGACCGCTCACGAGCGCGCGCGTCAGCCCGATAATGGCCCGGCTCTTCTGGTGGCTGAAGCCGAGCGCGCGGAGCGATGCCGGACGCCGCGCGGCCAAATCCTGAGGCCGGGGAAACGCATACGCAGGCGGATGCTCATGACCTGCCGAAAGGGCAGCGGCGCGCCAGGCGATTCAGTAGGAGACGGCCGACGATCAGCGTTCGTGACCTGGCACGCGATCCCGTTGAGGAGTGCCTCGAAGACGGCTGCCGCAGGAGAGAAAGTCGGTCGGAACCAGGATCCCGGGGAGTCGGATCTCAGGGAGTGTCATTCTTCACCTCGAGGTGAAAGCTTCGTGCACCCAGATGACTCTTCGAATAGCCTCGCGGTGCACCGCGCCGTGACTATCTACTAGCCATGAGCTCCCACTCGTGTGGCCAGCCTGCGGGGCCAAATCACCACCCAGCCGCGCCCGGCGTCGACGATCCGGTGACGCCTCCACCCGCTGAAGATGCGACTTATCGTGAACGGCGTGGTGCCGACAAAAGCAGCCAGGTCCTGGTGGTTGAGTGTGAGCTCGATCGCGGGGCTGCGCTCGGCCCGGCGGCCGATACGGGAGCCCAACAGGAGAAGCGCGCGCGCCACGCGCTGTTCGAGCGATTCCGTGAGCAGCCCGTTGATGCGTTCCCACTTCCCCTGTATGCGCTCCGCCATTAGGCGGAGGCTGTTCCGCGCAATCATGGGGTGACTCGTCATGATATGGACCAGGGCCGTCGCGTGCCACACCAGCGCTTCGCTCTCCTCGCTCGCCTGCGCGGAGACAACGTGCCCGGCCCCACCGAGCGCGGCCTCATAGCCGAACGGTTCCATGGGCAAAATGAACTGCAGGATCCCTCGACGCGCCTCCGGTCGGCACCGGACGAGTTTCACCCTTCCTCGGATGAGGACGTACACTTCGGTGGCTCGATCACCCTGACGGAAGTAGAATCCGCCTCTGCCCACGCAGCGGGTGCCCGTGTTCCGCAAAACCGCGCGCACCTGCGCGGCGCCGACGTTGTGAAAGAGAGGGCACCTCCGAAGTTGCTGCGCGCCTCCATGCCACGCAACTTCAGGACGCAGAGCGTATGACATCATCTCCTCCTCGGCGCCCGAAATGCTTTCCGTCCACGTCCAAGAACCTGGATCATAGAATAACGCGTACAATGGTTGTGTGTCCTTGTCCGGGCGCAAGCACGGCACGATAGGTTCCCGGATCCCGGCCTGTGGGACGCGACGGATCGAGTTGGGGGGAAGTATCGATGAAGGACGGCCAGCGGTCTCGACAGATGACCCATGAGCCGGACCGGGGGGTGCACCTGCTCGAGCACTGCCCCCTCTTCGCGGGCGTGGGCCCCGGAGATCTCGAGGGTCTCGTTCAATCGGCGCTCCACCGTGCCGCAGAGCGAGGCGGCTTCTTTTTTCTCGAGGGGGATTCGCCCGATCAGGTCTACGTGCTGGTCTCAGGGAAAGTCAGGCTAGTCCGGTCGGGGCCTCAGGACCACGAAGTGATCGTTGGGTTTGTGAAGCCCGGAGACCCCTTTGGATACGTCGCGGTATGGGCCGGAACTGCCCGCCGCGTGTCCGCGCAGGCCGCACAAGATAGTCGGGCGCTGGCCTGGGACTCGCCGACGATCGCCCGGTTCATGGCTCGGCACCCCGGCATGGCGCTCAGCGGACTGCGCCTCATGGCGGAACGCGTCGAGGGAAGCTGGGACCGGCTCCAGGAGCTGGCCACGGGACGCGTCGAGTGGCGCGTCGCGCGGGCCTTGCTCCGGCTCGCGCACCTCACCGGGGCGCCACAGACGCCCGATCAGCGATCACGCTTGAGGTGCGGGAACAGGATCTTGCCGAGGTGGTTGGCAGCACGACGTACACCGTGAGCCGCATCCTTTCCGCATGGAAGCGCGCCGGCCTTGTGGACGCCCGACGCGAGCACATCCTTCTCCTCGAGCCCCTCCGGATCCGCGAAATCGCGCGGGTGGCCACCACTGCGACCGATCGAGGAGACGGCGGCTAGGATAACACACGCCTCCCGGTCGCGTCTTCGCGCACGCTCAATCGCGGGCGCCGGACTCCGCCGGAACAGTCCGGCATACGCCCACTGCCACGCCGTCAATGGCGCACAGAGGAACCCGTGGCGACGCCGCGGAGGAGGGTCCGTGCTGCGCCCTCGCGGGAAGAGGAGAAACAGTCCCATGGCCTCTCTGGCTGCCTCGCCCGCGGCTACTGCGCGGAGAGGTCGGCGATCTTGGCGGCGACCGCGGGCTGCGCCGTCGCCTGTCTGGCGGTGGCGGAGACGATCAGGGAGACCCACATCCCGATGACCGCGTGCCCGGGCACTCCGCAGGCCAGTTCATACCGCCCTGGTCTGCTCGCGACGAACGTTAGCACGGTCTTCGCTCCCCGTGGAAGCCCGCCGATCAGATCTGCCGTCGCGCCGCCCGGAAATGCCGGCGCCGTGATGCCCCCGGCCGGCTGAGTCTCGCGGAACGGGGTCACCGCCAGGCTGTGGGGGAGCGGGGCGGCGTTCTCAAACTCGACCTCCACCTTCCACCCCACGGGGACAGTCAGAGTCATCGCGCCTTTCGCGTAGCCGTCGAAGTTGAAACCCCCGTTGGCCTGCGTCTTCCCAGCAACCAACGTGATCCGGACCGTGTGAGGTGTTGCTCCTGTGGACACTCCCGGCACCAATGTCGCCGCAGTGATCACGAGCCCCAGAGTGACAAGTGCTCTACCCAGATAAAGAATCCCGCGCATGCGACAATCACCTCCGGTGTGTGACGAGCATTGCCTTCAGGCATCAGCCAGTGTCCCACAGTTCGCTGGCCTCATCCTTGCGCTGGCGCAAAGACGCATTCCACCGTGCGTGTTACGGTGTGGACGGAACACACGGATGCCTGCGGTTCCACACAATGACACGAGGGGGCTACTTATGCGAGGTCTTGTGGTCACGTTCGTCGGTCTCGTCGCATTCTCCGCGCTTTCGACGGGCGTCGCGTTTGCTGCCGCGACCCCGAAGATCCTGTACCCGGAGGTAGCCAACTTCACGCCGTTCAGCCCACAGGCGAACTACATGTCGTTGCCCGGCTACCTCCGGTACCTGTCCTACGAGCGCGGGGGACACTGGCTCACCTACAAAGAGGCGGCCCAGGTGGTCCAGGAGGAGCGGGGACTGTAACGTCCTCTCTCACTGGTCCGCTGCGCGCAGATGAGCAAGGGGGCGGAGCCATGAAGGCAGTTTTGGAGACACTGACGGTTGTGGCCATGGCGCTGGCGGGAGCTTTGGCAGCCGAAGGCGTGGACACACTGGCTGGTCACGAGGCGGCGTTTGCCGTGGCCGCCGCCGATGCGTTCCTGATCTTCTCGTACAGTCAAACGCGTGATGGATGAAAATGTCCCTCAGAGCGCCACTTGGGGACGGGCTTGGTAGACCACAGGAGAAAGAAAAGGAGGATCTGTGATGCCCGAATTATTCACCCAGTCTTCGTTCTTCCCGTTTGTGGTCGGGCTCTTCGGCCTTGGCACGTGCTACTTCATCTGGGGCGGGCAGGGCCTGTTCGGGTATCCAAAGTCCGACGCGAACGTCGAGAAAACCGTGGGCCTGTGGGGAGTGTGGATGGGCGGCTTCATGCAGTTCATCACGGGAGTCTGGCTCTTCACGGGTCTCACGTGGTTCCCGGTGTTCACGAAGGCCGCGCCGGTGTATATGGCGGCGCTGGCGTTCACGGCGTACGGAGTGCACTGGTTCGTCATGGGGCACCGGCGCTACGTCCACTCCAGCGCGGCGCCGGACGCCTGGATGTCCATCGCGTACGCGTGGCTCTCCATCATCGGGGTCATCTCCTTCTTCGCCGCCGGAGATGTCCCGGTAGCGATCGTGTTCATCCTGCTGGCGCTGATTTACCTCTCAGAACTGGTCGGCCGGTTTTCCAACGCGCCGGCCTTCCTGAAGCTGCAGAACGTCTGGCAATTGTTGAACGGCATCTGGCTGATGTATCTCACGTTCGCATTCACGTTGAACTTCGCGAACGGGATGCACTTCTGGGTGTGATGGAGGAAGCGGCACGGTGAGCCTGTGGGATGAGGAGGACGTGACCGAGGACGAGATCCTCGACCGGTGGTTCGACGCCGGCGTCGTTGTCCTGTGCGTGACGCTTATCATCGTCGCGATTCAACTGAGCGGAGGAGTGTAGGAGGATGCTTCGTCCGAACGGGTCGCTCGACACCGACGTGCTGTGAGTGCGTGGCGTCGACATCGCGATCGGAGGCCTCCGTCTGGCCTATCCCGAGGAGGGAGCATGAGGATGCGGATGAGGACGCTGTGGCCTTTCGTTATCAGGGGAGGAACCCTTCTGGCTGTGAGAGGCCGCGCGCTTCTGGGAGGGCGGAACGGGAGGACCTCACGGCGGTATGTCAGCCCGTCCCCGATCGGCTGGGGTTACGTCAAGCCCAACCACTACCTCGAGATGGCCAAGGTGCTCGTCGCAAACAGGGATGAGCTCGGGTACGCGTGGCGGATCCTGAACGACGGCTGCTGCGATGGGTGCTCGCTCGGCACGGTGGGTCTGCGCGACTGGACGATGCGGGGCATTCACCTCTGCACCGTGCGCCTGAAGATGCTGCGGCTGAACACGATGCCCGCTGCAGACCCTCGTGTGCTGGAGCGCCCTGAGGGCCTCGGGCAGCGCTCGGCGAAGGCGCTGCGCGCCTTGGGCCGTCTTCCCTACCCGATGATCTGGAGGAGGGGCGAGCCTGGATACCGGCGGGTGTCCTGGGACGAGGCCCTCGACATTTGCGCCGGGGCGATTCGGCAGACCGTCGATCGGGATCCGGACCGCCTGTACGTCTACATGACGTCGCGGGGGATCCCCAACGAGACTTATTTTGTCTTCCAGAAAGCCGCCAGATTTCTCGGCACCAACAACGTCGACAACTCCGCGCGCATCTGTCACGCTCCCAGTACCTCGGGGCTCGCCAAGACGATCGGGTACGGGGCGACCACGTGCTCGTACACGGACTGGATCGGCACCGACCTGCTCATCTTCGCCGGCAGCAACATCGCCGGCAACCAGCCCGTGGCGATCAAGTACGTGGACGAGGCGAAGAAGAAGGGCACGCGCGTCGTGGTCGTCAACCCGTACCGCGAGGAAGGCATGGAGCGCTACTGGGTGCCGTCATCCTGGGACAGCGCGGTGTTCGGCACGCGCATCATGGACGACTTCTTCCAGGTGACGAACGGTGGAGACGCCGCGTTCTTTACCGGCGCGCTGAAGCACCTCGTGGAGACGAATCGGGTCAACGAGGCCTTCGTTGCCTCCTACACGGTCGGCTTCGATGCGTTGCGTGAGTACGTCCGGAGCCTGTCCTGGGAGCAGCTGGAGCGGGGCGCGGGGACGACCGCTGCGGAGATGCGCCGATTCGCGGATCTCTACGCGCGCGTCGGTACGTCGATCACCGTCTGGTCGATGGGAGTCACGCAACACGAGCACGGGCAGCAGAACGT
>Ga0187846_10001302_pt1 | contig 14117 bp, 18 predicted proteins | sample TC_taG_FD_161473 | JGI IMG/M metagenome (GOLD analysis project Ga0187846, IMG submission 161473) | Biofilm microbial communities from the roof of an iron ore cave, State of Minas Gerais, Brazil - TC_06 Biofilm (v2) | ecosystem: Environmental > Terrestrial > Deep subsurface > Cave > Wall biofilm...
AACTGGGGCGTCCAGACCAAGACCTCGGGGTGTATGGCTCATAATGGCCTGCAGGACTTCGCCTGCACGCCCGGCGCCATCTTCACAAACGCGACCAAAGATGTCATTTGCCAGCAGGGATATGCACGCACGGTACGCAATGTGCCGCAAAGCGAGAAGAACCAGGTGTATGCCGAGTACGGTATCTACCATCACTATTCGGGCCAGTTCGAGACTGATCACTTGGTGCCCTTAGAACTCGGAGGTTCTAACGATATCGCGAATCTCTGGCCTGAAGCGGCATCTCCAACACCAGGGTTTCACCAAAAAGATCTTGTCGAAAACTACTTGCACAGCCAGGTATGCTCCGGGGCGGTATCTTTGAAAGAGGCCCAGATCGAGATCGCAACGAACTGGCTGGCGGTATATCAACAGATGCCTCAATAACGCGGTGTTTAGCTCATTTCGTAGTGTTTAGAATTGTTTAGTTGTTTGGCGGTTATTCAGTGAGGGGAGATAATCGAGAGTAATGGAAGCCGTAGAACTGGACATCTGTATACAGTGACCCAGATTGTCAAGACACCAAAACCAAAGTTGCTAAGGTGTAATCTCCTTTCTTAATCCTGCAAATAGACTCTACCGATAAAGTACCCCAGATGGATAGGCATCCGAGGCTCATTTTCCTGTTTAGTCCTTTGCATGAGGATGCACCTCAACAAGTGGATAGAGCAGGTCTCTCAGATGTTTCCCGCACTTGGGACACTCCAGCTGTGCATTGAGCGGTTCGCCATCACCAGGGAAAAACCAGTGGATTCCTCCACGAATGTGCTGGTTAAAGGGCGGGTTGGGAGATTGTGGCAGAGGATTTGGCCCATAGCGCTCCTCGAACCTTTGCTGCATAGCTGGTGAAAGACTCATCTCCCCCTTCAGGCAGTACAGCCCTACTTTCCCATTCTCATAGTGCTTGAGGAGAAGAGGATCCCCGCATTTCGGGCAAAACATGCTGCCGTCTCCTTTCTTTGCAATCCTATTCACTAGTAAGGATTCCCTGAACCAGGCCTCCGCCACAAGTATACTCCATATGTCCTCGGTCGCTAGAAATGTCTCACCCTTCTTTCCACGCGCGGTCCCTCTGACGCAGCCTCCTTTCCGCCGTTGAATATACCATTTAAGATGGTATCGCCTGTTTTTCGACATAGAGAATCAGTGACACATTTTACTCATTTCGTTCCTCGTCACAAGATCATTCGTTACAGCATAGCAAGAGAACAGTTGACATCTGTTCTCTTCTAGCACCCTGGGTCAGTACTTAGGGTGCATGAAGAGGGCCAAGGAGAGAGATGACTTTCAAAAAAGGTGAAGCACATTCGCGTATGGTTGCCGAGAACAACAGAAAACGAGCGCAAATGCCAGGATATCGAGAGCAGGTCAATGCTAAAATTAGTGTTACTAAAAAGACTCCTGAAGGCAAGTTACGTGCTTCACAAGGTCAGAAGAAAGCATATAGCGAACCTGAGCGAAGAGCACTACAGTCGCGGATAGTAGAACAGTCATATAATGATCATCCTGAATTACGGAATTTGCGTGCGAAGCATCTGAGTGAATTAGAGCGTACGCCTGAGAGCAGGAGAAAACTTTCTGAGTCACAGAAGAAAAGGCTAGAAGACCCTAATGCAAGACAAACACTCTCGACTAGTTTGAGAAATGCGTATGAGAAACATCCTGAGTGGAGAGAATATATAAGTGAGAGACAGAAAGAAGTGATGGCAAGGCCTTCATCAGTAGAGCGCAATCGCCAACAAATGCGTAGGCTATGGGATGAGACACCTGATAAGCTTCGCCCTATGCATCGTTGGAAATCTGGAAAAATGACAAGGACAGAGAAAGTGGTATGGTCAATAGTAGAGCCGTATGGTTTTGAGTTTGAGCCGCACTACTACCGGGTAGGAAATACCTTTTTGCTTCCAGATTTCGTGTGTGGTAACTTAGTAATAGAGGTGCAGGGCGAATATTGGCATACACAAGAGGAGACAGCGGAACGCGAACGCTTATTGAAATTGCTTGGGATGAAGGTGCTTTTTGTATGGGGAGAAGAGTTGAAGAGAAAGGCTCTACAAGCGACGAAAGAGAAAATACTCCAGTGGATAGAAGTAAATACATAAGTCTGGCCCTATGCCAGGCTTTCACCAGGTGCTCGCGCGGCTTCGCCGCGCAAAAATGGAGTATGGTGTGTGGAAAAACGCGCTTCGCGCATTTTTCCACACACCATACTCCATCGAGCGACCGCCGCAGGCGCGAGCAGGTGATCGTGATGGCAATCAGACGTATTCTAAGGTTCCCTTTCCATGGTTTCCAGTAGGACGGTTGGCCGGTCGTCGTCCGAGGCTGGCCTGGGGGATAGGTGAGCCCAGGGAATCCTGGTGGAAGTACCGATGTCGTGCAGGTGGAATACATCGTTATATTTTATGAGGCCCCAGTATGTCCCACGCTGCTCCGAAGTGATTTGGCGCCAATGGGTGATCGAAGTGTTGCGGGTATGCTCGTATACCGGTGGGACTGACAATGAACTCATTCTGAAGAAGTAGATGAAAGAGCCATCGATGACCCCACCATGGCAGACCAGTACGATCGTTTTTCCTGCATGCTCACGAGTAATGCGGTCGAGCGCTGTGCCGACTCGCAGCATAAATTGTGCCCAGTTCTCTGCTCCTGGGGCAAGCGCGCGAAAGGGGTTCTCCTCGTAATTGACCTCTTGATATTTCTCTCGAAATTCCTTTACCGGGAGTCCATAGGCCTCACCGGGGCGCATCTCCTGTATATCGTCATCCGGTAGCGGTACGAGATCGAGCGCGGGAGCAATAATCTGCGCGGTCTGAAGAGCGCGGGGAAAGGTGCTGGTAATCAAGACGTCCGCCTTGATCTCTTGAGTGGCGGCCAGGCGGTCACGCAGTCGCTCGGCCTGCAGTCTTCCGAGTGGCGAGAGCCCATCATCTCTCATGAAGTCTTTGATTGGTTTCATTTCTCCGTGGCGTATCAGGTAGAGGTCCGTCATCAGTTTTTGTCCTCCGGGTGTATTCTGCTTCCGAGTCGCAAGGATCACGTCATATCCCTGCACCTGTATTTTAACATTCTCTTGCGCCTGAGTTAGTGTTTGATTCTTTGGGTCTTCACCCTCTCGCGCCAGGTACTCGCGCGGCTTCGCCGCGCAAAAAATTTATTATGTTATGTGGAAAATGCGCTTCGTGCATTTTCCACATAACATAATAAATGAGGCAGGTGTGAGCAAGCGATGGTGGTGGGGATCAGGCAGGTGCGAGTAGGCGATCGTGATGGGGATCAGGCAGGTGCGAGTAGGCGATGGTGGTGGGGATCAGGCAGGCTCTCGAAGTTGGTCTTGCAAAAAAGCGCTATACTGATGTTGCGGCCACAAGGACGGCTGTTCTTTCGTACAGTTAAAAGACTGGCCTATGGTACGAGGCAGCAGGTCTGAATATTATAGTAGAGTGAAAACCTGGCGGTCTCACAAGGAGCTTACTCTCCGACCGCCTGAGCGAAGCTAGCGCGAGAGGGGCGTTGGCGGTCGGAATATCAAAGGGACTAGGCTCCAGGGATCGAAGGAGGTTGACAACGCTGGTTGAAATGGTGATGAAAAGTGTGCAGACGTGCTTCATATGACCACATTCCATGCTCATGTAACCCGTTTGCTTACATGTGATACAATACTTACATGGAATATGCACATATGCGTGTGCGTCAAGAGACACAGCGCAAACTCAAAATCCTGGCGGCTCTGTTGCATGAGAGTATGCTGGACACCCTTGATCGGCTCGTCACCCGAGAGCTTGAGCGTGTGCAGAAAGGAGACACCACACGTGCTACTCAGCAAAAAGATCAAGCTTGAGGTGAGGGAGCAAGACGTTGCGACCCTGGAATTCATGCAGGGGAAATGTCGTGGGTTGTACAATTGGTGGGTCATGCGCTTGCGTGCTGGTGAGAAGTGGCCTGGGGTCTTCCAAGCCAAGAAGTTCTTGCAAGCCTCCAAGCTGCATGACCCTGAGTTAGCCTTCGTCTACGGCAAGCTCTTGCACGAAGTATTCTACCGCCTGGATGCGGCTATGTCTGCCTTCTTTCGTCGTGTTCAGGCAGGTGAGACACCAGGCTTTCCCAGAGTGCGCCCACGCCACGTCTTCTTCACCCTGTGCTACCCCGCGCTGTATCTGAAGGTGGAGGGCACCAGGCTGATCTTGCCTACCGGAGGTGGGGGCAGGCATGGCCCAAAGAAATATCCCAACATAGTCGTGCAACTCACAGAAACGCCACCTGACCATTTCAAAGAGGTGGCCATTAGTCGAGACGCACGAGGTCACTACTATGCTTCATTCAGCTATCGTGAGCAAGAACAAGAGCCACAGGCAGGTTCAGTGGTGGCCTTTGACCTGGGCATCAAGACGCTGGCAACAGGTGTCAACGAGCACGGCAGAGTCTACCAGGTGGGCGGCTTCAAAGGCTCACGGTGGTACAATCGGCAACTCGACAAGATACGGTCGAAGCGCGATAGATGTAAGAAGAAGTCACGTCGCTATATCCGCTTAAGCCGTGTCTACCAGCGCGTTTCCGAGAAGAAGCGCAACAAACAGCGCGATAGCCTGCATAAGGCATCGCACCTCATCAGCCACAAACTGGTTGAGAGAACCGTTGTGGTGGGCGATCTTTCCCAACGGCAGATGGTCATGAAAGAGCACGCAGAACGGAACAAGCATCTCAATAGAGCCGTGTTCAACGATTGGGGCCTCTACGGCTTTGTGCAGATGCTCGTCTACAAGTGCCTGCTCTATGGGAAAGAACTGGTATTCCTAGATGAACGCAACACAAGCAAAGCTTGCTCAGGGTGTGGCCGTCTCCAGCCCATGCCGCTCTACAAGCGGACCTATTGTTGCACGAATTGTGGACTCGTCATGGATCGGGATGAGAATAGTGCTCACAATATCCTGATGAGGTTCCTTGCCCGGCGAGGGCCACACACGGGCGATCCCGTGCGGTGTGCGGACGTTTTCACCGCAACTGAGTATGTTTGAACACAAAAAGGAAAGCAGAACATACATGTCTGAAACTACGAATCGTACGGCCTTGATTACAGGGGCTTCTCGCGGCCTCGGCCTGGCGCTCGCTCGTGAGCTCGCACGGAGCAACTGGACGCTCATCATCGATGCTCGCGGGGCGGATGCGCTTGAGGTCGCCCGCGCTGACCTGGCAAAACTGACGAGGGTTATTGCTATTGCCGGTGATGTGACGGATGCAGTCCATCGCCAGGCGCTTGCTGAAGCAGCGCGGGGCGCTGGCGGTCTGGATGCTCTCGTAAATAACGCAAGCATACTCGGCCCCAGTCCGCAGCCAAACCTGCTGGATTATCCGCTTGATGTGCTCGAACGTGTCTACCGCACTAATGTGATCGCGCCGCTTGCGCTGATGCAGGTTGTTCGATTCGACTTGAAACCAGGCGTATGTATTATCAACATAACCAGTGACGCGGGTGTCGAGGCCTATCCTGGCTGGGGCGGCTATGGATCGAGCAAGGCAGCGCTCGAGCAGCTCTCCAATGTGCTGGCCGCCGAAGTTCCTTCCCTACGTATCTACTGGGTCGATCCGGGTGATATGCGCACGCAGATGCAGCAGGAGGCTTTCCCCGGCGAGGACATCAGTGATCGCCCACTGCCGGAGGTAAGCGTGCCTGGCCTGATCGAACTGCTCACGGGAAAGCGGGCCAGCGGGCGTTATGCTGCACGCGCGTTAACAGAAGACAAGCAGTTAGACACTGCCAGGTGAGCATTAAGGATTGCGAAGAATGAACAGGCAACCAATTCTTGTATCGACAAAGGATCACGAGGTACTTTCCGGACTCCCGCGGCTTTCCTTCACTCTGCCACCTGAGCTTGAGGCCGGAGAACCACCAGAGGCACGCGGTTTCTCCCGTGACGAAGTGCGCCTGATGGTCTCACACATCGCAACCAACCAGGTTGTCCATACGCAGTTTCGCCAGATCGCAGACTTCTTAGAGCCGGGAGACGTGCTGGTGATTAATACCAGCGGGACACTCAACGCTGCACTGGAAGCAATACGCGCTGATGGGACGCGCTATGAACTCCATCTCTCAACGCATTTGCCAGCGGACCTGTGGGTGGTTGAAATGCGTTCCTATCAGGAAAATAACGAGAAAACAACCAGGCCATTTTACGATAGTAAGCCCGGAGAGTCCTTTGCCCTGCCTGAAGGTGGCAGGGTAACGCTCCATACACCCTACGCACCAGGGAACTCCCGGCGGCTCTGGGTTGCCAGCCTTGATCTGCCCACGCAGCTTCATCCCTACCTTGAGCGGTATGGCTTTCCCATTCGGTATAGCTATGTCAAAGAAGGCTGGCCTTTGAGCTACTACCAGTCAGTCTATGTCACGGAGATGGGCAGTGCTGAGATGCCATCTGCCGGGCGTGCCTTTACCCCTGAGCTGTTGACTCGTCTGATAGCAAGGGGTATCCAGATAGCACCGATACTTCTGCACACAGGCGTTGCCAGCACAGAACAGAAAGAGCCGGTGTATGAAGAGTATTACCGGGTGCAGGAGCCGACAGCCCGCCTCATCAATACAGCACGGGCTGCACACCAGCGTATCGTTGCCATTGGGACAACCGTTGTGCGGACGCTGGAAACGGTCACCGACACCAGCGGGGTAACCCATCCTGGTGAGGGGTGGACAGACATCATTATTACTCCACAGCGTGGCATCCGCTCTGTCAACGGGATGTTGACCGGCTTGCATGAACCACACTCAACACATTTGGCAATGCTTATGGCGCTCAGTGGGCGAGAACATTTGAAGGTTACCTATGCCGAGGCTTTGCGAAAAGGCTACCTGTGGCATGAGTTTGGGGATTTACATTTGATATTGCCATGACAACGAGATTTTAAGGGCAGGCCTTTAGGGGAGTGATATAGGTTGGGTGAGTCCATGTGGTCCCAACCATCACTAGGTCGTTTAAGGAGCAAATTCTAATAAAAGGAGGATAAGGTATCGACAAAATCAAACACTTTACCTTGATAGCCAGTAATTAGTCATCTGTAAGAAAGAGATTTGTATTGTCAGCCTACCTGCCGTGCGAGGACTATCATTGTATTGCGTGTCTTCGTTAGATAGTCGAGCCAGCGATTAATGGGAAGTGCAAGTATAATGACAGTCTGGCTTCCAACTGATTTTATATTAAGTACCAGCACTGCGTCGAAAATAATTGTGGGCAGGGAGGTAGTATTTGAGAGGGGTACAGCGGCTATACTAACGATATCACCTGCCTGTAAACTGCCTCCAAGAATCGTTGCAATGTTGGCAGGAAGGGCTACTGCAAGCGTATTCGCGATCAAACGTGGATCAGGTTTTGGACCGATTTGACTCGCATGGATTGGTTGGAATGCATGGATAGCATTAAGCGTGTAATGCCCAACAAGATCACTCTTTGTATGCATCGTGTCGGTCGTCACATCGTACTTATCAATCCACCTCATGGATATATCTTTCAAAGCAATGATGTGATAAGCTGGCACCTCATGATTAAAGAGTGGAAGACTTACCTGCGGTTTAGGAGGCATGGGTTTGTTTGCCATCCAGACTGTTACAGGCACAACAAGCATGAAAAGAGTCCAGTAAATCCAGGGGACAAAATCACGTGGTGGTTTAGGTGGTTGACCAGTATTGGTACTCATGAATGTTCTCCGTTACTGCACTATGGTATGGGCGGACTCATCCTTTTGAGAAGTTCTGCAAGCGCTGTTGCAACCTGACTCCAATCCTGTGGTTTTTCTGGAGCAGTTGGAGGCGATGGCATTGGAACATTATAGTAGAGAAAGTCCGAGAGTTCTCGCCATTCCTTGTGCTCTGCCTTCGCACTTGTAGGGATTGGGCGACCAAGTACTTTGAGTAGATCATGACGATAAAGATCGAAAATGGCTTTCAACTGCTCGCTGTAATCAAGGGCTCTTTGCACAGCATTCTGGTAACATATCCATGCGAGGGGCCAGCCTAATGCACATAGGAGAAATAACCCCCACTGATTTGTGAAGAGTGCTAGTACAGGACACCAGATCAGCGTGAAAGTCGCTGCAAACACTGACATCAAAAGCATAAAATCTATTGCAGTCCTGCTGTCTTCCAATGGTGCCACAGCCTTGTCCGTGAGCAAGGGACGGAGACGCGTCCAAATAATGCTGGAGTCAATTCCGTAGCGGTCAAGCGCATAAACCTCCGAAGCAAGCAGAGTATTGCCAATGCGTGTGGGCATCAATCTGTTAAGATGAATTGGAGGCGGGTAAAATATCAACTGTTCCTCTGTAATTTCGTTCTTTTCCGCATCCGTAAGTGTGCTACTTTGCTGCGTTAATGCTTCAAGATAATCCCAACGTTCTTTATATAGTCTTGTGCGTGTGTTGCGCAACGTGCTTAAGATCCTAAAACGAGGCCAATATCCTTCAAAGAGACGGGTGAGGCTATATTGAAAATTGTAAATCAGAGCTGCCAGTACCGTGACCGCGATGAGTCCAGCCAAAATTGAGAATACTTGGGTTTGCAACGAAAGCTTTTCCCACGTGGCTAACGCGACCTCCGCACCTTGTGTGATTTCATAATAGAGTGCTAGGCTGGTACCTATAAAAATTAGTACCGGGAAAAAGACCCCGAGCAAAAAGTCTCGTCCAAAATACTTTCTGAGTTCTTGTAGGACAGAAGGAAACATCTTTGGCTCCGTATAACAAACTACTACTAGACACGTTCCATCTGACGGCCTTGACTGCATTTCGGTGGATTATCTGGATCGTAAAACGTTAAGCGTATCTGTTCTGGGCCATCGGGGCATTTGCGATGACCAGGACATTTAAGACACTTGAATAATAGACCCCTTAAGGCTGGACCTGGGAGACGACGCGTATTGAGCATACTCGATGCATACTCAATAATTAAATTGCGTAACAAGATGCCCACTACATTGCCTAGCTCTTGTACAACGATACCTATGAGATCTTGCTTTATCAGGAAGTCTTTTACTCGCTCCTCAACGATGCTATCTAACGTTTCATAAGGCTCGATAAACTCTGGATGGGGCACATTCGTGGTAAGACCTCGTATGGGTGCGTCTACATTTACCCCCCTTAATTGTTCCCTGGTGACTATGACATATAGTTTGTCCCGCCCGTCGATGACTACGCCATATTCCACGTTCTTCTGATCTAACGCTTGTAATGCATCGCTAGCTGTCGTGTTTGCCTCAAGCTGCACGGCTGAAGTCATCAAGTCTTTAACGAGTAGCGGGTCCTCGTCTTTAGTGAATTGCGAACCCTCCATGGCCTTTGCCTCCTACTTCCAATCTCAGACCGATTATGAGAATGGAGGCTTCGGCATCCTTATTCCACTCCCAGAGTATCTTGCTTCCATACTCACAGTAGTGCCATCGAACAAGAACACCACGGTATTGAACTCCTTCGTGACCTGGAAAGATGCAAGTAGTGTACAGGATTTGTATGAGATGATACCACAATGCATTAATGGAGGGAAGTAGTAAATAGATGTTATTCTAGTATCTTTTGATTCTGATTTAGAATAAACAGATATTGCTAAGAATGAGCTATTTTAGTAGAATGAGTCTTCTACTAATTTGAACAAAAATTCTACATTTGTAACCTTTTTAATCATTGCTTTAGATTCTATTAATCGGTCTTTACTAGAGATGCTAATTCTGTGAGGTGTAGGGATAACGTATTCTAAGTTAACGAGAACACTGATCGAAGGCACAAAGGAATTGAAAAGCTCCATCGCAATATGCTGTAATGGACCTTTTCAAGCCTACTCCACCTCCATTAGCACATCCCCATCGTCAACGAAATCACCCTCGTTGACCTTGATCGTTTTCACTACCCCGTCAACGGTGGATTGAATGGGGATCTGCATCTTCATCGACTCCAGCATCACCACATCCTGGTCGATAGCTACCTTCTCGCCGGGCTTCACCAGGAACTCCAGTACGACGCCCGCCATGTTGGACACGATACGTTTCATTGGTAGGACTCCTAAGAAAAATAAGTGATTCTACCTCTATTGGGGGGATAAGCGGGCCACACAGTCCCCCAGACTGCGTCCATAAAGGCCCACCCCACCACTCCCCACCTCCCTCGCCCCTACGGGAATGGGTTTCCCACACAAGGATGGAGAGCCAAAAATAAATCAGCACTTACACCGGGTAAATCGTGTTGCGGCACTCGGAGAAACGCGCCTGCTTAGTCTGGTAGATGCTGTAGCGTGCGATCAACTCATCGCGCAGCGCCTCAAAAGGTGTGATTGTATCCACGATCAGTTCAGAGGCCAGGCGGAAAATATCGATGTCCTCGGCGTATTTAGCCTCCATAGTCTTGCGGAAGGGTTCGCGTTGTTCCTCGGGCATCCCGGCAATCTGGTTTGCGAAGACGGCATTTATAGCGGCTTCGGGGCCCATCACGGCGATCTGGGCCGTGGGCAGCGCAATTACAGCATCGGTGCCGAAGGCCGGTCCCGCCATCGCGTAGAGGCCCGCACCGTAGCACTTGCGCACGACAACGCATATTTTCGGCACTACAGCCTGCGAGACCGCGGCAATAAACTTTGCTCCATGACGACTAATGCCTGCGCGTTCTACCGCCGAGCCGATCATGAACCCCGAGACGTCCGCAAGGAACAACAGCGGGATGTTGAAGGCATTGCAGGTGTTGATGAAGCGCGTTGCTTTGTCTGACGAGTCTGTGAAGATCACACCTCCTTTGACACGCGGCTGATTGGCGACGATGCCGACCACGCGCCCGTTCAGGCGCGCAAAACCGGTAATGAGTTCGGGAGCAAAGAGTTTTTTGACTTCAAGAAGGCTGCCGCCATCTACCAGTGAGTTGATAAAGTCGTACATGTTGAACGCTTTACTCTGCACTTCCGGCACGATATCTCTGAGCGGGCGGTCGCTGGCAGGCGGCGCAGGCTCGGCGTCAGCTGGCTTCTCAAGATAGTTCTGCGGCATATATTTGAAATACTCACGCGCGATACGAATGGCGTCTTCTTCGCCGACCGCCAGGAAATCTCCCAGGCCGGAGACAGTACAGTGCATGCGCGCCCCACCCATTTCCTCAAGGGTGACCTTCTCACGTGTCACCATCTCCGCCATGCGAGGGGAACCGAGGTAGGCGCTGGCATTACCATCAACCAAGATCGCTATATCGGCAAAAGAGGGCGTATAGGCAGCTCCTGCTGGGGAAGGCCCGAACATGATGGATATTTGAGGCACCACGCCCGACATCTTGATCTGGTTGTAGAAGGTGCGCCCGCCCTGGTTGCGACCCGGGAAGAGACGTACCTGGTCGGTGATGCGCGCCCCCGCCGAATCAATCAGGTAGAACATAGGGATGCGCATCTGCATCGCCATTTCCTGGATACGCAGGTTTTTCTGTACCGACTTCTCCCCTGCTGATCCAGCCTTGACCGTCGAGTCCGAAGCGCTGAATGCCACCGGTCGACCATGAATACGTCCAACTCCCGTGACGTTACCATCGGATGGCAGTTCTGGATTCAGGCACTCTGCAAACATGCCATCCTCAAACTCGATCTTGCCATCATCGAGCAGCAATTTGAGGCGGTCGCGCACAAACAGTTTCTTCTGTTCTCGATTGCGAGCGTGGTATTTCTCCGCGCCGCCCTTTCTGATACGCTCGATCTCTGCCGCCAGTCTGTCAGCGTTGCTTGTCATTCTGTGGTTTCTCCAGTGTTTAGGATTGTGTCAACGCTGGTTTTCAGGTCGGGAAGGTCATCTTCAACTGTGCTCCAGACACGATCCCGATTAATTCCAAAGTAAGCATGAACAATGACATTCCGCATGCCATTGATCTGCCCCCATGCTATCTCTGGATGTTGATCTTTAAAGTCCATTGGGATGGCCCGCGCGGCCTCGCCAATAATCTCAAGATGCCGAATAACCCAGGTTTGCACCAGTTCGTCTTGATCGAACCTATTGCGGCCCTGATCGGTGTACTTCATGATATTTGCAATAGCTTCCTGAATATCCCGTAATCGCTCATTTGTGTCCCTCATAACGCAACAGCCTCTTTTAGAACCCGCTCCTTGATCCGGGTGCGCAGACTATCTTCTGGCACTACGTCCACATTACGGCCGAGCAGGTCTTCGAGATCTGTTAGAAGCCCACCAAGATCGAAGAGACTGCGGCCTGGCTCCATATCGACCAGCAGGTCAATATCACTTTTCTCGTCGGCTTCTCCGCGTGCAACAGAACCGAACACTCGCACATTGTACGCGCCGTATTTTGCTGCGGTGCGAAGAATATCCTCGCGTTTCGTCTTTAAAAGCTCGTCGAGAGACATCAGGGTGATCTCCTTCTATGTTCATGGGTGCCATATCTAGTCAGGCTGGTTTGAAGGTGCAACGATGCTTGTCCTGCATAATACCACATCGCCAGAAGGCAGGAAAAATGCGTGGAGGACAGCAGCATGAATCTGACTGTTGTGGTACAGTAGGGAAGGTCGCTCGTTGCACGAAGTATGAGAAAGATTCGACCTGTTTATGGAGAGAAACAAATTCAAATGGGTTTAGCCCCACCCCCTGGCGCCATAAATGTCGCGGCTACGCCTATCGGTATGCGGCAGTATTTTCTTAGACTCCATAGACATATACAATTTTCATTGAAGCCCGGGACAACACAATAGAGGAAAAGGAGAGAGTAATGCCACAAAAAGTACCAAGACTGAGCTATTTCTCCGTCATGTTGTACCATCTGACGGGAGAACGTGCCTACAGAGGCAGCGCAGGCAGTCCGGCAGGCTTCCTCAAGCTCACCACAACAGGGCGCAAATCTGGAAAACAACGCAATGTGCATCTGATCTATATCCGAGATGGTTCAGCCTATGTGGTGACTGCCTCGAATGGTGGGAGGCAGCATCATCCTGGGTGGTTTTTCAATGTGCGCAGCAACCCACAGGTCACTATCAAGGTACAGGACACCCAGATGAGCACGGTGGCAGAGGTAGCTGGACCTGACAAAAGAAGGGAGCTGTGGGCACGGCTGCTGGAAATTGCTCCGTTCTATGCGGGCTATGAGAAGCATACCTCGCGAGAAATTCCTATGGTGATCTTGCGGCCAGTAGATGAGCAGCAACAATAAAGGCGTTTAGAATGTGCTCCTCAACTGCTCTTGCGACTGGCCTTGGAGCGGTGCTATGCTGTATGCGATGGAGGTAATGGATTTGCAGTAGAAATCGCAGCGCGTACACAGAAAGAGGGGAGTGCTATGGATCAGGTGCAGCAAGGCGCTCCGGCGATGAGCGCTATTACTATTTCACGTCAATATGGAAGCGGCGGCGGCGAAATTGCTACACGTCTTGCCCAACGGCTGCACTGGCAACTGATCGATCATGAGATCGTTGCCGGGGTCGCCCATGAATTGGGGATCACAGAAGAGGAGGCTGCAGCGCACGATGAGTATGCTGAAGATTTCGTCTCGAGTGTCTTGAACGCCATACGCCAGGCTGCACCGGCGTTTCTGATCACCGGGCCTGTATTGTCTCTGTCGCCTGCAGCAGAGGCAGATGCCTATCGTGAGGCACTGCGCCAGGTAGTGGAGACCGCCGCGAATAGTGGCCAAACAGTGATTGTCGGGCGCGGCGCGCAGGTGCTGCTGGCGCGGCGGCGCGACGTGCTACATGTGCGCGTGGTTGCGCCGCTCAAGCAGCGCATCGTCTATGTAGCTCGTCGTGAAGGACTAGACGAGGCGAGGGCACAAGCACGCGTCCAGCTCAAAGACCAGGATCGCATACGCTACTTGCAGGTACAACACCACCGTCATGTTGATGATCCGCTTCTTTACGATATAGTGATTAATACGGGCATCCTCGACCTGGAGAGCGCTGTAGAGCTGGTCTACCTGGCGCTTGAGCGCAAAGCACGTATGCTCAGGGTATCAACAAGTGAATTGGGGCCGGTGGCAGGCCTCACGCCCTATCCAGGCCAGCCTGCCGATTTGCGTCCACCGTCCAGCATCATCGACGCTCCAGAGCAGTAGGAGCAGATGGAGAATTCCACATAG
>Ga0187846_10001303_pt1 | contig 14113 bp, 12 predicted proteins | sample TC_taG_FD_161473 | JGI IMG/M metagenome (GOLD analysis project Ga0187846, IMG submission 161473) | Biofilm microbial communities from the roof of an iron ore cave, State of Minas Gerais, Brazil - TC_06 Biofilm (v2) | ecosystem: Environmental > Terrestrial > Deep subsurface > Cave > Wall biofilm...
GCATCTTCCACCAGTTCAAGATCGCGAATGGTGGTATAGAGCGCGGCAATCACGCGCCCGCCTTCCTGCTGAAACGTGTGTGCGATCAGATCGTGCAATGCGCTCATAAAGAATTTTTGCTAGAATTCTATGACCGGGCGGACTTCGATAGAGCCAGAGGCCGCGTCCGGTATTTTCTCCGCCATTGCGATGGCCTCATCCAGGTCTTTACAATTCAGGACATAGAATCCGGCAAGTTGCTCCTTTGTTTCGGCGAATGGGCCATCGGTAATCATCGTTTTGCCGCTGCGTATGCGGACGGTCGTGGCGGTGCCTGTCGGCTGCAGCGCTTCACCGCCGGTTAGCAGTCCGCGCTGCTGCACCTCCTTGAGGAAGGCAGGATGCCCTTGCATAATCGCGGCGCGTTCCTCCTGTGTCAGCGTTTCGCTTCCATAGATCAAGAGCACATAACGCATAGTCTACCCTTCCTTTGGCACATATTCTGGCGGCATTTTGCACCGCTCAGCAACAACAACGAATGGGAATGCTCAAATTCGACATGATTGGGGATCAAATTTCGGGGCATCTTCAGGAAGTGGAGTTAGTGAGTTCGACTCTGCTCATCTACCCTTATTGCTGCATGTAGCAACGGATGTAGCAAGGCCGACGAATTTGAGCGGATAATCATGATTAGGTAGCGATCAAAGCACAAGGAGTGAAGCGTCAGAGAAACATCGGGGAATGGCTCTAGACGGCTCCTGTCGACTCTCTCCAGCGAATCCCATTAATCCAACCCCGCAAGGATGAGTTTTCTGTATCATTTGTATATGGTACCCATGGCATCATCGAAAGGCATCTGCTCAATTAAGAACTGGTGCTTTGCAGCAGATATGAGCGGGTGTATGGCAGGTGCAGGCATTAAGGTAATAAAAAATGAAGATATGAAAGTTATCTCCCTAAAAAGCACTGTGTTACTCGTAAAAGGTATCATCACTTTCTTTCACCACATTGGAGAACTCGATAATACTTCCTCCTTGTATGGGGATCTGCCAGTAATGCATTCGCCAGCCCGCACCATGTTTCCCGATCATCAAACGCCACGCTTTCGCGTTATCCTTACTCCGAGTATACTGAGGGCTATCGGCCGCTTCGCTCTGTCTGCGTTCATGCAGTTTATATCCCACGATATGCTTTGCCTGGTCTGCAATGACCGCTGCGGCTGCTTTCACTATTCTTCTGAGAATAGTATCGTTCGTATCCAGCCCGACATTATACACTGACGTCATAAAAGCAGAACCAATATGAAAATTTAGTGGTTGGGGAACGGTTTCTCGCCAATCTTTCTTGAATTGCTGCTCAATAGCGTAAGATAGCCCCTTCTCGCCTTTATCCCATAGCTCGATTACATCTATCATTGGCAACAAATCATCAGGCGTAAACAAAAGGGGAAATATTCCCGTCATTTTGCCGTCGGCTTCGCGGGGAAAATCAGGGAGAGATTCTACAATGGTGGCCGATACCTCTATTTCTCGTGCTGATTGAGAAAGCTTTAACGTTGCGATCTGCAAGTCACGCGAAATGGAATAGTTTAAACATTTTGAGACACAGGTAGCAACTAACAACCATTGCATAACCTCTAGGATCGAGTCTGGCCAACGAGCGGCAAATTGTACTGGACTGACGCTAACCGAGCCTACTTTCACCTCGAAGTCATATTCCAACTTATCAAGGTTATATTTGAGGTCAAAATCTGCGTTACGGAAAAACTGATTAACGTTCTTCACCAGTTGTGCTGGATTAATATCCAATTCATACCTGCGCTGCCAGTTTCGTAGTAATTCAAAGCTAGGAAACCGTCCGCTACTTTGCAGGTACTCAGTAGCATTTACAGAATGCAGCCAAGAAAAAGGCGATGTAAGAGCCTCTTTCAACCACATATCGAGGTTATCAAGCCACGCTTCTATCTCTGCCTTGCTTTCACGATCAGAAGGGGCCATGATAATCACAGGATCCACAAAAATATTAACCATTCTTCAGTACATTCGCTCTTTTCCTAATACTTGCGGCAGTGATGCGATCTTCCTGGAGCATGGTTTCATCAAAAAAGCCGTCTGGCCAGTTCAGGATATTGCCCTGTGGTGAAATCTCGACGGGTTTAAATCTAGTGGTTCCTTCGATATCTTGATCGACGAAGTAGATTATGCAATCGCTGTTCTCCATGCCACCTGCTTGCACAATGTGGTAGCGCAACTGGCTGACAAGGTTTTCGCTATGTGTTTCTATCAGACATTGTTTTTTACATTTAGAGAGACCAACGAAGAAATCTCCTAAGCGCGCTTGTACGCTAGGATGCAAGTGAAGTTCAGGTTGCTCGACGATTAGAAGTGTATCATTAGGAGCAAGAAGGCCCATGACCAATATGGGCAAGATTTGGCTTACACCAACGCCAACGGCTGAAAGTGGTAATGGTTTATGGCCTTCCATGTGAACGACCTGCCAACTAAATCCGCTCTGACCTGCTGTCTCAATTTTGATTTGATTCGCTACATCTAGATACCTTACCCACTTATCTAGAGCTACTTTTAATATTCCTCGCTCAATTTGTTTGGTAAACGGGTTATACCACTCTATACGTGCATTTTGGTTAGCATCATATACAGCCGCAGCATATTCTCCCTTTGCACCGACATCATCAAATTCGCTGCTTGGGGCAAATTTTTGTGATGCTTGTGGGTCTGCACGTAGAGGTCCTAGATATCGTATTTTACTAGTGAAGAAACTCGTAATTTTTGTAACAGCTTGACTGATACTTTCTACGTTGTTATCGTTAACGTAAATTTCTAAGCCTTCAGCGTCCTTGCGACTTTCCCAATCTGCGTCCACAATGCTGTGAATACAATGAAGAAGTAGCTTTTGAATGGATACTCTTCTTCTTCCTTTTCTAGAGCGTCCGGGTGCTTGCCTCTCTATAGCTCTCATTATGAGACGGGCCCATTCTATTAACTCTAAAATGGTTTGCCCTGAAAACGCTTCTACAATGGATTCATCTTCACTGAATTTTTGTATGGCTTCTCTCATCTCTTCTGAAATTGGTGCTTCGGTATTAAAAAGATTAGAATACTGTTGAACTAGCTCGGTTAAATTTTTATCAGAAACTGATAAGAGCCTAGATATTGCCTCGTTAAGATGTCTATTGAATGACCGTAGGCGACGCTCCTCTGCTTGAAATTTACGTACTAAGCGGGTAGGCAGAAAATGAGATAAGGCAACTAAGACTGGTCCTTGAGCTTCCTCATTCTGGTGCTCAAAATGTCCTATGTAGTTGGATTGCTCTCCAGAATAGGGAACCAAGCGAAGGTAATCTGCTTCGACTTTTTCCAAAAAGCTCTTGAGTTGATGATCACTTAGTTTATCGATAGTAAAGAGAAAATTAATATCCGATTCCTCTTGTTTAAGTCTTGTTGGAAGATTTCGATCAGAGTCTATTTCAACCAAAATATATTGTGTGCCTTTAATCTCTATAGAAACCTTTTCCACAACGGCCTTAGCAGCTTCAATAGCAGAGGAGCTTGTACCGTTACTGCTAGCACTATTGAATACTGCTGCGATTCTGACGGTTGAAACATTTGATATATCCCCAACAAATAAAAAATCATCCTCACTAGATGTAGGTGCCTGTTCTGTTTCAAATTCTAGCTCAAACCCAACAATTAAAGTCCGCAAAGAAGAGTTTGCATACAGGATATCTTCAAATGTGCCAAGCTGCACATTTAACCCGGTAGGCAACAAAGGACGCTCCACTATTTTACTACCTAAAGTTTGTGCAACCATCAAAATCGATTGCAGCAAGCTACTCTTACCAGAACTATTACGACCAGCCAGTACAGTGACAGGAGAGAGTTTCAACTCGCCTGATTTGATGATGGGTTTGAAGTTTTCGATAGTCCAACTTTTGAGCATCGTAAAGTCCTTGTAATGATCTCTTGTAAACAACCTACTCTTTTATAGCTGATTGTACCTTACTTTTCAAGTGTTGGGAATGGAGGATCTGCTAAACCATGTCCATATACGTTTATGTAGCGACGCCCTAGTAAAGCCATGTAGCAACGAGGCAACAAGCACAACCATGAGAAAGCATGTAAATAGAAATGTAGCAACACCGAAACACAACCAGCACACATTAGGAATACATGATGGACAACCACAAGCAAGAGGAGCCCAACCAAACACACTGAGAGCACTAGAAATTCAGTTGGTTCGGTCTCCTCCTTCGGCGCCCCGAATATTTTACAGGACCCACTCCCTCTGAAGGAGATGCACTCCTGGTTGCGGGACATTTGACGTGCCATCCTGCGTCACTCTCTTGAACGCCGCCAGTGCTCGCTTTGTGGCTTCGCTAATGGATGGAGCATTATCGGCATTGAGCACCCCAGTTCTTTCACCCCTCTCGAAATGGGCACTGAGTTCGCGCAAGATCTCTACAGGCAAGGCGGCAGACCCGATCTCCGTTTGGTACAACCAGAGGGCCAGCCCAAGCTCTTTGATGAGCGGGTCAGTCGCATCCTCTTGTTTCCACATCACGACAACATACCAGCGTCCCTGCTGGTACAGTTGATGAACCAATACTTGAAGCGAAGAGGTTTTCAGCTTTCCTCGCACGAACCGATAGCATGCCTGCGCTTCTCGCTGGCTGGTAGGTTCCTTCCCATCCTTCTGCGCCCCAAAAGGGAGGATGAAGCATGCTTTCCCTTGCAGTGGACAGATCTCAGCCGGATGAGATTGCCAGCACAGCAGACATGCTTCGCTCAGAGATTCCTGGCTACGGGTGTGTTGTCTCTTACTCATTGTCTCTCCTTGCCTGGTTTCCTCATTTTCCCTTTGCTTTGTTCGCATCACTATGCTATCATACTTTCTGGCGCTATTGCTTAGCCCCTTCGCCCCAAAACATGCTTTCGAGGTGATTCATGATTAATATCGTCCCCTATGATATGAGCTGGCCAGAAGCGTTTATCGCAGTTGCACGACCGCTTCGTACAGCCTTAGGAGAGCTGGCGTTGCGTATTGACCATATTGGGTCGACCTCCGTGCCAGGACTGGCAGCAAAGGATGTCATCGATGTGCAGGTCACGCTCAAGGATTTCTCCTGCACGCCTCAAGTAGTGACCGCTCTGGGTTCACTTGGCTATACACCGGTACAGGAAGTGACGTGCGACCATGTACCACCTCTCTATCAGGGATCGGCTGCAGATTGGGAGAAGCGCTACTTTCGACAGCCAGCCGGCCTACGCCGCATGCATCTGCATGTCCGCACTCTGGGACGGCCCAATCAGCGCTATCCTCTCCTCTTTCGCGATTACTTGCGTGCCCATCCAGTAGCTAGCGCAGCTTACGCGCAAATCAAGACCAGCCTGTCGAAGCTTCATCCCGGCGATGTGGATTTCTACTATGCTATCAAAGACCCGCTCTGTGACATCGTAATCGATGCGGCGGAAGGGTGGGTGCAGGTGACCGGCTGGCAAATGGGGCCTTCGGATATCTAAACTACGCCTGCCAAAGGCTAGAAAATTGCCTCCTTTTTCGCTACAATAGAGAAGGGGAGGCATCTATGTACTTAGATCAATTGCAAACCATGCGCCTATCCTTTGAGGAAATCTGCCAGGGTGAAAGGCCCTGGACCTCGCTCGGCAATTTCATGAACGACTGGTATGAGTATCACAAAGATCACCGCGCCGAGCTGGTAGCCGATCCATTACCATCCTCCGAAACCTACTCACCAGAGATGCAAAAATGGGCGGCATTCTGCGCAGCCTCTACCGAGTGGTTCTGCTCCACTTACGGCGTACCATGCCCGACCTGGGTCCACTCTTCCCGCTACGTGCTCCCAGAACCCTGGTATACCCGCCAGGCTGAAAAAGTCCGACAGTGGCTTATTGACAACACACCAGATGAATTCGCTAAACGAAACATCTTTTGCGGTAACCGCATGTTTCTTAACAAGTACGAGCCTACTGCTCTACAGCATCAAAGAAGCAAGCCCACAAAACACCCCGCCACGGGCTAATCATAAAAAATGCTGTGCAGTAATCGTACAGCGATGCCCATGATAACTATGGAAAAACCGTCACAGAACATCACGAGAAACGGCTTGACAAAGACATTCCGAACGACTACGGTCGATTTGACCTAAGAAAATCACATCTCCCTTCGGCACCCCGAGTCACTGCTTCGGTTTTTGGTGATTTTTGAGCCTGTCGGGTCCTTCTTTGACGTGACACACTCTGGGATGTGTGATAACATAGAGAATCATCCTACGCTACAAGCAACGCCGAGTTTTAATACCATCAAACCGGGACATGTTTCTGGCTGAGCAAACCCGTCAGAGCAGCGTGTGGTGCGCTAAGGATGTGCAGAACTGACGGCAATCATACTCGTCAAACCGCTCTATACAACGATTAACATGAACAACTAAAATGCCTGAGACAAGGCGGCAAGGGCCCCGGTCACGCTCAAGGAAGCGGAAAAGGAGCGGGAAAACGGGGGAAAAAGCAGCACAATGTTCTACGATCAATCACTGCCTTCCGCGTTCCCACCTTCACTCAATCCCCTTCCCACCTGGTTTCACGCCTCTACGATACCCGCGCACACCGCATGTGACGGCAAATCTGACGGCTTAACCGCTTGGAGTGCCCCCAAAAAGTCCAGACCACGAGGAGTGCAAAGGGCACTCCTCTGCTCACGTTCATACCTACGTGGAGTGTCATTTGACAGGTTAAATAATCTGTCTGCCAAATAAGATGCCACCCTGCCAAGTGCTTTCAGCGGACAGTCTCCGCCGTATAATCTGGCGTGCTTGGTGAATCACTCTTTTTCCATTCGCCTCCTCCCTTTTTCGTCAGTTCCCTGTTCTTTCGCCAAGATATCTGGCAGATGCGCCAGCAAATGCGGCAAAACGGTTGCATCTTAGACAATGTACATTGTGATCGATGCATGACTTTTATTTACAAAAACAAGTGAGTGCTTTATAATCAAGGAAGGGATTGGTACAAGAATGTAATGCTTGACTTCTAGAAAGGATATTCTGAACGTCACTCTGAAGAGGAGGCGCGATGAGTGAGCAGACTTACCTTCTCTCTTTTGAGGGAGTCTCGGAAGCCGAGGCGAACCGGTACGCAGAGGAATTGCGAGAGGCCCTTATAGATGCCACCCCCGAAATTGCTGTGCAGAGGCAGCGAGAGAATCCGCTAGCCCAGGATCTGGGAGCTACCCTGGTGCTGATTATGGGAACGCCTGCTGTCGTGGCAGCCGTGAATGCCATCAGCAACTGGCTGCAAAAACGCCGCAGCGCTTCACTGACGATTGTCACGGAGGGAAAAAAGATTGTGGCAGAGAACCTAACGAACAAAGATGCCGCACACTTACTAGAGCTGTTCCTGACGCAAAACGCTGAGCAAAAGAAACCCAGTCCATGAGCGCATCCGTTCTACCACCCACAGCTCCTACCACGCTAGTCATCTTGATCGGTGCCAGCGCCTGGCCGAATTCTCCCGGCTTCCAGGCATCGAGCGCCTTTGTGCATGCCGCTCAAGGGTTTAGGAATTACCTGCTTGACCCACGCGGCTTTGGCCTGGCAACGGCTAATCTCTTAGATCTGTTCGACGCACAAACCAGCTCCTCAGATCAGTTAGAACTGCTCGGCTCCTTCCTCGAAGAACGGACACAAGCGCTGAAAACAGCGAATCAAACCGCACGCGATGTGCTGGTCTATTTCGTGGGGCATGGTGGCTTTGCCGGTCCGTCTGCTGATTTTTACCTCTTGCTGCATCGCACCAATGCGAGCAGCTTGCGAGCATCGGGTTTGGCCATTGATGCGCTGGCGGAAGTGTTGCGAGAAAAGGCCCGTCAAGTACGGCGGTATCTGTTCCTGGACTGTTGTTTTGCCGCTGCGGCGTTTCGCGCATTCCAGGGGGGACCAGACCAGACCGCCATTACAAAAACGCTGGATGCCTTTGCTGTCCAGGCCAGAAGTAGCGGCTTTCCCAGGAGAGGGACGGTGCTCCTCTGTTCGTCTGATCAGAAATCCCCTTCTTTACTCTTGCCCGACGCGAGTTGTACGATGTTCTCGTCTGCTTTGCTCGACGTACTCAAGAACGGCGACCTGCATCGGCCACGCCAACTGTCATTGCGTGATCTTAAAGAGTTGGCAGAGGATCGACTGGCTGCGCTGCCAGAGAAAAACGCCCCTCGTCCTGGTTTGCATTCTCCTGATCAGAGCGAAGGCGACGTGGCTGACGTTCCCTTTTTCCCGAATCCTCGCGCCCAGGCAGCCATATCTCCTCCGTATCGGGCCACGCTTCCACATCCACCAACCCCTAAGCAACCTAAACGCCTACGCACACCATTTGTCGTCACCCTGATCTTGCTGATTCTGCTTCTCTTTGGAGGAGGGAGTCTTGGCATCTATAGAGCTGCTACAGGCAACTGGCTATGGAATGCATCTGCTCCGGCCGAGAATCCCAATCCCTATCCTCCTAACCGTGGGACCCTCCTGCTCCTCGATCCCCTAAGTCAACCTCTCCATTGGGAAGTGACTTCTGAATGCCACTTTCGTAATGGAGCTTATCATGTCACGGGTAGCTGCCTCTCCTCGCTGATCATCCCTGGGGATTTTGCTTTTGAGGTGCAGATGGCGATTCTTCCATCAGGTTATTCCCCCCCTGATTGTGGCAGTGCTGGGTATAGTAGCGGAGTGGGTAAACTGCTTATTCTTACAATTTGCACAGGTGGGCACTATGGCTACACTCTCAATATAGGCTCTCAGCAGCCAGAGATAACTAGTCCTGGAACACTGACTTCGTCAGCTATCAGACAGGGCCATAATCAAAATAATTTGATAGGCATAGTTTTCATCGGTCACACTGCCACCTTCTATGTGAACCACCAACGACTTGATAGTGTGACCAACAACGCTATTACACCCAGCGAGGGTCAATTGATTTTTACTCCCCCTAATACAAACGTTGTGCCAGTAGCAGAGTTGGTGTTTCACGATGAGAGGATATGGGCATTGTAACAATTGACCTTCTGGGACGTCGCAATCAGACTAGCAACGATCTCAACGAGATACAAACGGTACAAAGACTTTTTCATTAGTTATTGCGACCTGGATAAAAAAACGATGCAGATGTGTCAGGCTGTGTAATGTGAACTTCCACCCTTTTCGACCTAAGGTGTACTCGGGTATTCGAGCTTAAAGAGTGGACAAACATTCGGGGAAAGTACCATATAGCGTCTTCCGCTCAGAGAAAACGACAAGATATGGGCTCTTCCGCACATTTGGTGAAGGATGGGCTTATGGGAACGGGAATGATCCTTCCCATGAGCTCAAACTCCAGAGATCTACAATGTTATTGAAGAGGTTTCACCAAACCTGTGTATGAGCCCAATTCATTTCGCTTCCATTGAGCATGAGAACGCTTCCTCCGAAAAAGGGTCATTTGATAGGCCCTATGAAAGAATACTGCTCGTTTCTTGCATTTGTTCTGCTTTTTAGGTACACTCTTGTTTTAGGTAAAGGTCTCGTCTCCCATACTAAAAGTCGTATTCCTACACGTCTCTTCGGTTTCACGAGCTCACGCGAGGGGCCACTTTCTTTCTGGCACTTGCTGGCCGTTGGGAAAACTCGTGCTGAAAAATGAGCGTTTCTCATCGTTTTGACAGTGAGAAAGAGAGCTCTGGGGAGAGGGTTGGTAGAAGCGATTTGCATGTCAAACTATCTGCTGTTCCAGATAGCTGGCGAGAAAGGGCGTGGAGCAGATGGCAGATCGGATTGGTCAACAACTGGGCAATTATCGCCTCACGCGCTTGCTCGGGCAGGGAGGCTTCGCCGAGGTCTACCTGGGACAGCATGTCCATCTTGCTTCCAAGCAGGCAGCCATCAAACTCCTGCATCTAAATGATGTGGATGTGAACAAATTTCGCGAGGAAGCAGAAACCACCGAAAAACTAGTGCATCCGCATATCGTGCGCCTGTTAGATTTTGCTCTTGAGGAGGGTATCCCCTTTCTGGTGCTCGACTTTGCTCCTGGCGGCTCGCTTCGTAGTCGTCATCCCCGAGGAAGTATTGTTCCCCTTGAGAGGGTAGGAGCCTATCTCAAAGAGATTGTTCCTGCGTTGCAGTAGACGCCATGACGAATGTTGTGTAAAGGGGTGCAGGAAACAAGCAGGAGAAATGCAAAGCGGTGCAGAGAGAGCCGTCCCGCTCTCCTCAAGGCTCCTCAGGCGACGGGGTGTCAAAGGGAGAAGCGTCCTTGGGGCGTGCCTGCATCCTCCCGCGCCAGCCGAAAAGCCGAACGCTCGTACCAATGGCGACGATAACGGCAATGAGGATCGCAGGCAGGAACATGATCAGCTGCGCTATTCCGCCGCTCAGCATGAACAAGAGGCTCCAGAGGAGTCCACCGAGCAACACAAACACCATTCCAGCCACCACGACGAAGCCGAGCTTGCGGTGCGTGGGTGCGATCTCTCCAAGAGCACGCGCCTCGCGACTCACCCGCCCAAGCAAGAGAGCCGTGAGCAGAGGATGGGCGAAGAGTACCACAAGCAAGGGGATCGCGAAAAGCATTTTCACAAAAACTGGGCCAAATTGTTCAAGGGCGGCGACGACCAGAGGGATGAGGAGCAACTGCACCAACGGGAGAACCAGGGCCAAGCGCCCACGCTCACTCGCTCGCCAGACCTGAGAGAGGAGTGCTCCCACGCCACACCAGGCCAGTACGAGGCCCGCCACCACAGTGAGGCAACTACTGACCCACATCAGATTCTCCCATGCGGTCAGAGGTGGGCCGTCTGCTGCGGTTCCCACAGCGAAGAGGAAAATCCCCAGAGGCATCACTGTCGCAGCGAGCAGCGCAGCGAAGATTCTCGTAAGACGGATCGCGTTGGGGTGGGTGGCACGAGCCTTCCGCGCCCGCAACGTGAGGTTGAGATGCGAGTGCAAGTGAATGTGCCTGTCCTGCTCCTGCCGTTCAAAACGCTGCCGTTGGCCCAGTGGCTCATACTGTAACGCATTGATCACCATGGCTCTCCTTCCACTGCTCACTGTCTGTTCAGGTCACCGGGAGCATCCCCTCGCTCATCAAAAGGGGCCCAGTCGTAGGCAAGATCATCGTGCGGACGCGGCTCCAAGACCAGGAGCGAAGACGAGAGCGCCCACAGGGCCGCAATCAGAGCGATGAACATGCCCAGGAAGATGAGCAGCCACGAATTCCAGGGAAAGTCCACCAGGGGAAGCAGGACGGCAAACCAGCCGGGCGCGAAGAGGGCAAGGGCGAATCCCCAGAGCAGCACGCCGGTGAACATCAGCAGTATTCCCAACACGACCAGGCGGCTGAGCATATCGGCAAAGCGGAGCCATTTATCGGGCAGGGTTGCCCGCCGCATGGCACGGTTGATGGCGATGGTACTGATGATGGGAAAGCCATAGAAGGGCAGGGCGTCCACAAAGTTATTGAAGGTGTGGCCCAGGGTAAGGGCACCGTCTGTCATCAGCTGCACGAAGAAGAAGAATATGACGTAGAGTATGTAGTAGACTATTACCAGCACAAAGGTGAGCAGCGGCACAAGCAGGAGGAAGCGGCTCCGTGGTGTCGAGCGCCAGGCCGAAATGACCAGCGGGATACCACCGAGCAGGACGATCACCAGCGCAAACAAGGCACCCCCAAGGATGAGATTACCTGCAAGGGTGAAAAGCGGCATCTGGGTCGGAATATCACGGACGCTCACCTGGTCATTGAGCGTGAGAGCCATCGAGAGTGCGCCCATAAAAGCGGCGAACATTCGTGTCACGCGGGCGACCGAGGGCTGCGAGAATTGACGGGTACGCGCACCCAGACCCAGGTGCAGATGCAGGTGCAGATGGATATGCTTCTGCTCTCTCCTTCTTGGCCTGCGCTGTTCACGCGATTCAAATTGCTGGCGCTGGCCAAACGGCTCATAACGTAAGACATGGATCATCACGCTCTCCTTCCGCGGCTTGTGCCTAGGCCATTTTCCAGTCATTGTAGCAGAGAGCAAGGCCAGTGACAAGAGCAATTGCCCCATGACGTTCGTCTTGCTGGCGCGACAGGCGAAAAACCACCCTCTCCTAAACCACCAACTCTGTCTAGTTGTTGGCTTGACTTCTCGCTCTCGGCTCACAGCAGGATTACAGCGAGATTTTGTGCAAACGGATGTCTTGGATGGTCGCCCAGACAATCGTCAGGCAACTGTCTTCTGTCGTGAAGACATCAATCTGATCGGTGCGCTGCCGCACATTGCTAAACAGGCTTTCGATGGCGTTGGTCGTCTGAAGATGTCGGTGCAACGGCCGGGGAAAGGCGTAAAACGTCAAAAGGTGTTCTTTGTCCTCACCCAGGCTTCGCACCGCTTCGGGATAGCGCTTAGCATATTTGGCGTTGAAGGCGGTCAGTTGGATCACTGCCTCGTGTTTTGTTGGTTGCTCCCAGATGCTCACCAGTTCGGCCTGGACTTCCCCCCGCTCTCGTCTTGGGATGGCGCTCAGGACGTTACGTTGCTTGTGGACGAGGCAGCGTTGGCGTGGGGTTGCCGCAAAGAGTTCGCTGACAGCAGCGAGCAAGCCCTCGTGTCCATCGGTGACGATGAGATCGATCTCGGTAGCCCCTCGTGTGCGCAGGTCTTGCAGCAAAGCCAGCCAGCCCTCCTTGCTCTCTTCTGCGCAGGCTCGCAAGGCCAAGACCTCTTTGTTGCCTTGCAAATCCACCGCCAGGGCGGTCAAAACGATGGTCGCATCGGCCTGGCCTGCATGCCGAATGCGGAAGTGAACGCCATCGAGGTACACCACGCGCCAATGGGCTTGCAGAGGACGCTGTCGCCACGTCTCAAATTGGTGAGTGAGGCTCTGATTGAGACGACTGATCGTGCTGGCACTGGGAGCGATTCCCATGAGGGTTTGAGCCACTTCCCCGACCTTATGCGTACTCGTTCCAGCCACAAACATCTGCGTCAATCCTTCGGCGATGTGCGGCTCATAGCGACTGTAGCGTTCAAAGGCTTGCGTATGGAACTGGCCTTCCCGATCTCTGGGGACTTTGAGATCTTCGATGCACCCCGTCGCTGTCGCCAGATCACGCGTGTACGTTCCATTGCGATAGCCCTTGCGTTTGGGACTACATTCTCCCCAGGCGGCTCCAATGAAGGCATCGAGTTCTTCGCGCATGATCAGTTCCAGGACCGTGCGCACCGCGCTTTGAGCCAGAGTCCGCAGGTGCTGATGAAATGCTTCCTGCTCTGGCAATGGCGCAGAGGGGTCCGCTGTTGAAAGGAGCTTCTCCGCTGTGATACGCTTTTTCTGAGATGCAGACATAGTTCCCTCCTTCTGAGGATGTGAAGCAAAGGACGTCTCTTCCAAATGAAGAGGCTATGCCTGTAGTATCTGTTCTAGAGAGGCTCATTTACACAACATTCGTCATGGCGTCTTGCAGTATGCCCATGATTTGCATATTCTCCACCGGGATATCAAACCGGATAATGTGCTCATCGGACGGCAGGGAGAACTGCTGGTTTCAGACTTTGGCATTGCTGTTCTCACGCAAACTGGTCGTACCTCATTGTCCTCTGCCTACGGTGTCGGAGGAACCCCTTACTACATGGCACCTGAAACCTACCAGGGCAAATCGGTCAAAGCAAGCGACCAGTATGCTCTGGCTATTATGGTCTATGAATGGCTTGGCGGCAGTGTTCCCTTCAGTGAAGGCAACTTCATCCAGTTGGGGTATCAGCATACCTATAATCCAGTGCCGCCGCTACGAGAGAAAAACCCTGCCATTTCACCCGACGTGGAAACAGTCGTTCTTAAAGCTCTTGCCAAAGAACCAAAGGAGCGCTTTGGGAGTGTGCAACTGTTTGCTCAGGCGTTGGAGCAGGCAAGCATACGAGCACTTCCCACAGAAAAACCGCAACAAGGGAAGGGACAATCATCTCAGCAGAGTGTTGTGCAAACACCGCACTCTGTCCAGAAGGAAACAGGGTGGGTAGGAAAGGCTCCATTGCGATCTGTACCGCCTGAGGTCATGCCAGTTGGGAAAACAGAGCCGCCTCTGGAAACACCTGTGGT
>Ga0187846_10001304_pt1 | contig 14110 bp, 13 predicted proteins | sample TC_taG_FD_161473 | JGI IMG/M metagenome (GOLD analysis project Ga0187846, IMG submission 161473) | Biofilm microbial communities from the roof of an iron ore cave, State of Minas Gerais, Brazil - TC_06 Biofilm (v2) | ecosystem: Environmental > Terrestrial > Deep subsurface > Cave > Wall biofilm...
CACACCAGGAGAAAAGTGGAAATGCGCGTCTGCGGACGCCTTTCGTTTCCTCCCTAGGGCTGAAGCCCAGGGTCTCCACGAAAGGATTTTTTGATGAAGAATTTGGTCCAGAGAGGATCATCGACACACCCATCAGTGAAAAGGCTATCGCAGGCGCCGCGATCGGTGCTGCTTTGATGGGTATGCGCCCTATCGCGGATATGCAGTATGCCGACTTCCTTTTCGAGTGCATGGATGAGCTGGTCAACCAGGCGGCTAAAATGCGCTATATGTCTGGCGGGAAGATAAGCGTTCCTATGGTGATGCGCGCCCCGGTAGGCACCACAAATCGCGGAGCGCAACATGGACAATGTCCAGAAAGCTATTTTATGCATGTGCCCGGCTTAAAAGTTGTCTGTGTCTCTGATGCCTATCATGCCAAAGGCATCCTCAAAAGCGCAATCCGCGATGATAACCCGGTGCTTGTTTTTGAGCATAAACTGTTATATGGAAGCAAGGGACGGCAGCAGGCCGGAGGGTTTGATCTCACTGCATATGTTCCATCCGAAGAGTATCTGATACCACTCGGCAAAGCAGTGGTGAAGCGGAACGGAAAGGATGTTACAATTGTCGCGACACATCTCAGCCTCTATCGCTCGCTCGCGGCTGCTGAAGAGCTTGCGACCATGGGCATAGACTGCGAGGTGATCGATCCACTTTCTCTTGTACCGCTCGACACAGAAACACTCTGGCAATCAGTGCGCAAAACGGGACGCCTGGTCATTGTTCACGAAGACACACTGACCGGTGGGTGGGGAGCTGAAATCGCGGCGCGGGCCGCTGATGAGTGCCATTACTCTTTGGAGTCACCGATCAAACGTGTCGCGACGCTTGATACGCCCTTGCCTTTCGCGCCCATCATGGAGCAGGCGGTTGTGCCCGGCATTGAGCGCATCCGCTCGGTGATACTCGGCCTGTTTGAATAGACTAAAAGGAGCATACAGAGTGCTGCAAGGAGTGCGTATGCCCGCGCTAGGGCAAACAACGGATGAGCTGCGTATCATAGCGTGGCTCAAAAAAGAAGGTGATATGGTTGAACAGGGCGAGCCGCTATTTGAAGTTGAGACAGATAAAGCGACGCTCGAAGTTGAGGCTTTCGCCAGCGGTATTCTGAGGAAAATCGTGCATCAAGCCGGCGAGATCGTAGAGGCGGGAACACTGGTAGCCTACATTGGGCAGGTTGATGATGAGCTACCGGGTGAAACGCCAGCGCAAGCAACGCCAGCACCAGCCCAGCAGCCGCGTATTTCCACTCCGATCTCCGATATGGCAGGCTCAGCCACCGGTGTGTCGCCGGCCGGCGACAAGCCGCTCGCATCCCCTCCCGTTCGAGCATTAATGAGCGCGTATGGCATTGATCCTCGCCAGGTCAAAGGGAGTGGCCCTGGTGGCCGTATTGAGCGGAGAGACGTAGAGGCCCTGATTCAGCAAATTTCTTCAACGACAGGTGAGGCATTAGAAAAAAAAGAGGAGGATCTCTAAGTGAAACGATCTGAAATCAATGCTATCATACGCGATGCAGAGGCTTTTCTTCGCTTAAGCGGCTTCTCCCTTCCGCCCTTTGCGTCCTGGACGCTGGAAGATTGGCAGTCAAAAAGGGAAGACGCGCGCGAAATTATCGAGCGCAGGCTCGGCTGGGATGTGACTGACTTTGGACAGGGAGATTATCGTCATGTTGGTTTGTGCGTTGTTACGCTCCGTAATGGGAGTCCTGAGAATCTTGCCACCTATCGCGGAAAAATCTACGCGGAAAAGATCATGATTGTTGATCGCGGCCAGGTCACTCCAATGCATTTTCATCGCGTTAAAATGGAAGATATCATCAATCGAGGCGGAGGAAAGCTGGTCGTGCAGCTTTACAACTCCACGCCAGATGAGGGATTGGATTCCGGTCATGTGGTCGTGAGTACCGATGGACTTCAGCGCACGGTGCAGGCGGGAGGCACGCTGATCCTGCATCCTGGGGAGAGCATCACCATCCCGCAATATTGTTACCACTCGTTCTGGGCAGAGGAAAGTCGTACCCTGGTGGGAGAAGTTTCGCTGGTCAACGACGATAAGCTCGACAATCGTTTTTACGAGAACATGGATCGCTTCTCGATTGTTGAAGAAGACGAGCTGCCCTTTCGGTTATTGGTAAGCGATTATGTTTAGTATCCGTGCATGATTTTCCGCTTTTCTGCCTCAAATTCGTCATTGGTTAGGAGGCCGGATTCGCGCAAGTGTCCAAGTAGTTTGAGTTGCGCAAGTTGTTCGTTCCCACCACTGGCTGCCGTTGCCTGCTGGTTGGGCGCGACTGCTGGCGGCTGGTACTGCGGCGTTTGTGGTGGCTGATACTGGGGAGTTTGTGGTGGCTGGTATTGGGGAGTTTGATACTGTGGTGGCGGTCCCTGGTATTGAGGGGTTTGATACTGCGGCCCCTGGTATTGCTGCGCTTGCTGTGTCGATTGTTTACCTAACAAGTAGCCTATTCCGCCTGCCGCCAGGTTGCCCAGTAACCCACCACCCATGCCCATGCCCCATCCATAACCTCCCATAGGGAATAATGGGAAGCCGCGTCTTCGCATGTATGACCCTCCCCAAAATGGTCCTCTTCTGTACATAGTAATGCTCCTTTGCTTATCTACTCGCCTTGAATAACAACTCTAACTCTCCTGGCTTTGTTGCTGAGCTGCTTCCAGTTCTGCTTCAAGCTGCACCATCGCAGACTGTGGTACCATTCCCCCTGCGAGGAGTACTGCTCCGGCCCTGTCGAGACCTTCTGCCAGCTTGACGATCCACGCGTGTTCCAGCAGTACAATGACCGCCGATGTGTCGGCTGGAATCGCTTCGGTGACCAGCGCGATGTCTTCTGGTGTGAGTAAACCCATCAGGTCTTCCTTGATAGGGTCAAAGGCCGCCAGTTCTTCATCGTTCAGGTCGTGTACTTCCAACACCGTGACCGTACCATTGGCGTCCTTTCTGACAAAAAACAGGTCAACCACCCGGATGAGACCTTTCTCCTGGATGGAGTTCAATTCAGGCACAATCTCGTTCGTGAATTGATGACCTTTACATCCGATCACTGCGAATTCAAGTGGGCCCATTGTCATATACTTACTCCTTTGCTTTTGATGTATGTTGCTCTCCATCCTTCCGGGGGAAATACCCTTCCCGTAGGGGCGAGGGAGGTGGGGCCCGATTATGCAGATTACCAAAGTAATCCAGCCATCCGTAGGGGCCGATTTATCGCGCCCATCGCCGATTTATCGGCCCTCAGCGGATTTCCCAAGACCCCGATTATTTTGTTAAAAGCCATTATCGCGCCCTTGGGTGGGCCTTTTTGGTCGCCCGTCGTCCCCCTACAGAATGGAGAACCATGTGTGTTCTACCCCAAGCCTGACACTTTAACCCGTCTGGAATTATATCACGATAGTGTTGGATTGATCTGACTAGAGAAGTAGCAGATGTCACAATTATTGCTTTCACTCAAAGCAACCGGGAGTGGTCAATGCGCCGATCCACTTCATCCTGAACGCGGTCAAAGCCGGGCTGCGGTGATGTGCTGATAGCTCTCTGGATGCCGGTGAACGTAGTCAGCCAGGGTCTGGGGCGTATGACCAGTGAGCGCCTCGACAGTGTGGCTGACGACGGACATCTCACCTGTGGCGATAGCGACGTAGGTGCTCACCCAGGCCTCGAGCTCCCAGTCTGAAGGGTTGAACTTTGCCCGGGATGCCCTGGCCTCCTCGAGCGTCTCGGGCTGATACGAGGCGGGCAGACCCGTAGCACGCGAGAACTCTTCGGCGGCCTCAGCCAGCGTGAGCGCCTGAAGGCCGGTGATTTCATAGCTGGCTCCTTCGTGACCGCCGCTGGTCAGGACAGCAACAGCCACATCGGCCAGGTCATCGCGTGAGACCCAGGTAATGGTACCGTTGCCAGCAGGTCCCTGGATAACGCCTTCATTGGAAAACCAACGGGGAAATCGATCGAGATAGAATGCCGGGCGCAGGAACGTATAACGTCTCCCGGTAGCACGGATATATTGCTCTGTATGGTGATGCTCGCGGGCATGCGTGAAAGTCGCTAGCGGCGCTGCGGAGAGAAAAGAGGTGTAAACGATGCGCTCGACTCCGGCGGCGACAGCAGCATCAATGGCACTGTAGTGCTGCTCCAGGCGGGCGGTCCCGTAGCCTGACACCAGGAACAGCACCTGGACGCCTCTGAGAGCAGCCCTCATGGATGGTCCATCTTCATAGGATGCCTGGACAACCTCAGCGCCGGGAAGCTGTGGAGCACCCGCGAGATTCCTCACGAGCAGCCGCTGGGGCTGGCCGAGGGCTGCGAGCCTGCTCGCCACCCTGCCTCCGAGTTGCCCTGTGGAGCCGGTCACTCCGATGAGAGGGGTGGAAGTCGTCATTCTCACACTTTGATCTGATCGATCAACCTGTCAGCGAGGTCACCGAACAATGGCAGCTTATAGTACTCGCCCCGACCGGCTTTCACCATCATGAAAATCCAGCCGATGAACATGACTAATCCTAACGCGCCTCCTATAGCGCCATAGAATGGAATGCGACTGAACACCCCTTGCAGGATACTTAAGATGCCAAAGAACAGGATAGACTGCATTGCGTGGAAGCGCACAAAGCGGCTTTGCTTCTCTAGCAGGAAAAAGATCAACCCTGTTACCCATCCGAAGAGGTAGCATAACACTCCAGCGGTTCTTGCCTTCATGCCCATTCCTGTTCTCTCGAATGGGCCAACATCGCCCATCTGTGGAGCGCCATACGGTTGCTGGTATCCATACGGCGGAGGACCTGAGTATTGCTGGTACCCGGATTGCTGATAGCTACCGGGCGGGGCATCCTGCTGGTAACCACCTTGTGCCGGGGGTGGCTGTTGCTCGTAATACCCTTGTGGTCCCTCTTGCTGAGGATACCCTGCATCCATCTCCTGTTTAGGCGCAGCAGACCCGCCTGGAGGCTGCTGCTGTGCCCCTGGCCCTTTATCATCTCCGTATGGAGGTTGTGCCTCATTTGAAAGCATATTCATGGTTGTACTCCTTCCTTACTTAAGGCATTGTTCAGCCCTGCCATCCCGAGCGCAGCCCTATCATCCTGAGCGCAGCCCTATCATCCTGAGCGCAGTCCTGTCATCCTGAGCGCAGCGAAGGATCTCGCTGCCTCTCGCGACAAACCCTGAGCGAAGCGAAAGGTGACACGCCGTGATTGTTCAAACTGTCAAGGATTATTCTTCACAATTGACCCTTGCCTTATGCATATTGACAAATTAATCCGGCCATCCGTAGGGGCCGATTTATCGCGCCCACCGCCGATTTATCGGCCATCGGCAGATGTTCCGCTATCCCGATTTAAAAGTTCATCTGCATAAGACAATGACTTTCGATGAGGAAAGTATAAGCCGACAATCACTGGAATTCAACCCTTGAGGAACCTGTTTTCCCAAACTGATGGGCCCGTAGACTAATATACGCGAAAGACTACATCGCGGGAAGCGACCCTTTGATACCTCTCCGGTCTTCCCAAAACGGAAGGCTCAATATCTCTTCTTCACCACGACATTTACCGCACTGGCGGGCCGCAAAGCCAGGTGATGGAGGGGATCCGGTTCGATAGTCTGACCAGGAACCAGGGAAAAGCTGGCGCGCTGTGCGATAGTGGCGAGCAACAGGTGGCCCTCCATCATGGCGAAGTACATGCCGATGCAGATGCGCGGGCCCGCGCCGAAAGGCAGGTAAGCATAACGGGGAAGCCATTTCTCCCGTTCAGGTGTGAAGCGTTCAGGATCAAATTTCTCCGGTTCGAGGAAGTACTCCTCTCGACGGTGCAGGGTGTAAGGAGCGAGAAGGACGACCCGGCTTTTGGGGACGCGGTAACCGTCAATCTCGACATCGCGCAGTGCGCGCCTGGAGAAAACATACGCAGGTGGATAGAGTCGCATTGCTTCCTTGAAGACCTGCAGGCAGTAGGGCAATCGTGCCAGGTCATCATACGAAGGTGTCCGGCCCTGCAGGACGCTATCGACTTCCTGTTGCACCTTCTGATAACTCTCAGGATACAGGCAGAGCAGATACCATGTCCAGGAGAGAGCGGTTGCAGTTGTCTCATGACCCGCACCAAAGAGGGTCGCGCACTCGGCCATCACCTGCTCATCGCTCATGGGTTTGCCATTTTCGTCCTTTGCTTGCAGGAGGATGGAGAGGAAATCATTGCGCTCTATCGGATTGTTCCGCCGCTCGTCAATGAAGCGTTGAATGCGGTTGCGCACGAACTCTACGGCTTTGTGCGTGCGGCGATTGCGCGGCAGCGGCCAACTGTAGGGCGGCGGCAAGAGCTTCGAGAGCGCAAGCGCAACATATTCAGTAATGATGGTCATGGCTGCGCCGAGTTCGTCTGTTTCAGTGAAAACGTCGGCGTCGAAGAGCGTTTTGCCGATGATACTCATCGTGAGGTTCGTCATTTGCTGGTTAATGTCAATGACGGCACCATCAGTCCAGCTCTGCTGGATTTGCTCGCCATAATGTCCCATGACGCCGGCATAACTGGCAATATGGCGCGGCTGGAAAGGTGGGGCCATCAGTTTGCGCTGGTGACGGTGGAAATCACCTTCGCTGCTGAAGATGCCATCACCAATCACAGGGCGAAAGACATTATGGATTGCCAGGCCTTTGTCGAAGTCATAGGCATGTTCGACCAGGATGCTATGGACATGCTCTGGTTTGTTGAACAGAATTGCAGGGAATGGCCCAAAATGCATGCCGCAGACATCATCTTCGCGCGCCATACGCTGTAAGAGACCCAGGCGATCATTGGTGAAATCGGGCAAGTTCCCGGCAAGCGGGTATCCATGAATGTAATGTAATGTTTTTGGTGTGTGTATCTTGGTCTCGACTTGAGTTACCATAATATGTTCCTCGTAAACCTGCTATGCAGGATCAATGCGTCCGTCTAGTCAGCGATTTGTCCGGCCAGGTTGCTATACAGTGAGCTACTTGAAACTAGCGCAGATCAGTAGCCCGCTAAGGAGCACAACCCTTCTGCTAATATAGACGTTGGCATGTATATATTTTTATACCGGCACATTCCACGTGTCATCTGTTGTAGATACTGCTAGCAACCCACAGTCAGCCGAGAGAAGCGATGTCGCAGGATGTAGGGGCCGATTTATCGCGCCCACAGCCGATTCATCGGCTTTAATACGCATCAACTTAACGAAAAGCTCATCAGCATCTGTAGGGGCGAGGGAGGTGTAGGGGCCCGATTTATCGCGCCCAAGGGAGGGCCTTTCTGGTCGCCCGCTTCGCCGGAAACGCATCTCCCAGGATGGTGTTCCAGAGACGCGAAAGGGACGACGGGCGACCAGAAAGGCCCACTCTACCCACCCACTCCCCGCTCGCCCCTACGGATTACTGGCCCTCTTCCCTCACTTGGAGGCTGAGGTTGATGCCTATTACAGCCGATTCATCGGCTCTAGGTGGATGTTCCGAAATCCCGCTTAATTTGGTTATCTGCATTATCGCAACTCAAATGGTGAGGCAATCGTGCCCTGGTGGTTTACCAGCAGAACCTAATAACAATTGTACCACGCTGAGCTGAGAATTCCTCCCTCAAAAGGGATGCGACAGTGCTTTTCGAAGGTGCGGCCCTTTGCATGGAAATCATCGTCTTAGTAAGGGCGGGAGTGGCGGAGTGGAGCGGTGGGGACCCTTCTTCTTGCGTCCCGACTGACCGCGAAGCGGTAGACGCGCTAGCGTCGTTGGAGGGACGGATAGGTGCCAGCGGTCGCCCTCCAAGCTACCCCTGACGGCAACTACCTCTCGACTTTCAAAAAACCCCGGGAATGCAGGGAAAAAGCCTGAAAATATAGTAATATAATGTGAAAGCGATGTTAAAAATCCCTCTCAGGAAGTAAGAAGAAAGGTATGTTAAATGCAACAACAACCGGGATTTCGTTCACAACCGGTCACTTTATTTCGTCCTTTTGCACTCGAAGAGCTTCCCCAAACCTACACCTGGTTTGAGGAGATGCGCACGCATCATCCTGTCTTCTACGATGAGGGAACGCACCTTTGGCATGTCTTTCGGTACGAAGACGTGTTAGCGGTCCTGACCGATTATACTCGCTTCTCTTCGCAGGCATATGAGCTTAGCGGCAACTTTTTCAAAGACACATTACTCGCGAAGGACCCACCAGATCACCGCAAATTGCGTAACCTGGTCAACCAGGCCTTTACCCCGCGAGCGGTTGCCCGTCTTACAGATCGTATCACCCGGATCGTACAAGAGCTGCTGGACCAGGTACGCCCGCAGGGCAAGATGGACATCGTCTCAGATATGGCCTTTCCCTTGCCCGCCAAAGTCATTGCAGAGCTGCTCGGTGTGCCAGGGGAGGATTGGGACATCTTTCAACGCTGGGCGCGAGCTGACAGTTCAGACCCGGCTCTCGCCCGGCAAGCGGCCGGACGACCCATGTGGGAGGAAATGTTTGACTACTTCTCAGCGTTGCTGGAGGAGCGACGCCGTTCGCCGCGTGAAGATCTGATTAGCGCATTGAGTGTCGCTGAAGTTGATGGAGAACGGTTGAGCCAGTCCGAGCTGGTCAGTTTCTGCAGATTGCTGCTGGCAGCCGGCCAGGAGACCACCAAAAACTTGATCGCCAATGCCGTTGTGTGCTTTACCGATTACCCTGACAGGATGGAACGGTTAATTCGTGAGCCTGCCTTGATGCCCGCAGCGATCGAAGAGGTACTTCGCTACCTGCCACCGGTCTGGTTCCTCTTTCGCCAGACCAGAATGGACGTTGAACTCGCTGGACAACACATTCCGGCCAATCAGATGGTGCTGTCCTGGCTAGCATCGGCCAACCGTGATCCGGCCCGATTCCCCGACCCAGATCATTTTGATATCGAGCGTGAGCCTAATCGCCATTTAGCCTTTGGGTACGGCATCCACTTCTGTGTGGGCGCCCCTCTGGCTCGCCTGGAAGCCAGGATTGCCCTGCCCATGATGCTGGAACAACTCAAAGACCTCAAACGCGTGGAGGATGTCCCGATCATGGTGCGTATGGGGATCGTCTTAGTGATCAGATCACTCCCGGTCACCTTCCAACCTCAATGAAAGTCTCTCTCGCAGTATTCAACCGGCAGTGAAAGGAGCGCAATCATGGCCATGAATGATAGTACGCCCAGTTATGCACGAGACATCCGGCCTTTGTTCCGTGAAAGCGACAGAGAATCAATGGAGTTTGCTTTCGACCTGTGGGACTACCACGACGTCTGTATACATGCGAACGACATCCTTGAGCGACTTGCAGATGGCGCGATGCCGTGCGATGAGGAGTGGCCCGAGGAGGGAATCGCCCAATTTCGCCGTTGGGTCGAAGCCGGAATGCCTGCGTAGTACTCATGTGGCGTACACACCCTTGCACTGATCCTTCCACAGTGAAGCTGTGATTTCCCTGTGATACCTTTCCCGCGAATAGTGATCGTTTTGGGAACTGCAGGAATTACACTACTCTTAGGTTGGTATAGCTACCCACCAGGTAGCAGCTTTCGCAAGGAGCAAACCCATGAGTACACAACATGATATTGGGAAAGAGCAGGAGGTCCCTCCTCAGACTCTTCCCTCACCACACACGCAAGATACCCTTCAAGAAGAGAAGGTATCCCCGGCACAGACCTTCCCTCAGCCTCCACAACAGCCTCCTCGCCCAACGAGAAATCGCTGGTTTGTGGTTGCTGCGATCGGTATTGTGATCGTGCTCATCTTGAGCATTGGAGCCGTCGTCCTGGTGCAATCGGGACAGCGTCCGGGAGTGAAAGACCCGGCGTACTGGGATCCAATTATCGGCACCCAAAGTGGTGTTAATAAAGTTGAGAGCGTCAGCCTTGCCAATATTATGAATACCTCCGCTCTCCAGGCATTAGTTACCGTGCGCTACACGGGGACGGACGCACGCCTGGACGTCTACGTGTTTAACAACATCAACAGCGCCAAACCAACACAGCTCTTTAAGCTGCAAGATCTCGTGAAAGGTGATGCGAAGATCAGCGGATACAACACGGTCATGACGGCGGAGGTAGACAAAAACTCCACTCTAAACGCGGGTAAATCCATCTCAGCCATGACACCGGATCTCTTTCGCGAGTTTGCATGGTCTGCCTCAGATGGCACCCTGGTGCAGGCGGCCTTCCCTGGCATCTTCCCCGACCTGACACGCTACCAGGCCGAAGCTTCCCAGGCTCTGGTCAATCAGGGGCAAGATACCTGGAAGAATGATCCCCAGGCAGTGGCGAAGGCCCTGGCGGTCAAGTTTTTCGGCTGGCAGCGAACCCTGACGACAAAGGTGCTCAGTGGTGGCGGACCGCAGGATGTCGATGCCACCGTGCAGGTGCAGGAAGCTCCGATGCAGGGCGGACCGCAGCAGAGTCCATCTGCCATTGTCACACTCAGTCGTCTCCAGGGCAATACACATAATATGTGGGTCGCCATCGGTGTGAAAGACGGGACGGCGCTGACACTGACTAGCATCCAGCCTAAATCGCTGATCGCCAGCCCGGTGAAGCTGGAAGGAAAGGGGAGTGCGTTTGAGAACACCGTCGGCATGGCGTACATCCTGGATCACCTGTATTCGAAAGTTGGCCAGGCCATAGTGACCGGGAAAATTGGTCCCGGCATGGGGACCGTAACTTATTCGACCCAGGTCAGCTACGACACGAGCTTCAAGCAAGGTCCCCAGGAAGGAATTGTGGAAGTCCAGTTGACTTCTCCTATCGAAGCTGGTCCGCAAACGGCCGTGATGGTGAAAGTCCTGCTGGATCCAAAGCCAGTTGCTGTTTTGGGTCCTGTGTCCTGTCCTGTGGCGGCCCAACAGCCAGGATACTGGGAAACCGTCCTGGGCATCGACACGAATACTGGTAGCGTTGGCATGGCGAGTTGCGGAAACCTGAAAGGCGATCCTTCGCTCCAGGCGTTAGTGCCAGTGTACTATGCAAATGGCCAGCCCGGCACATACTATGTGTACGATCAAATCGCCGGTGCTAACCCCGTACAGCTCTTCAAGCTGCTAGTGCGATGATCAGTGGCGTGAGCACAATCATCACGCAGGATGGCGATCTCTACCGGGAGTTTCAGTGGTCCAGGGCAGATGGTAAGTTCGTGCAGGTGGCCTTCCCAGGCATGTTTCCTGATCTGACGCGCGGACAAGCTGAAGCCGCCCAGGCTGCTGTCAACAGTGGACAGGATAGCTGGAAACTCGATGCAGTCCAGACCGTGCAACACTGGAGCCTGATCGGCGGTTCGGCCAAATTGGTCGAAGGCGGCGGTCCTAACGATCTCACTGCCGTGGTGAATGTGACGTATCCTGAACCAGGAAGTCCTGCCAATATCCCGGTGACCAGGGTGACACTGAATCGCCTGGAAGGGAACTCCAACGGCATCTGGGAGATCACCTCGGTTGGTTCCGACTGGTTGTTCATCTACACGCCCACGAGCGGCACCACGATTAGCAGCCCGCAGACGGTGACGGGGTTTGGCCCGAAGTTTGAAGCCCAGATTGGCACCGTGTACATCCTGGATCGCCTCTATCAGAAAATCCAGGTGGGTGACAACTATGCCATGGCGCCCGACGGCTTCTCGCCCTCTAAGTTCTCCCTCGATCTAACATACAAGTCGAGTATCAAGGGAGTCACACAAGAAGGGCTCGTCGAACTGGTCCATACGAGCGGTGCTTCATTTGACTATGGAGTGGTGATGGTGAAGGTGTTGATCACTGGTTAACTGAGGCAATGAGGGTGCGGGGGCGCAGCCCCTGCCGGGGCGCGGGGTGTCCCCGCCTCCCCCCTTTGCTCAACAAGGTTTGTTGATTCTGCACGAGTGAGTAGCAAAGAGAAAATTTCTCGATATGTAAAGGAAGGGAAACAGGCCAATGAGAATAGGCGTTCCTAAGGAGATACAGGCCAGTGAAACGCGGGTAGCCCTTATTCCCAGCCTGATTCCTCTTCTCATAAAGGACCAGCATGAGATACTGGTCGAAGCGGGTGCCGGGGTCGGGGCATGCTTCTCCGATACCCAGTATCTCCAGGCAGGAGCCTCCCTGATCGAGGGAGCCCCAGCCTTATACGAACAAGTTGATATGATTTTAAAGGTACAACCACCGCAGATGCACCCCGCTACTCATCTGCCTGAAGCCGGGATGGTGCGTGAGGGATCCGCCTATATCGGGCTTCTTTCCCCGTTAGCGCATCTGGATGTGATGGAGACATTTGCCAGGCGCAAGATCACCGCATTCGCCATGGACTTCGTTCCGCGCCTCACACGCGCCCAGAGTATGGATGCTCTGACTTCCATGTCTACCGTAGCGGGCTATAAAGCCGTTTTACTGGCGACAGAACACCTGGGCAAAATGTTCCCCCTTTTGATGACCGCCGCAGGCACGATCACGCCGGCCACGGTGCTGGTGCTGGGCGCAGGCGTGGCCGGATTACAAGCCATTGCTACGGCAAAACGGCTTGGCGCCAGGGTAGAAGCCTTTGATGCCCGTCCGGCTGTGCGCGAACAGATTCAGAGTCTGGGCGCAACCTTCATTGAGATGGAACTGCCGCAGGATGCGGAAACAGCAGGCGGCTATGCCAAAGAGCAATCTGCCGGGTTTCTCAAGCGCGAGCAGGAAGTCATCTGCGCCCGGTTTCCCAGGGTGGATGTGGTCATCAGCACAGCACAGGTCTTTGGTAAACGCGCCCCGTTGCTTATTACGACCGAGATGGTCAGGTCCCTTCGCCCAGGATCGGTGATCGTTGATCTGGCCGCCGAGCAGGGCGGTAATTGCGAGCTGACCATGGCAGGTCAAACCATTGAATACGAGGGAGTCACCGTCGTTGGCGCAACCAATGTGCCTGCCATGCTTCCCATTGATGCTAGCCAGCTATACGCCCATAATGTCGTCAACCTGTTCCGCTATCTCTATCCGGCAACAGGGGCTCAGCCTGATAGCACTGATGAACTGGTGAAAGGGGTCTGTGTGACACGCAACGGGGAAATCGTTCATGAACTGCTCCAGCCACTCGTGAAAGAAGAGGTGTCCAGATGAATAGCCTGCTGCTCTTTGAGTCGCTCTACATCCTCGTCCTGGCAGGATTTCTGGGGTTTGAGGTCATCCGCAAAGTGCCGCCCTTGCTGCATACCCCGCTCATGTCCACCACCAATGCGATCTCCGGCATCTCCCTGGTAGGATCGCTCGTCGCGGCTGGAAGCGGTCAGAGTGCCGTCAGCACTGTACTTGGGACCATTGCCGTGACTGCTGCCACTATTAACGTCGTCGGTGGCTTCATGATCACCGATCGGATGCTCAAAATGTTCCGGCGGAAGGAGAGTAAACCAAAATGAGTGACATCCTCCTTGGCGCCGCGTACCTGGCCGCGTCAATCTTGTTTGTCCTGGGGCTGAAGGCGTTGAATTCACCTCAGACCGCCCGGCGCGGCATCCTCCTGGCCGAGATTGGGATGCTGCTTGCGGTTGTGGGTACCCTCCTGCGCAGCGAAATCATCCAATATCAATGGATTCTTGTTGGTCTTGCTGTAGGCTCAACCATCGGCGCCCTCATGGCGATCTTTATGCCGATGACCGCCATGCCTCAACGAATTGCGATCTCCCACTCTTTTGGAGCGCTGGCAGCCACGCTGGTCGGTATTGTTGAATATTACGAACGCAGCCTGGCTATTGATCACGGCACGATGGCCGCATTAGGCTTTGAGGTGCTGTTCGGCTCGCTCACCATCACTGGCAGTCTGATGGCCTTTAGCAAATTGCAGGAACTCGTGAAGAGCGCGCCCATCACCTATCGCTTCCAGAATATCTCGAATATCTTCCTCTTCTTTGCTACGGTGTGTGTCTTTGTCTTTCTCATTGTCCGGCCTGGTACGAGTGCGCTGTTCTATGGCATGATCGTGGCGGGACTGCTTCTCGGCATCCTGATCGTGCTGCCAATTGGAGGAGCAGATATGCCGGTGGTCCTGGCGCTGCTCAACTCCTATGCGGGTCTGGCTTCTGCCGCCACCGGGTTGGTCATCCCC
>Ga0187846_10001305_pt1 | contig 14107 bp, 12 predicted proteins | sample TC_taG_FD_161473 | JGI IMG/M metagenome (GOLD analysis project Ga0187846, IMG submission 161473) | Biofilm microbial communities from the roof of an iron ore cave, State of Minas Gerais, Brazil - TC_06 Biofilm (v2) | ecosystem: Environmental > Terrestrial > Deep subsurface > Cave > Wall biofilm...
ACCCCGCCGGAGCGCCTGCGGCGCGCATTCGCTTTACAGAAGAGGGCACGTCGGTCTTGATGACTGTGAGCGATCCCGAAGTGGTGTTGATGGCCCGGCGAAAACAAGGGTCGAAGTAAGCGCGCCCGGCCGAAAACTTCTTCTCGCATTCCACCGCAAAGTTGCCTTTCTGTGCGCGATCAGGCTGGAAGAGAGTTGCAGGCCGCATCGAGGATGGATTGGACATTCGCTTCGGTGGGGAGCGTTCCGAAGGTGTGTCCGTAATTCCCCGCGATGCGGGATGAACAGAATGCATCAGCCACCGGGGAAGAGCCGTAACGGACGATGAGTGATCCCTGAAGAGCCAGGGCCATCTTCTCCGCGAGGCTTCGCGCTTCCCGCTCGGAGTCCGGATTGCTGTTTTGGGCGGACTGTTTGTTCAGGGCTGACTCAACGCTCGAAATGTACGCGCTCAGGCGCCGGTCAGCCCCGGCTCCCAGCCGAATCTCGTGAAGGATTGCGGCCAGCGAGTTCGGCTCTTTTGCGATTGCGCGCAGAATGTCCAGGCAAATCACATTTCCCGATCCTTCCCAGATCGAGTACAGAGGCGCTTCTCGATAGAGTCTGGGCATGATGGATTCCTCGACGTAGCCGTTCCCACCGAGACATTCGAGGGCTTCTCCCACATGCACTGGGGCGCGCTTGCACAGCCAGTATTTGGAAATTGCCGTAGCGATGCGCGCGAAGCTGCGTTCGTGCTCATCGGAGTTGCGCGAGTCAAAAGCCTTTGCCAGCCGGACCATCAACAATTCGGCGGCTTCCGACTCGAGCAAAAGGTCGGCGAGAACATTGCGCATGAGCGGCTGTTCGATCAGCCGTTTGCCGAAAGCCTTGCGGTACCTGGCGTGATGGATGGCCTGGACAACGGCCTGGCGCATCAGCGCGGTCGCGGCGATCGCGCAATCGAGGCGCGTGTGATGCACCATGTCCATAATGGTTTGGATTCCGCGGCCTTCCTCGCCGACGAGCGCCGCCCAGGCGCGCACGAATTCCACTTCGCTCGAGGCGTTGGAACGGTTTCCCATCTTGCGCTTGAGCCGCTGAATGTGAAATCCGTTGCGTTCGCCGGAAGGCGTCCAGCGAGGCAGAAAAAAGCAGGACAGGCCCTTCGGCGCCTGGGCAAGAATCAGGAAGGCGTCACACATCGGCGCGGAACAAAACCATTTGTGCCCGGTGATGAGATATTCCTTGGAATTGCCGAGACGCTCCGCGCGGGTCGTGTTGGCGCGGACGTCGGACCCGCCTTGTTTCTCGGTCATGCCCATTCCGGCGAGGATGCCTGACTTCTCGGCCGCGGGCTGGAAGCGTGGATCGTAGCTCGAAGAGAGAATGCCAGGCTCCCATTGCGCAGCCAGTTCAGGATCCGCACGAAGGGCTGCGACCGCGGAGAAGGTCATCGAGATTGGACACGTGTGACCCAATTCGTTCTGAGCGGTCAGCAGCAAGAGAGCGGCGCGGGCCACATGGGCCCCATTCCGCGGCTCGACCCAGGGAAGACTATGAACTCGGTGCTCGATGGAAGTCTGCATCAGGTGATGCCAGGATGGATGGAAAACGACTTCGTCACGGCGATTGCCGAAGCGGTCGTGGGTATAAAGCGCCGGCTCATTCTCGTTGGCTTCAAAGCCCCAGCGCTGGGCCTCCTCGGTTCCGAGAAATCCTCCGAGTTCGCGGAGCTGCTTATCGGCCCAAGCTGCCCCTTCCCGTTGAATGGCGTCCACTAGTGTTCGATCGCTGAGATAGAGGTTTTGCCCCTCCAGGGGAGGGGGCTGATTAAAGACTTCGTGCGTCTTGCATTCGTCAAGAACCTTGGGTGAGTCCACGATCAACCTCGCGATTGCTGGAGGATTTCCGCTACAGGTTCTCGCACTCTTGGAGAAGATGCAACGCCATCCGGAGACATTTTTGGGGCGCTGAAACTTTCGGCTTCGTGGTTGCGTATCTCCGGGTGAAACGCCGGTCCGTTCCCGTCCGAACATCTTGAACTTGTGGGGAGCACAGCGATGAACACGTTTTATCAGGACGTGAAATACGCGATTCGAATTCTCGCGAGATCCCCGGGCTTCACGGCCATCGCCATCCTCACGCTGGCACTGGGGATTGGCGCCAACACGGCGCTCTTTTCAGTTGTCAACGGCGTCTTGCTGAATCCCCTGCCGTTTCCGAATCCCGACGAAATGATTAAGGTTTACTCAAAAACTCAGACATTTCAGGAAAGCTCGGTCTCCTATCTAAATTTCCTCGATTGGTACAAGGATCAACATTCCTTCGCCGCGCTCTGCGCTTACCGGCAGGATGATTTCAATCTCACCGGTGCTGGCGAGCCCGAGCGACTGCATGGCCGCATGATTTCCGCGGATTTCTTTCCCGTACTCAAGATCAAGCCCGTGTTAGGCCGCACGTTCGGCCCCGAAGAAGACCAGGCCGGGGCGGGGCCTGTGGTTGTCATCAGTGAGAGAGTCTGGAAACGCAAATTTGGCTCGTCGCCAGACATCTTGGGAAGAAGCATCACGCTCAACGGCAAAGCGCACGTGATCGTCGGTGTTGTTCCCGGACCTATGCCTGTGTTTGTCCCCACGGACGTCTTCGTACCCATCGGCCAGTGGAACGATCCGACTTTTCGCGACCGCCGGATCAGCATGGGCATGCAGGTAATCGGCCGGCTCAAGCCGGGCATCTCGATCGAACAAGCCCGCGCCGACATGGATTCGATCGCCCAGAACCTGGCCGCCGCTTATCCGGACGCGAACAAAGGCACCGGCATCACGCTGGTCGCCTTCAAGAAGGATGTCGTAGAGGATGTTCAGGGAATCCTGCTCGTCTTGCTTGGCGCAGTTGGCTTTGTGCTGCTGATCGCCTGCGCGAACGTCGCCAATCTCCTGCTTGCGCGCTCGACCGGGCGGACACGTGAATTCGCAATCCGCTCAGCGCTTGGAGCTAGCTCCCGGCGTGTGATTCGCCAGCTTCTCACGGAAAGCGCGCTGCTCGGCATCGTTGGAGGCGGCATCGGCCTCCTCCTGGCAAATTGGAGCACCACAGCGATTCTGGCAGCCTTGCCCGACACGCTGCCGCGTGCCGACGAAATCTCACTCGACTGGCACGTGCTGCTATTCGCGCTCGGCGTTTCCATTCTCACTGGCATCGTTTTCGGACTCGTCCCCGCGCTCAAGACACTGCAGCCCGATTTGCACGAGACGCTCAAGGAGGGCGGCCGCGGATTGAGCGGCACGCGCCATCGCACGCAAAGCATCTTCGTCGCCGCCGAGGTTGCGCTGGCGCTGGTCCTCCTGATCGGCGCGGGCCTGATGATCCGCAGCCTCGCTGCCCTTTGGGGTATCAATCCCGGTTTCGACCCGCGCAATGTGCTCACCTTTAATGTCTCCCTCACTTCCGATCCAACGCTGACTGCGGACAACCTCCGGGCGAAGTATCGCGAGAGCCTGCGGCAATTCGAAAGCGTGCCCGGCGTGGAAATGGTTTCATTGGTCGGCGGCTCGCTCCCGATGACCGGCGATTCCGAGTTGCCCTTCTGGCTCGAAGGTCAACCGAAACCCGCCAACCAACAAGACATGCCCTTCGCTCTGTTCTATCTGGTGGCGCCGGAATACCAGCCCATCATGCGCATCCCCATTGAGCGGGGCCGCTTCTTCTCGGCCCAGGATGATGAACACTCCTCTGGGGTCGCCGTGATCGATACCACGTTTGCTCGCAAGTATTTTCCAAACCAGGATCCCGTGGGCAGGTACATCAACCTGGACCTGCTCAACGTTCATCTGGAGATTGTCGGTGTCGTCGGCCACGTGGAGCATTGGGGCCTCGGCTCCACTGAACACCAGAATCTGCAGGCTCAGCTTTACTTGCCCGTCTGGCAGGTGCCGGACAGATTCTGGCCTCTTCTCGCGAACGGCGGCCAGTACGTCGCGCGCACGTCCGGCGCGTCCGTTGCGAGCGTCGGCGCAATCCGTAGTGCCGCAGCGAAGTTCGACAGCAGCGCGGTGATTTATGAAACAAGGCCCATGGAGGAAATCGTCTCCCGCTCGATCTCATCGAAGCGATTCTCCATGCTCCTTCTGAGCGTGTTTGCCGCGCTCGCGCTGGTGCTTTCCGCGATCGGGATCTACGGCGTGGTTTCCTATCTGGTGGGCCAGCGCTCGCGTGAGATCGGCATCCGCATGGCGCTGGGAGCGCAGCAGCGGGACGTGCTTCGCCTGGTCATTCGCGAAGGAGCAAAGATGGCGCTGATTGGCGTCGGAATTGGCCTTGCGGCCGCGCTGGCGCTGACTCGTTTCATGGCCAAGATGCTTTACGGAGTGCGCGCGCAAGACCCTGCGACATTTTTCGGTGTCGCGACAGTGCTCATTCTTGTTGCGCTGGCCGCCTGCTACATCCCTGCCCGGCGGGCGACGCGCGTTGACCCGGTGATCGCGTTGCGTTACGAGTAGTGCTGAGTCCGGGTGAAATTAAAACCGCACTGCCCGAGAATTAGAACCGATCAGAGCTTGACACGCGAAAGCGGCTGCCCTATGGTTTTGCGCGAGGCAGAGCTGAATCGCAAATCCGGGCTGATCAAGTGGATTTCCGATTGGGAGGTGTCCGATGCCATTCGACCTTACAACCTTGAGGTTGGTCGACAGGCCAGTGACTCGGGAAGAGGCTCAACGGATTCTGGAACGGGACCAGTTCCGTTGCCAGTACTGCGGGCTGGACGGGAACGCCAGCTTCGAGAATGCTCTGGTTATGTCGGTCGATTTTGTCGTCCCACGAGCGCGCAAGGGGAAGAAGGATCCCCGCAACCTCGTGGCTTGCTGTCGGGCGTGCAATATCATCAAGGGCCGCCGCGTCTATGGCGGTTTCGAAGAGGCCAAAGCGTACGTGGTCGCGCGCCGCGAAGAGTTGCGTAAAGGATGGGAGGCCAGGAGGGCGCGGCCCCTGAGCAACTCGGTAACAGTGTAAGAGGCAAGGGAAGCGAATCCGAAAACCTCTTCCGCGAAGAGCGCGAGCCATTCGCTGCAGGCGATTCCCGCATATTCATGGGCGCGCAACCGGGCGAGCTCCGCCGGGCGCGCTGCTTCCATCGTTTCCTCCGCTCATTTGCACATTGGCGGCTACTGTCCTGATGCCTTGAGCGTGAGCCGCGCACCGGTTTGGGCATCGAAGAGATGCAGCCGTTCGACCCCCACCGTTGCCCTGACCTCCTCTCCGGGACGGTACCCCGCATCGGCGCGCTCAACGGCAGTTAGCGGTAAGCCTTCTATGGACAGTTCCAGATAAGTTTGTCCTCCGTGAAGCTCGAGATGGGAAATCCGCATTGGCCAGCCTTCGCTGGCGGATTCCCGGCGAATGCGCACATCCTCCGGGCGAATTCCCACAGTCACCGCCATTGTCTTCGGCGACAGTGGAGATAGCTCGCCAATGTGCAAGCGGCGTCCCGCCAGTTGAACAAACGTCCCCTCCGGACTCGCCTGCAGTTCAGCAGGGAAAAAATTCATCGGCGGGCTGCCAAAGAACGAGGCTACAAAGCGGTTGGCGGGCTGGCCGTACACCGCGCGCGGCGAATCACACTGTTGAATACGTCCAGCCTGCATAACAGCAATACGGTCGGAAAGGGAAAGGGCTTCCTCTTGGTCGTGGGTCACATAGATAAAGGTCGTGTTGAGCCGCTGATGCAGTTGTCGGAGTTCCTTGCGCATCTGGGCGCGCAAGGGCGCGTCGAGGTTGGAGAGAGGCTCGTCGAACAGGAAGAGATGGGGATGGCGGATAATCGCGCGGCCCAAAGCCACGCGCTGCCGTTCGCCGCCGGAGAGCTGAGCCGGTCGCTTGTCGACCAGCGTAGCGATCCCCAGCGAAGAGGAAACTTCCTGCACGCGATGGCGGATCGTTTCCCGGGGGATGTGAGCCAACTCCAGCGGGAACGCCAGATTCTGAGACACGGTGAGGTGAGGATAGAGCGCATAACTTTGGAATACGAAGGCTACGTCGCGCTTGTGGGGAGGCAAGTCATTCAGCAGGCGCTCCCCGAGCCGAAGAAGACCAGTGCTCGGCTGCTCCAAGCCGGCGATCAAGTTCAATATGGTGGACTTTCCGCTGCCGCTCGGCCCGACAAAGGTGAAGAACTCGCCCTGCCGGATTGTGAGCGAGGGAATCTGAACGGCCATCTGATCTTTAAATTGTTTGCTCAGATTCGTGATGTCCAGATCCATGATCAGCCCTTGACGGCCCCGGCGGTGAGACCACTGATGATGCGCCGCTGGAACAGGAACACCAACACCACAGTAGGGATCGTGGCTAAGATTGCTGCGGCCGCGATTTCTCCCCAGGGGATCTCGTGCAAACCGGCAAAAAGCGCAATGGCCACGGGCAGGGTGCGCGAGCGCTCGGTAGCCGTCAGCGTGAAGGAATACAGGAATTCGTTCCAGGAAAAAATGAACACGAGCAAACCCACGCTCACCAAGCCCGGCATCGCCAGCGGGAGCACCACATGCCGAAGAATACCCCCGTGCGAGCAGCCGTCGATTCGGGCGGCGCGGTACAGATCGTTGGGAATCTCCTGGAAGAAGTTCGTGAGCGTCCAGACGGTGAACGGCAACGCAAAGACCGAGTGAGTGATCACCACGGCGAAAACGCTGTCGCGAATTCCGAGATGGATAAACAGAAGATACAAGGGGGCGACGTTGGCGATCGCGGGAAACATGGAAAAGCAGAGCAAGGCGGCCAGGATGACCTGACGTCCACCTACCTGCAGTTTTGCGAGCGCATATGCCGCAGGCACTCCCAGAATGAAAGCGAGCAACATCGTGGTGACGGCAACGAAGACACTGTTCGCAGCTACCCGGAGAAAGCCCGGCGCGCCAAGGACCGCAACGAAGTGTTGGGCCGTGGGGGGAGCGGGAAGGAGGGGCGGAAGCTGAGCCAACTGCCCGGCGGGCTTCAATGCGGTGATGAGCTGCCAGATGAAGGGTCCTAACGCAAAGCTGACGAACAAACCGAGCAGCAGACCTCCGGCAAGCCAGCGAAGGAGTTGTTTCCAATCCATCAGCGATCCTCGCGCATCCGCCAGGCGCGGCGGAAGATGCGCAAGTAGGCCAAGCTCAGCGCAAGAATGAATAGGAAAGTAGTCACCGCCACGGCTGAGCCATAGCCGAATTGCAAAGTCCGATAGAGAAGCTTGTAGGCATAGACGACTAGTGTTTCCGTCCGGTTGGCGGGCCCGCCACCGGTGAGCACGAAAATCAGGTCGAAGATGCGCGCTGCGTCCATGGTTCGAAACAGCAGCACAAGAAGAATGACGGGCATCAAGAGCGGCAAGGTGATGCGACGAAACGCCTGCAGAGAGTTGGCCCCGTCGATGCGCGCCGCGCGGTATAACTCTTCGGGGATTACCTGAAGCCCTGCTAGAAGCAAAAGTGCCACAAACGGGGTTGTCTTCCATACGTCCGCGAGGATGGCTGCGGGCAAAGCCCAACGCGGGTCTCCCAGCCAGTTGACGGACGTGCCCAACAGATAATTCAACACCCCATAGTCGGAGTTGAAGATCCATTCCCAAAAGCGCGCGGCAACAACACTAGGTACTGCCCAAGGCAGGAGCACGAGTGCGCAAGCTACACCTCGGCCAGGAAAACGCTGACGCAAGAGCAGCGCGATACCCAACCCCAAGGCCAGCTCCAGCGTCACCGAAAACAGCACGAAATACCCCGTATGGGCGGAGGCGCTCCAGAAGCGCCCGTCTTCGAGGAGGAAGCGATAATTCTCGAAGCCCACGAACCGCGAGACTCCGAAGATCGGCAGTTGTCGCCGCAAACTGAGCCAGAGGGTGAACAAGACGGGCAGTAAGGCGACGCCGGCAACGAACAACGCTGCCGGCCCGAGCAGCGCATACCGGCCCAGGCGTTCCCGAGTGGCATCGGTCACTGGGCCTCCAGCAGGTGGCGGATTTGCTGGTCGGCGGAGCGCATGGCGCGTTCCGGGGTACGAACGCCTGCCACGACTGCGCTCAGCTCGGGCTGGACGATTTGAGAGATCATTAAATAATACGGGGTAACGGGCCGGGGCTGGGCCTGCTCGAGGGCAGGCAGTACATCCTTGAGGAATGGTAGAGCTTGCTGCACCTCCGGATCGCGGTAGACACCCGTGTCCGCTGACAGCACCCCGAGCTTCAACAGGACCTCCTTCTGTGCGCTGCGGCGAATCATGAAGCGCACAAGAGCGATTGCTTCGGCCTTGTGCCGGGATTGGATGTTCACGCCCAGATGGAAGCCGCCCATTGTCGGCACGCTGGCGTGCCCCGGAAAATGTGGGACCACGGTAATGCCTACGCGACCCGCTACTGGCGAATCAGGCTGGTTGAGCAGCCGCCAGGCATAAGGCCAATTGCGCATGAAGACGGCACGCCCGGATTGGAAAATGTTTCGCGTTGCTTCCTCGTTCAAAGTGGTCACCAGAGGCGGCGTAACCTTGTAATTGCGAATCAAGCCGTTCATGAACGCCAGAGCTTCAAGGGTTGCCGGTTCGGTGAGTGCGGGATTCTTGCCGTCATGAAGCAACTCGCCGCCATTGCCTCGGATAAATTCGAGCGCCGCGCATACGAGCCCTTCGTATTGCATTCCTTGCCAGACGAAACCGACGAGATGTGAGCCGTGTTCCTTGCCCAGAATAGTACGCGCAGTCTCGAGAAGCTCAGGATAAGTTCGCGGAGGCCCAAGTCCATACTTGGCGAGCAGATCTTTGCGGTAGTAGAGCACGCCTGCATCCACAAACCAAGGCACCGCGTAGAGCCTTTTGCCGAGCCAATCCGCCCGCAAAGCCGCCGGATTCAGCGGAGCCAATTCCGCAGGGGTTACCGAGGGATCCAAGGGCAAGAGCCAGCCGGCGCGAGCGAATTCGGGCACCCAGATGATGTCCATGTCCAGCACATCGAAGTCGTCGGCCCGCGCGGCCAAATTGATCACGTAGAACTGATGCTGTTCGTCCGTGCTCGAGGGAAGGATTTCCTCGCGGACCCGAATCGCAGGGTTTTCCGCTTCGAATTGACGAATGAGCTGGCTCAGAGCAGCGTAACGAGGATGCTTGGCATGCTTGAAAACGAGTGTGACCGGTTCATTAGGCCCGGGAGCCCGATATTGGGAGCACGTGACTCCGAGAAGCACCAGCAGCAACGCGAGACTCGAAATGCTCACTTTGTGTCGCATTGCAGGACGGGGCGCTCCTATTCTTGACGCGGCCTCTTCGCGCGGGCTGCGAGGTGTCTCCGCGATTTGCTCTTGAGCGGAATCGCCGTGGCGGCCGCTGTCTGCAATAAGCGAAGAAAAGCCTGGGCATCCTTGGTCAAAGGCCGATGGCGCGGATGAATGACGTCGAGGTTGCGGCGCAACTGTTCGACATCAACAATTTTGATGGCAACAAGCTTCCCTTTCCGAAGCTCCTGGGTGACGGCGATCTGAGGAAAGAAACTCAGCCCGAGCTTGCGCTCGACCATTCGCTTTGCGGCTTCGATGGTTTCGACTTCGAGCACAACGTTGGGCAAAAGCCCGGCGCGCCGGAACAGGCTTTGCGTGAGGGTCCAGTCGCTTGATCCGCGGTCATAGAAAATAAGCGGCCAGGATTCGACCTTCTCCAGACGGACGCGCCGCTTGCGCGCCGCCGGATGGGCGGGATGGCCGACAAGAATCAGGGGATCGTCGCGGAGTGTCGTCGTTTCGACTTCCGGGTGATTCAGCGAGCGGGCGACACCAATGTCAGCCTCGCCGTCCAGGACCATCTTCAGCACCTGCGCAGAATTTCCCGACTTCAGGCTGACCATGACCTTTGGATTTGCCGCCTGGTAATCCTTCATCACATCGGGCAGGAAGTAGGTGCAGATGGAAAGTGCTGCGGCAATGCGCAGGGTACCGCCGGCAGACGGCTGGAGTTCATGAACAGCCTGCCGGGCCAGTGCTACCGCCCGTAGCAACTGCTCGGCGTGGGGCCGCAGCGTCTTGCCGGCCGGGGACAGCGAAAGACTCGCGTGCCCACGAGTGAAAAGCGATACCCCGAGTGAGTCTTCGAGCGCACGGATGCGCGCACTGACGGCGGGCTGGCTGACGCGCAAAGCCTTGGCAGCCCGGTGGAATCCGCCGTAGGCCGCTACCGCCAGAAAAGTTTCCACTTGGTCGATCTCCATAGTTACCTCGGCGACCCGGTTCTCCCTGCCGATCCGCAGTGTAGCTCATCTGATAAGATTTTTCTATCGGCGTGATAACAATAATCAATTTGACTGATTACGGTCTCGGGCCCGAAAATATTGCCCGGTTGTCGCGCACGCTTGCTGGCGGCGGACGACAAGTGCTGAGGAGGGAGATAACCATGGAAGGTGTGTGTGTCCGCACGTTTCCGCGGACGTTGCTCGACAAACCTGTCGAGCTGCAGATTGGCAAGGAGACGATCCGCGTCGAGAACCCTACGAACAACCTCAGTGTCGGCGGGATACATGTAAACCGTGGGAACTTGCCCGTGGGCACTCCTGTCCATATTCATATCCAGCTCGCCGCCCGGCGCGAGTTCGATGCCGATGGCCAGATCTGCTATTGCGAATCGAGCGGAGCTGGAGCAGGTATCGGATTCACCGCTCTTTCCGCGGGGAGCCGCGAAGCCCTGTACGAGCTGATTGAGGACCTTACCAGGCGAGGACTTCCAGCCGCCTAGAGGTATGGACCGAAGCGGCTGCAACCCCAGATGTTGTTGCCCACCGGCTACATCAATTCTTCGACGAGTGTCTGAAACAGCGCGGGTTCGATCCCCAGCGGCTGCCGGGCCAATGGGCCGCTCCGAAAAGCGGGTTCGGAATCCTCATAAGTAGGCTGCTGATCGCTGTAGAAAAGTCCCAGCGGAATCCGGTCACCCCACTCGAACGATTTCTCGAGCGCAGCCCGTACGTCAGTGGGCTGGTAGCTCCGTTCTTCTTCCAACTTGTAAACGCGCTTCTTGAACCATGGGTAGGTATTGAGTTTGTTGTAGGTGACGCAAGGGCTGAAGACGTCAACGAGTGCAAAGCCTTTGTGGCGAATGCCACCGGCAATGAGGTCCGCCATATGATTGGGTTCGCCGGAAAAGCCGCGGGCCACGTAAGTGGCGCCGGAAACCAAAGCCAGGGCGATGGGGTTGATGGGGAACTCGACATTGCCTCGCGGGGTGGATTTCGTGCGCATCTCTTTCATGGTAGTGGGTGATGCCTGTCCCGTGGTCAGGCCGTAGATTTGGTTGTTCATCACCACGTAAGTCAGGTCAAGGTTGCGGCGCATGGCGTGAATAAAATGGCCGATGCCGATGCCGTAACCGTCGCCGTCGCCCCCCGTGATAACGACTTTCAGATCCGTATTCGCCAGCTTGATGCCTGAGGCCACCGCGATTGCGCGGCCATGCAAGGAATGGACGCCATACGCGTGGATGAAACCGGGAAGGTTCGAGGAACAGCCAATGCCGGAAACGATGACGAGATCCTTGGCAGCCACGCCGGCCTTGCCCGCGGCCATTTTGACCGCTTTCAAAACGCCGAAGTCTCCGCAGCCGGGGCACCAGTCCGGATCCACCGGACCTGCGTAGGTCTCAATCGGAAGCTCAACGATCGTAGCCATTTGGCCCTCCTAAGAAATCGGCTGCCAGGAATACGTAGATCCGGTTTCCACCCCAACGGACAATTCGCCCTGTTTCTCGCCGGAATCGCGGTGGACAATCTCGACTTGCCAGACCGGTTCAGCGGCGGCATTTCCATTTGCCTTTTCGATCCGCCCCGGTCGAACGTCTTCGTTCAAATGCGTTCGGATATAATGGTAGGCAATCTCCCGCGCTTCGGCAGTAGTGACGTCGAGGGGACGCGGGCGTCCTTCCAAAATGGCGCGCACCTGCTCGACGATATGATGCGGCTCGAAAGGTTCGCCGTCGTACTTCAAGATCTGGTCGTGAACAGTGTGGCCGGTTTCGCCTCTCAGGTATCGAGCAAACTGCCCGGTGGCGTTGAGTTCGATGCCGATGGTGCGTTTGCATCGTTGCAGGATTTCGGCCGCTTCGCGGCTGTGAAACGGCATTACATACTTGAAATGGAGATGGTTGGCGCGGATACCGGCCTGCGCCAGCTTCTGCACGGCTTCGCGGATTACGCCCTTGGTTGAACCCCAACCAATCAGTGTGACTTCGGCATCGGCCGGACCTTCGAGTTGCGGCGCGGGAAGTTCGCGCAGAGCGAGCGTTAATTTTTTCATCCGCTTTTCCGCAATCTTGCGGCGCACCGCGGGATTCGTGAACACGTCGCTGATCAGGATGCCTTCTTCGTCATGCTCGTCGCTCGCGGCAATGTGAACTGTGTTGGCAGTGCCCGGAAGGGCGCGCGGGGAGATGCCCGAGGAAGTGAAAGCAAACCGCTTGAATCTGCCATTTTCAGGATTCCAGGAAGTGACCAGCTCGCCCCGATCGATCGGTACTGCGCCACGAAGATCTTCCGGTTCGATTGTTTCCGGATGCTCGGAAACGAGGAGATCCGAGATGATGATTACCGGGAGCTGATACTTTTCCGCGAGATTGAAGGCCTCCACCGCGCTGTCAAAGCAATCGCGAGTGTCGTCCGGCGCAATAATGATCCGGGGAAAATCGCCCTGGGAAGCACCCAGCACTTGGTTGAGGTCGGCTTGCTCGGTTTTCGTGGGAATGCCCGTGGAAGGGCCGCCGCGCTGTACTTCGATGATGACGACGGGCACCTCAATCATGCCGGCTTGGCCGATGGCTTCGGTCATGAGGGCAAAGCCGCCTCCGGAGGTGCCGCACATCGAGCGCACTCCGGCAAAGCCCGCTCCGATCGCCATGTTGACGACTGCGAGCTCATCTTCACACTGCTTGACGACGACACCGCAGCGTTCGCCGTGTGCCGCCATCCAATGCAGGATCGACGAGGCCGGGGTCATGGGATAAGCAGAATAAAACTTGCACCCGGCGGCCACTGCCCCCAGGGAGAAGGCTTCGTTTCCGGTGATGAATGGCCGGCGCTTGCGGGAGAAGTTCCAATGGCAACCGAGGGGTACAAGCCGCTCGCGAGCATGGTCGTAGCCCGCGCGAGCGAGGTTCACGTTGTGATCCACGACGGCCTTGCCTTTGTGAATGAAGGTGTCGGCGAGGACCTCCGCGGCGACGTCGAAATCCAACCCGAGAAGAAAGATCAGGGCTCCCAGGGCAATCGTGTTTTGCATCACCGGTTGGACGGCGCCAAAGGGCTTGGCCAAATCGCCAACCGGCAAGGAACCGACGAGAACATTGTCATGCAGAGGTATATTGCAGCGCAGCTTGTCCGCGTTGAAGAGGACCACGCCGCCGGTTTCGACCTCCGGGGCATGGCGCTCAATCGAATCCTGGTTCAAGGCAATTAGAGCCTTGAGGTGGTCGCCGTGAGAAGCGATCTTCTCCTGGCCGAGCCTCACCCGCAGCCAGATGTGGCCGCCGCGGATGACCGACTGATAGCTGTTATAGGCGTAGACGTACAGCCCGAGACGAGCAGCAGTCTTAGCCAACGCATCCCCGGTCTTGTCCAAGCCATCGCCGGCCGCGCCGCCAATTCCAACGGTAATGTCTGTCATGTCGAAGTCCTTTAGGCTCATGCTCCTTCGCACACTAACCTTCGTTTTTCGTGGGGTGCGTCGAGGAGGCTACTGCAGAAAAGAGAACTCGGCACCTGAGTAAGAACCTCCACTCCTCCCCGGCTGGCCAACCGCGCCCAACTTCAGCTTCCCCACCTGTGGCTGCGATTAGACATCCGCTGGGAATGAGTGTCAAGTAGGTTGCAAACGTGCGATCGATTCCTACGGGGTACCATGACTATAACCGGTGAGCCCGGGAGGCTCGTCGCGCTGGGCGGGAGATTACAAGCCGACGGATCTCATTGCTCGCCCGCCATAGCGGGCGAGCAATGAGAGCGTGGAAGCCGGGACTCCAACCGCCAAGCTCCGCGCTAGAGCGAGTTCAAGAAGGTGATGAGCGCTTCCCTCTGTCCCGGCGTTAAATCGCGAAACCGCTCTGCCGAATCGGCAGCTTCACCCTTGTGGCGTTCGATAGC
>Ga0187846_10001306_pt1 | contig 14105 bp, 7 predicted proteins | sample TC_taG_FD_161473 | JGI IMG/M metagenome (GOLD analysis project Ga0187846, IMG submission 161473) | Biofilm microbial communities from the roof of an iron ore cave, State of Minas Gerais, Brazil - TC_06 Biofilm (v2) | ecosystem: Environmental > Terrestrial > Deep subsurface > Cave > Wall biofilm ...
TGTCGATTTCGCGGGCCAAGCCCTCCGGCATTTTCCCGGCGAGCTGTTCCTGCCATAGTGAATTCGAGGCCTTCATTCTGCTCTGTCCCTAAAATAAAAATCCCACCGCTGGGCTTGTGGCCGAGGGTGGGTTGGGTTTGGGTTCCCTGTTGTGCTTGCGCTTACCCGTTTGCCCCACACGCCGGCGCAGTTATGGTGCTACAACAGATGCAGGCGCCGGACTCGTGCTTCAAATACACTTCCATGTCCCTATGATAACGTCTGGGGCGGAAAAGTCAATCCAAAGAAGCGCTGGCCCGGCCTGCCGCGGCGGTTTGCGCTGGGATCAGGCGCCGTGCTGCGCGGTTGACACAAACTGCTGCTAGGCATAAGGTTTGCGCAAGGATTGGTTCGAAATCTCTAACCGGGGATGGATGACATGAAGCGGAACAAACGAGATTCGAAGGAATTTTCACGACGAGATTTCATCAAGGGGACCGCTGCCGGCGCCGGCACGGTGGCCTTGGGTGGGCTTGGCCTGGAGCAGGCCCAGGCTCAAGGGCGCCCCGCGAATTGGGATAAGGAGGCGGATGTCGTTGTGGTCGGGGCAGGGGCGACAGGGCTCCCGGCTGCCATCCAAGCGGTGGAAGCTGGAGCGTCGGTGATCGTGATTGACGCCAACTCGGATGTCGGCGGCCACGCCATCTTGAGCGGCGGAAACGTTGCCCTGGGCGGCGGGACGAGCCGCCAGCAAAAGTTTGGGATCAAGGACTCGCCGGACCTGCTTTTCGCGGATCTCACCGACTGGTCCGTCGTCGAGCCCAACGGCTTCCCGGATTATCGCTACAACGACAAAGAAGTCATCCGGGCGTTTGCCGACAACAGCGCGACTACCTTCGAGTGGCTGGTCGCCCACGGCGTGATCTTTGTGGACAAGGTGCCGGACACACTGGGCGGGCACGCCACCGGGAACTCCGCGCCACGGGAGAACCACGCGGCGCCCATGGCGTGGACGCAAGTGCAGACGGGCGTCCCGGTCAGCGCTGAACGCAGGGAAACAACGTCCTCGGGAGTCGGCCTCATCCGGCCTTTGGAAGCGTCCGCTCGGAAGCTGGGTGTCCAAATTTTGCTGGAGCACAAGATGACCAGCCTCCTTCGGGAGAACCCCACCTCGGGAAGGGTTTTGGGAATTGCCGCGACGAATCAAGGCAAGACGGTGAACATACGGGCGCGGAAGGGCGTCATCCTCGGCACCGGGGGCCACAGCAGCAACGTCAACTTGCGGCGGATCTTTGACCCAAGGCTGACCGAAGAATACCAAGTGGCCGGTGAGCCCTACTCTTTCCAAGACGGCAGCGGAGAGCTGGCAGCCATGGCCATTGGGGCGTCGCTCTGGGGCGCGTACAACCAGGTGGGAGAATTTGGCCAGCCGGTTACCAAAGCCGGCTGGATTGGATGTCAGTATGGCTACGTCAATTTATCTTGGCAGCCGGATAGCCCCTTCTTCCATTTGGCGCGGGCCACGGGCCTTTCCGTGAAAGATTACCAAGACGCGATCCTCGTCAACCAAGCGGGGTCGCGCTTTTACGACGAGACGCAAGGCCAGTTCACGGCCAACAATTACAATGAGCTGAAGTCCTACATCCCCGGCAGCTATCTGAACGCCGCGAATGTGAAATATTCGCCGGCCAACTTCATCAATGCGGCCCTGGCGGGAACCGGAGAAGCGACCAACGGGGGCGGGCCGATTTGGGCCATCTTCGACGCCGACGCAGTGAAACGCGAGAACTGGACCGTCGCGCCGCCCCACGTGGACATCGCGGGCGGTTACTTTTTCATGGCCGGCAGCGTCGAGGAATTAGCCCGAAAGATTGTGAACAAGTACCAGAAAAAGCAGATGCTGCCCGAAGCCTTGAGGAGCACGGTGGATCGCTACAACTCGTTTGTGGATGCGGGAAAGGACGCCGACTTCGGCAAGGCCGCCCCAAAGTATAAGATTCAAACGCCGCCGTTCTACGCCGCCTGGGCGACGCCCGTCGTCCACGATTCGCGCTCAGGCTTGCGGATCAACTCAAAGTGCCAAGTGGTAGATTTGAACGGCAACGTTATCCCCGGCCTTTACTGTGGAGGCGAATCCGCAGGCGGTTTCAGCCTGCACGGATTGGCTCGCTGTACCGTACAGGGCCGCATCGCAGCGAAGAACGCCGCTGCGGAAACCGCGAAAGCCTAACGCACCAATTCTCGTTCTGGTAGCCACAGGCCTGCCGGACGGGCAGGCCTGTGGCTACTTGTTCCTGCACTAGAAGATGAACTTCAGGCCCAACTGGATGTCGCGGTTGCTGCCCGAGCCGAGCACGGGGTTGCCGGAACCTTGATCCGGCGTCTCGTTGGCTAGAGCAAGCGGCGTGTTTGCCCCAGCGCCCGCTGAGGGGTCGTTGGCTGCCAGGTGGCCGGCTCCGACGTCCGCAAAGAGTGGGTGATTGAGGACGTTGAAGAACTCGGCCCGGAACTGCGCCGTGAACCGTTCCTTGAATTTCCAGTTTTTGAGGACCGAAACATCCCAGTTGCGGAAGGGTGTGTCGCGGAAAATATTCTTGCTGACGTTGCCGAATTGCCCGAACGGAGGCGGTAGCAGGATCGAATTGCCCGAAGCGTAGCAGCCGTTGTTGATTAGCGAGGCAGTTGCCAGTCCTTGGGCTCCTCCGTCCAGCTTTTGAGCCTGGGCAAGGCAGGCCGCATTGCTAGTGCCGCTGGACCAGGGAATTCCGTTTGGACGCGCGGTGAAGTCTTTCGGATTCCCGTAAAAGTTCCAGGCTTCACCCCAAGTGTTGGGGTTGTTCACCTCGCCGGTTCCGCTAAAGTCGTTCGCCATATCCTGCAAGGCCCAGGGTTGCCCGGTCTGCAGGGTTGCAACGGAAGTGATCTGCCAGCCTTGCAGGAGTTGTCCCGGCGATTTCCTTCCGGGGATTGCGTAGGTTAGTTCCCACGTGAACCGGTGGCGGATGTCGTAGTCGCTGTTCCCGTAGTTCAAGGCTGGATTCCCGTTATTGAGCGGGGTGCTGCCCCCAAAATTCTGGGAAACATCATCGAGGGCGTGGCTGTAAGTGTAAGCCGCCGTAAACGACAGGCCGTGGGAAGTCCGCTGAGTCAGAGTGGCCTGCACGGCGTTATAGTGAGACCGATAGAGGTTCGAGAGCTCGAGGATGTACTGTATGTATGGGAACTTCGCAGAGAAGGGTCCTACCTCGGCGCCCGAATTAACCGCGCATTGGGCGGCGTAGGCTTCAACACCCTTACCAAGGCAGACTTGCGCAGCGGTCAAGCCAGCATCGCCCGGATCCGCGCCCGCCGCCGTCGCCGTTGCGGCTGTAAATGGCGTGTTCCAGCCGGCTCCCGTCGGCGGGGTGTTGATGTCACGCGTCCCATACATATCCACCCCATGGTTGCCGATATAAGCCAAATCCAGGGAGAGGTCTGGCGTGATAGCGCGCTGGATGTCGAGGCTCCAGGTTTCGGCATACGGGACACGCAGGTTGCGCGCGAAGCTTGCGGTAGCGCAGGGGCCCGGTGTCAGAAGGACCCCATTGATTGTCGCGGGGTTACCGTCGCCGCAAATTACGTTGGTGGCCTGGAAGATAGGAGTGTTCGGGCCGTTGTTTTGCCATCCTGCCGACAACTGCCCCGGATCGGGAGTAAAAGTAGCAGCCGCGATGGTGCCACTTCCCGCCCTGCAACTTCCCTGCACGCAAATTTCTGCACCGGTCGGGACCTTACCGAGACCCACTGCGTTGCCGCCGGAATTCAAGAACGCGGAGAACGGCACATACTCGTACAGCATGCTGGCGCCCGCGCGGACTACCGTCTTTTGGTTGCCCCCCACGTCCCAGGCGAATCCTGCGCGGGGGGAGAAATTGTGGTGCGCGCCGTTATAGGGTGAAGTGATCCCGTTGCCAACCTGAACAAACCCGTTAGGGGAGTTCGGATCGAAGTTGCCAAGCTGGTTGTTGGCATCCTGGATGACCGTGGCAAGCTCGTAGCGCACGCCGATGTTCACGGTGAGTCTCGGGGTCGCTCGATAGTCGTCCTGAACGAAGAGCGCGTAGTGATCCGTGTGCACATTCCGCAGCGGGTCTCCCACGAAAATTTGCGAACTGCCTCCTAGGTCTACGTTGCCTTCGAGGAAATTCTCGAGGGCGGTCTGACCACCATATTGGTTCTTCTTGAACTTAATGAGGCCCTTGGCGGCGTGCGTTGCGCCCGAATTCGCCTGAACGAACGACAGCTCGCCGCCGAACTTGAAGGCGTTTTTGCCGTGCAGATACGAGACGTGATCGAGAAACTCCACATTGTCGCTCGGGCCCACGAATTTGGGCCAGTTTCCTCCCATCTGGGTGAAGCCTTGAATGTTGACCAGCGGAAAGCCATAAAAAGAAGAGTTTGTAACGCCCGTGTTCATCGCATAGCCGGTCGGAACCCCTCCGGATATCCCCCACGGCGCGTTCGGATTCGCGTTGTGGTCATTGGATAAAAACGGCGAGAATTGACGGGTAAATCCAACCTTGAGTTCATTCACCCAATTGGAATTGGGGGTCCACGTCCAGCTCCCCGAGCCTATGCGGTCGTGCACGGGAAGAAAGGACGTCCACCAGTTCGATACGATTACGGATGGGTTGTCATCCCAAGTACCCGACGCTTGGCCGATAAAAAACATGCCACTGAAAGTGTTGCGGTCGTTGAAGTGATAGTCCACCTTCGCTAGCCCGTTGCGCGTGGTGTTCACGTCCGCCAAAGTCAACAAGCCGGTGGGGACAACCTGAGTTGGTTGACCCACAAACTGGTTCGCGAGATTTGTTGGGAACGCGTTTTCAAATGAGGATGTGGCGGGCGACACCGTGCAGGTTGTTGCGTCCAGACCCGCCAAGCGCGCGCTGAGCGGAGTGATTGTTTTGCCTGCCGTTTTCACGGCGTTGCAGGCATCCACCATGCTCTTTGCAGCAGCATTTTTGTCGCCGGGGAGGGAGACGTCCGCAGGGGCCTGGATCGGCGTTGTGATTCCCAGGGAAAGTGTCTGTGCTTCATAGCCCCCGAACCAGAACAGCTTATCTTTCTTGATACGTCCGCCGGCCGTGGCCCCGTATTGCTCAAACGAAAGCGACGGCGCCGGCAGGTTCGATGGCTGGAAGAAGTTCAGCGCGTCCCACGAGCCGGCGCGCCCAAACGCGTACGCCGTACCGTGCAGGCTGTTGGTGCCTGACTTCAGCCCAATATTGACCTGGATGCCGGGCTTCCATCCGAATTCCGCCTTGGGATTTTGCTGGATGTTGAACTCCTGGATGGCGTCGATCGGCAGCAGCGTTTGCGCATCTCCCGCCGGTCCATAGCCGTTAGCGATTGAATTGCCCTGGCCCCAATCGTACATGTTCAGACCGTCGACGAGGAACATGTTGTCGCCGGGACGCGTCCCCATGGCAGCCTGGTTACCGCCTCCTCCGCCCGGCAAATTCACGTACCCCGGGCGCAGCGAAAGCAAGTTGACGAAGTTGCGGCCATTGAGGGGCAGCTCAGTAATCGACTGGTTGCTGATAGTGCCAGTTAGGGTAGCGGTGGTGGTTTCCACGAGCGGGAGCGCCTCGGTTACGGTAACCGTCTGGGCCTGTTCGCCGGGCTGGAGTGTAATGTCCAGGCGGGCTTCCTGGCCCACGCCCAACTGCATGCCCGAGCGATCGTAAGTCCTAAAACCTTTGAACTCGACGCGAATTGCGTACGTACTCGGATCCAGGTTGGGCGCCGAGTACTCTCCGGCTGCGTCTGTGGTCAAAGTTCGAGAGACGCCTTTCAGAGAGTCGATGACGGTCACCGTGGCGCCGGCGATCACACCGCCACTGGCGTCGGTAACCGTCCCTAAGAGGCGCGCCTGATTCGCTTGAGAGAAAACAGGAAGACACAACAACAACGCCCCAGCGCTCGCACTAAGCACACGAATCGCATGCCGCACCCAAACACACCCGAACGCAAGAGCCGCCCACTTTTTGCAATTCATATGGACCCTCCCTGTAAATTCGGACTTTAGCTTGATGGCTTAAAGGAGCCCCTGGCCCTTGAAACTGAGGTACGCCTATAGCACCATCCCCTAAAATGTCAAGTAATTGCTGGAGAAGACCGGGGCCGCACGAGGTATCCGGTGTTTGTGCAGATTCGATGAGGCGGAAGATGAGCGAAAAAAAGAAAGGGGCGAACTTGATATTCGCCCCTTGCTGCCAAGATGTAACGATCGCGACTACCAGATGACTTTCAAACCCAACTGGATGGAGCGGTTCGCTCCAGTGCCGAGCACAGGGTTGGGAGACGCTTGGTCTGGGGTGTTGCAGCCGCAGCCAAACGTCAACGGCGCGGATGGATCGTTGAAGCCGGCCCCTGCTGGTCCTTGGGGATTGTAAAAGTTGGGGTGGTTGAGGATGTTGAAGAACTCGGCGCGGAACTGCGCGGTGAATCGCTCCCTGATCTTCGTGTCCTTCATTACCGAAAAGTCCCAGTTTCGGTAGCCGGAGTCGCGGAAGATGCCGCGCCCCGCTGAACCGAAGGTACCGAAGGCAGGCGGCATTAGCAACGAACTACCTCTGGCATAGCAGCCAAAGTTCGTTAGTGCGGCCTGCGCAAGCCCGGTTGCGGCACCGCCATCCAGTGCCTTTGCTTGAGCCAGACACGCCGAATTGGTGGTTCCAGAGGAAAAGGGTATGGCGTTTGGAGCGGACTTGAAATCGGTGGAATTCCCGAAGAAGCTCCAGAGTTGACCAAAAGAGTTGAGTTCGCTCACCTGGCCGGTTCCGCTGATGTCGTCGCTCGCGTCTCGCGGAGTCCAGGGAGCGCCGGTTTGCAGCGTCACCACTGAGTTGATTTGCCAGCCCTGTAAGAGCTGTCCCGGGGACTTTATTCCGGGAATGAGGTATGTAGTCGTCAGGGTCAAGCGGTGGCGGACGTCAAAGTCGCTGTTCCCATACATCGCAGCCGGGTGGTAGCTATCTAGTGGCAGGAAATTGGCGCCGAAATTCGCGGAAGCGTTGTCGAGGGCATGCGCGTAAGTGTAGCCCGCTAAGAAAGACAAGCCATGCGAAGTCCGCTGCGTAAGCGTGACATGCAAGCCATTGTAATTCGAGTGGTCGATATTCGATAGTTGGTTGATCTGCGCTAAGTACGGGAATTTGCCGACAAACGGCTCGGCGGCTTGTTCAGCAGCAGCACTGGGAGTGCACTTGTTGTAAGCGGGAGCACTGGCAAGGCAGCTTGCAACCACGGCTGCAGTCCAGCCGGCCCCTAACGGAGGCTGGTTAATGTTGGCAAAGCCTAAAAATTTCGTGCCATGGTTGCCAACGTAGTTGACTTCCAGGGAAAGATTATTGGTGATGGCCCGCTGAATCCCCAGCGACCAAGCACTTACGTAGGGAAGTCTTAAGTTCGGATTGACTGCTTCCGTGTTGCACGGTGCGGGGTCCGTCACCGCCTTCGTTCCCGGCGGACCGGCTGGAATAAATGTCTGCCCGTCGCCGCACTGGAGGGCGAAAACGCTGGCGGGAAAGACCGTGGCGGCAACGCCGGCAGGATTGCCACAGGCTCCAAGCACCCCATTATTCTGCCAGCCGCAGGTTAAGCCGTCGGTACCTTTCAGAGTGACACTGAGCACCCCCATGTTGCCCGAACCCGGCGTGGTGATCTGCGTGCTTCCATTCACGCAAGGGGTTGCTGAACAAACGATCTGGGTCGCGCCTGTCGGGACTTGGTTCAGGCCCAGGACGTTGGCCACGGCGGTGAACACACTGAAGGGCAACTGCTCGTACATGATGCTACCGCCGCCGCGGATGACGGTCTTCCCGTTGCCGTTGATGTCCCACGCAAAGCCCACGCGCGGCGAGAAGGCTTTGTGATCGCCGTTGAACGCCGATGTCTCCCCCTGGCCAACTTGGACGAGTCCTCGTGCCGGATCGAAGTTGCCCAGTTTGTTGTCGCGATCCGTGAGGACCGTCGTTAGCTCGTAGCGCAATCCAAGGTTTAGGGTGAGCCGAGGTGTCATTCGATAGTCATCCTGCAGGAAGAGTGCGAACTGTGAGTCGTGGTAATGCCGCGCCGGATCGCCCGCGAGGATACCGGACAGTCCTCCATTGCTTCTTACGGTGCCTGTCAGAAATTGCTCGAGGGTCGCGAACCTGATTTGACCCTTGCCATTCGACGTGATGAACGGCTGGGCAGTGTTGTGAATGGCTTCCCCGCCAAACTTGAAGGCGTGCTTTCCCCGCAATACGGAAATGTGCTCCAGGAACTGCAAGCTCCCGTCGGGCCCTGTGTGCTTGGGCCAATTGCCCCCCAGGCGGAAGTTGCCACTAGAGAAAGGGTTGATCCGCACGAATGGGAAGCCAAAATAGCGCGGATCGGTCACGCCTGTGTTGATGCCATATGCAAGAGGGTTCACATTGCTGTCGATCGAATCGTAGTACTGGCGGAAGTGGCTGTAGCCCAATCGGAATTCATTCACCACCGTTGAATTCGGGGCCCACGTCCAGGCGCCTGAGCCGGCTTGGATATATCCGAACAGGCTGGACATCCAAGGCGAGCTGCTGGATCCCGGCAGCCCCAGTTGATAAGCGCCATCATTCCAGTTCCCGCCGCCAACGCCGCGGAAGTACATGCCCGAGAGCGAGTGGTGCTCGTTCATGTGGTAGTCGATCTTGGCTACGCCGTTGTCTTGCGAGTTGGTGCTCACCAGGCCGAGGACAGTGCCGCCCGTGCCCGTGTTCGTCGGGAAGAAGGATTCACTTGGGCCGGGGGTGTAATTCGGAGGCGCCACAGCACACGTCGTGGTGTTCAGGCCCGCGAGTTGCGCGCTGAGCGGGGCGATCGTCAATCCCTGGGCCAGAACATCATTACAGGCGTCCACGACGCTCACTTTGCAATTGCCAGCCGCGAGCGCGGTGCAAAGTCCGGCACTTTTCCCGCCAGCGGTCGGCAGAGCGACCGTGGTCGGACCGGTTACAATGAGCGTGCTTCCCACGTTGTAACGCTGACCTTCGTAGTTCGCGAAGTAGAACAGCTTGTCCTTTTTGATGGCTCCGCCTATGCTGCCCCCATACTGCTTCAGGCTAACTGGGGCCTTCGTTGGTGGCACATCGAAGAAGTTGCGCGCATCCAGGCCGGTGGTCCGGCCAAAGATTAGGGCCGTGCCGTGCAGCGTATTGGCGCCTGACTTCAACCCTGCATTGATGATCGCACCTGGCTTCCAACCATATTCCGACTTTGGATTGGACTGGGCATTGAATTCCTGGATAGCGTCAACAGGCAGGGACGTGGACACATCGCCGGCGGCAATCGCGGCATTGAGAACGCTCGAGCCGGTGTAGGGGTCATCTTCCCGCAAACCATCCAGTAAGTATCCAATGTCCTCGGTGCGGGTTCCGTAAGCGGCGCGGCTGGATCCTCCCCCTCCTGGGTAGAGGCCCATTCCCGGGCGAAGATTGAGCAAATTGATGTAGTTGCGCCCGTTCAAGGGCAGGTCGTTGATGGTTTGGTTGCTGAGCGTGCCACCCAAGGTAGCATTGGTCGTTTCCACCAGCGGAATAGCTTCTGTCACAGTGACGGTCTGCGATTGCTCACCCGGCAACACCGTCAAATCCACGCGGATTTCTTTGTCCACCTCCAGCACAATGTTCTGGCGCTCAATGTTGCGGAAGCCTTTGGCTTCGACGCGTACCGTGTAGGCGCCGGGGAGAAGATTAGGGGCGTTGTAGATTCCTGCGTCATCCGTGGTCAAAGTACGTGAGACGCCGCGCGCCGTGTCCAGCACAGTCACGGTAGCCCCGGCAATCACGCCACCCGTTTGATCCGTAATGGTCCCCAACAAGCGGCTATTCGCTTGGGAATACAGGGGAGACCCCAGTAACAAAATGCCAAAACAAACACCCAATACCTGAATTGCTTTCCTCACGCTGACACACCCAAACCCACGACTAACCCAGCTTGTGGAATTCATACGCACCTCCCCCACGAATTAGTCGGACTCCGAAGTGATGCGTTCAAGAAAACCCGGACTGCTGAACCTGAACTACGCGTATAGCACCGTCTCCAAGAAATCTCAAGCAAATGTTCGAGAAACAACGTTCGCAGGCAGGCGGAACGGAGGGAAGAACGCAACCACTTTGTCGGCGCCGGTTCTTTGCCGGTGCGTTTACTTCATGGAGGGCAGCGTCGGTTTCAGCCCAAAGGCGTCATTGATAAAGATATCCTCGCAGATGGCTTCGCCCATACGGCTGGCCGGCGGACGCTGCCGGAAGGTTCTTTGCGCGGTCCAAGTTTTCGTGAAGGCCTTCGGGTCGTCAATCGTCATATCGAGGTTCAAGGTGTCGGCGGCGACGCGGTGGAAGCGCTCGACCAAATGGAGGGCATCGCTGTGCGGATGGCCCATGCGGTCCAGCCAATTCTTATCGTTGATTGCGACCGTGTCGATGACAAACGTGTCTCCCTCCCATTGGCCAATCGAGTGGCCCATCCACAGGGGGCGCAAGTCCTTCGGATGCGGCCGCCCGTCCGTGTAGATTTGGCGCACATTGCGGCCAAAGAACATGAGGACTCGGCCTTGCACTTGAACGATCTGCATGGCCGCCTGCACGGCCGCATAAACTCGCGGCATCCCTGCCGGGAAGCAAGCGTACGCCAAATCGTTCGAATCCTCTTGGGGATGGGGCCCGAAGGAAGGTTTGTTCTCCTTAAATTTTTCCTCCGCCCAGGGGGTCATCGGGACTTCATCTCCCGCGAGGGCGTAGTTGTACCAGGGGACTCCCCGAATGGGGCGGATAGCCCAGATTCCGGACAGATCTTGGGGGGAAAACGGTTTGGTCTCCTTGCCCGCCGGCGGTTGCTCCTCGTCCTGAGCACGGGCGCCTGCCGGGAGCACAAAGATCAAACCCAGCGCGAACGCCAAAAGTTTCCATGAGCTTCGCATCTCTGTCCTCTCGGGCGGCCGGCCGGGTTCCGGTCATTTGCATCCACTACCGCTGGAGCTTGCGGCCCGCCGCGGGTGCGCCTATTGGCGATCCAGCATCTTCTCGTTCTCGCAGACCCCTTCCCAGCTAATCTCCGTGCCCGGCCGCAACTGGAATGTGCTCTGGCCCGTCCAGGGCTTCGTGTATGCCTTCGGATCCTCAATCGTGATGTCGTCCACCAGGGTGTTATGGTCGGGGCGCCGGATGCGCTCCACCACGTGGAGCTCCCCGCTGTGGGGATGGCCGACGCGGTCGAGCCAAGTTTTATCGTTGAAGCCGATCACGTCCACGACGAGCGTGTCTCCATCCCACTTGCCAATCGAGTCGCCCATCCACAACGGAGGATCCAGAAACTCGTCATGCGGGCGCCCATCGGTGTAAATGTGGCGCACCAGGCGGTCATACTCGAACATCATGATCACTTCGCTCGGGAGCTGAATGATTTCCACCGGCTTAGGGTGAAGATAGATTCGCGGGACACCGGGCGGAAAGCAGCCATAGACTGGATCGTTGGAATCTTTCGGCGCCTTCTTGTTGGGGCCGAAGGCGGGTTTGGCAGCCTTATATTTTTCCTCCGCCCAAGGGGTCATGGGCGGCTCCTCCTTGCTGAACGCGAAGCTGGAGTACGAAATGGCGCTAGCGGGTGGGTGTACGCTCCAGATCCCAGAAAGATCGGGGTGCGGAGCCGTGGCCTGAGTTTTGGCGGGCACAGATTGCTGCGCGGTTTGAGCGAGGGTAACCAGCGAGCAGCAAAGCGCTCCGAGCACGGCAAAGATCCAGGCAATCGGGTGACTGCGCAAGGCGTCCCCTCCGCAGTTGGGAATCCACGCTCCCCTGGTGAAGGAAACAATCCGCCGAGCCGGGTCCTTAGTAATTCTCGTCGTCCCCGCCCAGCGCGGTCAGCGTTCTGCCGTCGGCCAGTCCAACCTTTAACACGCGGAGGACCAGCGACCCATTCTTCGCGCGATTCCCGGTCATGGTGATGGGGTCCCCAGGCTTAAACATCTCTTTGGTCCAACCCCGCCGGTGCAGCGCGCCGGGATTGGTGAACTCGCCGTCCCACTTTACAGGTTTCCCGTTCTCATCCGGCGCTTCCACGAAAAGCTGGCAATGGGGATTCATGAACTGGAACTCCACGACAGTTCCCTTCACGGTCACGCTCTTCGCCGTGTCGTACGCTGCCCCTCCGTGATGCGCCAGCACTGGAGCCGAAAGCGCCAGAACGCCCGCCGCCATACCGAGAATCGCGAACAGCTTTTTTGTCATGCCCTGCCTCCCATGCAAGCCCGGCTGCTCTTGCGCCAGTAAATTCGGAACTCCGCAACAAACGTTGCGATTCGTCCGCCTTTATTTTACCGGGACGAACTTCTGAATCCGCGCGCCCGTGGTGACCTCTCCAGTGTACAGGTTCCCCTGCGAGTCCATCGTCGCCACGTGCAGGGAATGAAACTGCCCCGGCAAGTGGCCTTGATGGCCGATGCGGCCCACCACGGCGCCATCCTCCCGGTTCATGATCCACACCACACTGTTCATCATGTCCGCAACGAAGATGTATTTTTGCTGCGGGTCCGCAGAAAAGTTGAGCGACCCCGCGGTGTTGTTCCCGCTGTTATTGGCCACTGGAAATTCCTTTAGGAATTTGCCCTCCCTCGTGAACACCTGGACGCGGTCGCCGCCGCGGTCGCATACATAGACAAGCCCATCGTTGGAGACGTGCACGCAGTGGACCGGTTCCCGGAACGCCTTGATCGGCGCGGCGCCCGGGACGCGCGGCGGCAGCGGGCTGTTATCAATTTCGCTCAACGGCGTGCCGTACGCTCCCCAGCCCCGCTTGAATGCGCCCGTCTCGGTGTCGTACACAATGAGTCGTTTATTCAGGTAGCCATCCGCGATGTAAATTTCATGCGCATTTTCGTCCAATTCAGCCGCCGCGACGCCCCGCAGGAGCAAGCTCGTCTGCTGGTTGTCTTGCTTCTGCTGGTTGGCGGCCGCTTCTTCTACGACAGGTCCGCGATGGCCAAAATCGGAGATGAATTTTCCGTCCGGCGTGAACTTCATCAAGGTGTCGCCAGCCCTCGCGCCCGCAATCCAAACGTTGCCGGCTTTATCTGTAAAAATCGTGTGCTCGGAGCCAGGCCAGCCGGGCACCGAGTCGGGTACCCCCCAGGACTTGAGCAGGTTGCCCTGCATGTCAAATTCCATGACGGCCGGGGGCTGGATGCAGCACTCGGCGGTCGGCGGGTTGAGCATGGCGAAATTCTCGGTTCGGTCGAGATCGCGCGGGCGATTGAGCACCCAGATGTGGTCGTTTTTGTCCGCGAACATGCCGGTGACGGCCTGGACGGTCCAGTTGAGCGGCAACATCTTGGGCCAATTGCCGTCGAGCCTGTACTGTGGCGCATTTTGCGCCCGCACGGCCGGGCTCACAGCCAGCACAAGGGCCAAGCAGCAACCGAATGCGAAGGGCAGCAGCGAAGTCCACGTCTTTTTCACTTGCATCGAGTGCTCCTCTCCGCGGCGGGCCGTAACAGGGTTTCAGAGCAGCGAGTACTAGTTCGCCCTGAAAATTTGAAGTGCCATCTCGACTGGATTATGTCCTTGACAATCCTGTTCGTCTATAAGATTTTCTGCTCCGACTGAGAAACAGAATTTGCTATCCAGTGGGACGCGTGGGTGGGCTGGAGCGTTTCGGAATGGCCGTGAGCTCGCATTGATGCAGTGAAGATGGAGCGAGCCGGCTGCCGACTGAATGCAGGAGGCGACCCGAATGACTAAGACTCCCTACGTGATTGCCGTATGCACAGTGAACGTGATAGTCAGCTCGTATCTGGTGCTGGCGCAAGCGCCCGCGGCCCAAAACGCCGCGCCGCAACACCCCATGACATTCTTCGTCGCCAGCGTGGGTATGGGCAAAGGGGCCAACCTCGGAGGCCTGGCCGGCGCCGACGCGCACTGCCAAATGCTCGCAACGGCAGTCGGTGCGGGCAATCACACTTGGCGCGCCTATTTGAGTACGCAGGCTCGCGCCGGACAGGATGCCGTGAATGCCCGCGACCGCATCGGGCAGGGCCCGTGGTACAACGCGAAAGGCGACCGCATCGC
>Ga0187846_10001307_pt1 | contig 14103 bp, 12 predicted proteins | sample TC_taG_FD_161473 | JGI IMG/M metagenome (GOLD analysis project Ga0187846, IMG submission 161473) | Biofilm microbial communities from the roof of an iron ore cave, State of Minas Gerais, Brazil - TC_06 Biofilm (v2) | ecosystem: Environmental > Terrestrial > Deep subsurface > Cave > Wall biofilm...
CTGCACTGCTCGCTCTGGAGGCGAGGGACTGGCAGGCGGCGGAGCAATTGAAGCCGCTGGCCGACGCCGAGCCTGGCTACCGGAAAGTCACCTACTGGGCCCGGGCAGTAGGGGCCGGGCATCTGCGCCACGCGTCGGCCGCCTCGGCGGCGGTGGCCGCACTGGACGAAGAATATGCGGCGTACGCGAAATCCCATCCGGACCAGCCCGCGCCCCCGGTCTGGATCCGGAGGAACGAGGCGCATGCGTGGCTGGCGTTCGCACGAGGCGACGACGCGTCGGCATTCGACCTGCTGCGGGCCGCGATCGATTACGAAGACAAGGTAGGCAAGGATGAAACCGATCTGCCGGCGAGGGAGATGTACGCCGACATGCTTCTGGAGTCAAAGCAGCCGGCGCAGGCCTTGGAGCAGTACCGCCTTTCCTTGAAGTCGGATCCGAATCGTTTCAACGGCCTGTACGGGGCCGGCAGTGCCGCAGAGGTGCTCGGCCAAGCGCAGACCGCGGCAGAGTATTACTCCAAGTTGCTTGCGAACTGCGAACAGGCCGACGATCCGCCACGCTCGGAACTGCTGCACGCAAAGCAGTTCGTCGCGCGCTCGGGCGATTCTGCGCGCCGTTGACCGGTGCTTCAACGCCAGCCGCTCGCGGCAGGCCGCCGAGAATTGGCATGGCTGCGGCCCTGAAACTACCGCAGTGGCGAACTACCGGGCGACGGCGGGTCCCTATCGAGCACGAGCAGCGCCGATGCGATCACCGCGAGCGCGATACCCGCGAGCTTGAAGAACGTCGGTACCTCTCCGGCGATCGCCATCCCGATGAATGCGGTAATCAGGGGGGACGCTGCGTTGGTGAGGGGTGAGACGACGATCGCCTTGCCCTCGCGCAGCGCATAAACGATCGCTAGCGATCCAACGGCGTTGAGAAGTTGCACCGCCGCGGAGAGAAACAGCCCGTTGAGGCCAAGGTTGATCGGAGCGCCCCAGTGCGTGCAGGCAATCGCAACGGGATCGAGGAGCAGACCGCGGAGCGTCATATAAAAGAAAATCGCGCCGGTATCCATCGTCGAGTGAGCGATCTTGACGAAGAAGTTCTGCACGCCCCACGCGACCGTGATCGCGAGGGAAAGAACGAACCACAGACCGAGATGAACATGGGGGCCACCGAACTTCCAGTCGTTGAGAAGCGGCAGTGAGATCAACGCGACCACGATACCCACTACTCCAGTCCGTCCCGTGCGCTCTCGCAGAAGCAGCCACGAAAGGGCGATCGTAATTGCCGGCGCAAGCGAAATGATCGGAAAGATGAGGTAGGACGGGCCGATCGAAAGGGTTGGGAAGAGGACGACACACCACCCGCGCCGGAGAGGCCGATCGCAAGCCCCAGCGCGGTTGAGCGCACCTTCCACCCTTCTCGATAAACGACAAAGGCGGCCGCTAGTAGCATCGTAGCCGACCACACAACGTAGGTCAGGGTGTCCGGAAAGCCGTGCTTTGCCGGCAGGTCGCTAAATGCGCCCCAGAGGCCCCAGGCGAAGGTCGTGACGAGCGCATAGCCGAGCCAGCGCCGGCTGCCGGACGTCGAAGGCATATCGCTCCTTTCCCAGGTAGGCTCTTCCCGCGCGTTGCGGCGGCCTCATACCGGAATGCCGGGACCTCGAGACTCATTTCGAGGCACCGGCGGCGCCTGGCAGCTCGCGCAGGCGCATGCTTTCCCACAGGTGCCAGCCTGCCAGCGCCGGCAATCCCAGCAGAACCTCGCGCATCCGTTTCGCCAGCGCAAGGCCGATCGCCGCATTCTGGCCCAAGCCGACGGCGCTGCAGATCAGCACGATCCCGGCCTCCTGGGCCCCGAGGCCTGCCGGGACCGCGAAAGCGAGGTTGCGCGCGAACAGCGTCACGCTTTCGATGATCAGCGCGGTCTGCACGCCGATGGGGTGCCCCAGCAGCCGCAACGCGAGCCAAGTTTCGGCGGATCCCGCCGCGATGCCGGCCAACTGAAACATCGCCGCCGATGCAAGTCTCCCGCGTCGGCGCACCAGCGCCGATAGTTCCGAGCCGAGCGCCGGCATCGATTGCAGCCACGCCGGCGCATTGCGGGCGCCGCCGGCCACGAGCGGAGCAAAGCGTGCAAACCAGCCGGCCAGGCGCCCTTCGCCTATCAGCCACAAACACGCCAACGGCATCGGCAAAGTCAGTGCGACTCCGAGAACGATTGAATGGAGGGGCGCGTTGCCGCCACTGGATGCGAAGAACAGCGCAAGTCCAAAGGCCGCGAACAGTACGAGACTCAGAACCGTCAAGACCACTTCGGTGATTACGCTCGCCGCCGCCGGCGCCGCTTCGATTCCGCGCCGGACCAGTATCCGAATGCCGATCAGTTCGCCTCCGACTCCCGCCACCGGCAGCAAACGGTTGACCGCCTCGCGAACGATCGCTACGCACAGCAACACGGGCCAACGAGCGCGACCGCGGTCGTCGCGTGGACCCAGCAGAATGCGCCAGCCGATCGCATCCAGGCCGATTGGGACCACGCGCAGCGGCACCAGCCAAAGGAGCGCAGGGCCTGCAACCGCAAGCGCGGCGAGAACGGATTGCCAGCCCGCACGCGCGATCAGCGCGATGACGGCCGCGAGGCCGGCCAGGCCGAGGATGTAGGCGGCGCGCTTCACGCGAGCCCTGCGTTAGGAATGTCCGCGAAACCGCCGACCGAAGCTTGCAGCAGCCGCAGCCGCTCGCGCACCCTGGGACTGATCAAAGCCTCGAACTCCGTTGTCGCCTGTTCGCCGACGCCGGCCGCTCGCTCTGCTGCGCCGCTGCGCGTGGCCGGATGTAGGTATACCTCTGAAACGCCTGGTGGCAGATGATCGAGCGCCTCACACAGCGCGGCCTCGCCGACGGCGCCGCTGCAGCGCAGCCCGAACAGCGCGTCGTTGCACGCAAGCCCAGCGCGACGCAGACGCCGCCGCATCCGGCCGGTACCGAGCGCCCATCCGAGCGCTGGCAATCGCCGAGCGCGCGGCGCGCTGCACGCCACCGCGCGTGCGAGGGGCAGCGGCTCGAACGGTACGCGCACTGCGCGTAACCCGAAGCGCGACCCGATCTCGACAATCCGATCCAGCACAAACGGATGCATGTGGTAGTGCTGGTGTGCGTTGGCGTGATCCAGCTCCAGTCCGGTATCGGCGAACGCCTGGAACTGGGCACGGATTTCGCGCTCTGCTTGACTGCGTACGCGCATGCTCGACGCCAGACGCCAGCCAAACGCCGGCAGATTCTCCGGAAGCCGCCCGTTTAGATCGACCAGATCGGGGATCTCATGCGGCGGCAGTACCGGGAGCACGCCGCCGGTCAACGCCACATGCAGGCCGACGCGCAGTCCGGGCAGCCGGTGAGCGCGTTGCACGGCGTCGTGCGCGGCACCCTGCCCCACCATCAGGCTGGTTGCCGTCAGCACTCCCTCAGTGAAGCCGCGCTCGACCGCCTCGTTGATTGCGAGGTCGAGGCCGAAATCGTCAGCGGTGACGATCACATGACGTATCACGGCGCTAGAACCAGTGGACGCCGAGTTGGCGACAATCGCATCGGCCGGAGCGACCGGCGCGCTTCCGCTCGCGTTACGCCCTTCGCCATCACGGGGGCTCGGGCGTGCTGACCTCGCTTCACCGCATCCGGTCACTCCGGCCGATGCGATTGTCGCGAGTCGTTACGCCGCGTGGCGGTTCAAGAAGCGCATGAACTCCACGCCCTCCCGCAACCGGCGGCGCGTCATCTCCCAACTGGTCGCCATCTCGGCCACGAGCTCGAAGATCTTGCCCGGGCGGAAGTAAAAGCTCTTGTAGAAGCGTTCGAGCGCGTGGTAGATCTCGTCGGCCTTCAAGTGCGGGTAGGAGAGCGGGATCAACTGCGTTCCGGACGAATCGACCAGCTGCGAAGGGTCGGGATTGCTCAGCCAGCTGTTGGCTACTGCCTCGCGGTACAGCTCTGTGCCCGGATACGGCGCCGCGAGCGAAACCTGGATCGTATGCGGATTGATCTCCTTTGCGAAACGGATCGTCTGCTCGATCGTCTCGCGCGTCTCTCCCGGCAGGCCCAGGATGAAGGTCCCATGGATCGTGATTCCCAGCTCGCGGCAGTCGCGTGTAAAACGGCGCGCGAAATCGGTGCGCATGCCTTTTTTAATGTTGCGCAGGATCTGATCAGAGCCGGTCTCGTAGCCGACCAGCAGCAGGCGCAGGCCGTTGTCGCGCATCACCTTGAGCGTGTCGTATGGGACGTTGGCCTTGGCGTTGCACGACCATGTCACACCCAGCTTGCCCAGGCCGCGGGCGATCTCTTCGGCACGGGGGAGCAAGTCGGTGAAGGTGTCGTCATCGAAGAAGATCTCGCGTACCTGCGGCATGCTCTTCTGGATCCAGGCGACCTCCTCGATCACGTTTGCAGGGCTGCGCACGCGGTAGCGGTGGCCACCGACCGTCTGCGGCCAAAGGCAGAAGGTGCAGCGCGACTTGCAGCCGCGGCCGGTGTAGAACGACACGTACGGATGCTTCAGGTATCCGATGAAATAGTTCTCGACCGTCAGATCGCGCTGGTATACCGGCGAGACCCACGGGAGCTCGTCCATGTTCTCGATCGCAGCGCGCGGCGGCGTTCGCACCGCGCGGCCATCGGCTCCCCGGTAGCACAGGCCTGCGATGTCGCTCAAGGGCTTGCCCTGCGACACCTCCAGGCAGGTGTAGTCGAACTCCTCCCGGCAGACGAAGTCCACCGCCGGCGCGCCCTCGAGCGACCCTTCCGGGTCGACCGCGACCTTGGCACCGACCAGTCCGACCAACATCCGCGAGTTGGCGTCCTTCAGATGCTGGGCAACGCGGGCGTCGCTAGCAAACGACGGCGAGCTGGTATGCATGATCACCAGGTCCGCGTCCTGTACGCGCGGCATCACCTGCTCGAGCGTCAGGCCGTCGGTCGGCGCGTCGATCAGGCGGCTGCCCGGAACCAGCGCTGCGGGTTGTGCCAGCCAGGTCGGGTACCAAAACGAGCGCACCTCGCGCTTGGCCTGGTAACGCGCCCCGGCGCCGCCATCGAATCCGTCGAAGGACGGCGGATGTAGGAATACGGTCTTTAACGCCATCGGATGTTCGGTCCCGGAAGGAAATTCAATATAAGCCGGCCATCGGTTCTTCTTCGCCCATCGGGCTCAGCGCGCCACCCTTGCGCACCCGATACCGCCGGCCCCGCCATGTGATGGCCCGGCCGAAGAAGCCGGCTGCCCAAACCACCAGAAGCAGAGCGTCACGAAGCGGAATCAGGATCCAATCGTACCCCACTCTCGCTGCAGCGCGGGACCGCTGTTCCCAATGGATAGCCACCCTGCTAACAAGGGTCAAGGCTGCGGCAATCGTCGCCAGCGGCGACGGCCACGCGAGTGCCAGCCCGAGCAGCGCCACCGGAAGGGCAAAGGACAGAACCATAAACGTATAGCCGAGCGGCGCGACTGTGCGGATCGTTCGCATCCAGCGCAGTTCGCGGCGGGCGTGGGCTGCGAAGCTTTCATCGGCGACCTCGGTCTGGACCACGAAGCGGCTCAACACTGTGCGCAGCCCGAGACGGCGAACGCGTTCGCAGATCAGCCAGTCGTCGGCAAGGTGGTTCGCGGTCACCTGCAAACCGCCAATCGCGTCCAGGGTGGAGCGCCGCAGCGCGATCGTGACTCCGGAAGCGAACGATGTGTCTCCAAGAGCCTGCGACACCAGCACCGCAGGGAAGTACCAATCGTTGATGAACAAGGCAGCCAGGCGCGACCACAGCCCCGACCCGGCACGCCCGTGGTACAGGCAGGTCGCGGCGCCAACGCCAGCCGGCGCGAGCACAGTCATCATGGCGTCCAGGTAGCCCGGCCCCACCCGCACATCGCTGTCCGAAATTACCACCACCGGGTGGCGCGCTTGCTGCAGCATGTTGATCAGGTTGCTGACTTTGAGGTTCTCGCCGTGCACCGCAGGGTCGACGACGAGGGCGACATCCAGCTCGGGAAATTCGCGCCGCAGCTGCTGGACGGTCTCGATTGCCGGGTCGGCTGACTCGCGCACGCCGAACACGATCTGCATTCGCGGGTAATCCTGGCGCGCGAACGAACGCAGACACTCCATTAAATGCGGCTCGGCGCCGCACAGCGGTTTTAGGATCGAAACTGCCGGACGCTCCGATCCGGCTGCAACAGGGTTCGCAACGGGGTTCGCTTGCGAGCGAAGCAGCAGAAGCGCCGCGCAAATCGCATACGCGGCCGCGATGACGGCCAGTGCCGCGCCGACGTGGGCGATGATTGCAGGCATGTTTCCGATTGCGACGGCGGGATTCTACTGGCACTTACGCAGGGAACCGGCCCCACAGTTCCCTGGTGGTGGTTCGATGATTTGCGGCGATTCTGTCAGAAAGGATAGTAGATGCCGCTGAACACTGCCGGGCCTTCGCTGCCGACACCGATATCGACGTAGCCGACGACAAACGGCGGCGCGATCATCCGGAACGCCACTCCCCCCACCTTGTGCAGCTGCTCCAGCGGAGACGTCCCCGTCGGGAACACCCGGCCCGCATCGACAAATGGGGCCACTTCCAACTCGACCGGAGTGGAGATCGCGCCGAGTTTCCACACCCGTTGTCGAAGTTCCACGCTGGAAGAAAACGAATTGCGGTCGGCAAACCGCCCGGTGCCGAACCCGCGCAACGGCTGGTCGCCTCCAATCTCGCTGCGGCTTCCACCAAGACTGCTCAATGCCCACACGGGCAGATCGTTTGCTGTCGGCAGGACCCGCAGCGCCAAATGCGCCGCCAAAATGGTCCTGCTCGCGATCGGCACCAAGGCGCGTCCGTCGATGCCTGCTTCACTGAAGAGCGAATCGTTCAGCAGGCCGCCACGACTCGCGGTGCCGACATACGCCACCCATTTCATCCCTCGCTCGGGTACCGTCACCTCGTTGCGTGTGTCCATCAGGATCGACAGGCGATTGAGCACCTCATGTCCCGTGCCCAGTTGCTTCGTTCCGAATCGCGACTCGATCGAAGAGATGCCTGACAGTGTGCCGGGCAACACGTCGACGATGCGCGCGCTCCCGGTGTACTGCAGCTGCCACGCCTTGTTGAAGTTCCAACCGATCTGTACCTGCGCCAGGCTCTTCTCCTGCGTGAAGTTCGTCTGCGAGCTCTGCGGCGTGTCATTGCCGATCCCATAGAAGCGGGGCGTGCCGTCCTTGTCGTACACCAGGCTGCCCGCGAAGGACCAGCGGCCCGTGCGCGACCGCCCGCTTTGATACTCGGCGTCGAACTCGCGCTCGACCCGTTGCTTGGCGCCACCCAGCAAGGACCACTGCTCGTCCTCGGACGGGTAGTTGTACATGCGAGCGTGAAAACCGAGGCCGAAATTGGGGTTGTGCAGAAAGTCCGGCGCAATGATGCGACGGATGATGTGGTTTTCATCGGTGCGAACCCAGACCGGAAGGATGCCGATCGTCGTGCCGCCGTTCGGATCCGTCGCAATCTCCGGGACCGGAATGAAGGGCGCGGTCTCAGGGTTGAACCACCTTCTCCAGGTGGCCGAAGGCGCGGAAGAACTCTCGCCGTCCGCTTTCTTTGCCTCGGGTGCGCCGGTCCCGCTGGAGTCGGACCAGCAGGCCTCCGGCGTCAGCAACGCGCCCAAAAAGAGCAGAGCGAACGCCCAGGCTGCGCAGCCAATATCGCGGCAGCTCACCGCGACAGCAGCCGACGGAAAGATGCCAGAAGCCGGTCGATGTCAGCCGAGTCAAGGTCGCCCATCGTCGAAATCCGAAACAAAGTCTGCGACAGATGACGCTGCCCGGCGTAGATCACGAAGCCGTCTGCCTTCAAACCGTCGTGCAATGTCGCATAGCTCACACCGGGTGGAAGGCGATATGCACGCAACACGACCGACGAATCGGCCGCAGGCAACACCGTCTCAACTCCCAGAGCCGCCAGCCCCAGACGCACCTGTTCGGCCAGCGCGTGGTAGTGGCGGTAGCGCGCAACGCGGCCACCCTGCTCTTCAAACTCGCGCAGCGCTTCGACCAGCGCATAGATGGCGTGCACCGCCGGAGTGAATGGCGTATCGCGCTGATCCTGCAGGTGCCCCAGGCGGCCCAGATCCAGGTAGTAGGAACGCCGCGCCGCGACATCGAGAGCGCTGCGTCGCGCAACGACGAACGAGACGCCGGGCACGCCGTGCAGGCACTTGTTGGCCGTGGCGGCGACCGCGCACACGCTGCTGTCGGCGAAGTCGAGCGCTTCGGCCCCAAAGCTGCTGACGCCGTCCACCAGCAGGCTGATCCGATGAGCCCGGCACAGCTCGGCGAGCGGCTGCAGGTCGTTGAGCCGGCCGGTCGTGGTCTCGTGGTGTACAACCGCCATGTGTGTGAACGGCTTGGTTCCGGCGCGCGCATCCAGACTCGCGCCGATCATTTCGAAGTCAATCGGGTTGAGCCAGGAAACGGTGCTTCGAGCGTGGTCGATTCCATAGTGAGCGCAGATGTGCGCCATCCGCTCGCCATACACGCCGTTTTCAACGACCAGCACGCGACCTTTTGGCGGAACAAGCGAAGCGATCATGCTTTCGACTGCTCCCGTCCCGGATGCTGTCATCAGTACGGCGCACCACTGCACTGGATCCAGCGAATAAGCGGCCAGCAATCGCGCGCGTGCTTCGTCCTGCAGGTCGAAGAACTCGCTTTCGCGGTGGCATAAATCCGGCCGCGTCAGACTGCTGCGAACGCGTTCCGTCAGCGTTACCGGCCCGGGATTGAGCAAGAGCATCAGCGCGCGCCGGAAGCCAGGTGGAAGTGTCGCATCAAGCGGATCTTGACATCGACCGGCTCGATGGAAGGGCGCGGCAGGTCGTCGGCCGACCCAGCACGTGTCAGCAAGCGGGCGAACTTCGATCCTGCCAGCGGCGCAGAGTCCAGCCACGCTGCAAGCTGGGCGGTGTCGTCCGTTTCGAGCGACGAGGCATACCCGCACGCGGCGGCGATCTGCGCGAACGAGACCGATGCAGATACCGTTGCCTGCCCACCGGTCGATTCGTGGATCCCGTTGTCCAACAACACGTGCAGCAGATTGGGTGGCCCATAGGCGCCGATGGTCGAGAACACCCCCATCCGCATCAACGCCGCCCCGTCACCATCGACGGCAATCACTTTCCAATCCGGGCGAGCCAGCGCCAAGCCGAGTGCGAGCGGCGCAACGCAGCCCATTGAGCCAACCATGTACAGCTGATTGGGGCGATCCTCGACAGCGTAGAGCTCGCGCCCGCAATAGCCGGTCGATGCCAGAACAACGCTGGTCGCAACCGGCGAGTGCGCCACGATCTGCCGTAGGGCATCCGTCCTCGATGGTCTCGCTTCCGCGGCAAAGCGACGCGGCATCTGCACCGGCGGCGCCGCCGATCGCGGCCCGCGCCGCGTGCCCGCGCCGGGCGCAAGCGCAACCGCAACCGGTGCAACGGCTCCCTTCTGCATCACGAAGGCGTACGGCAGCCCGCTTTCATCCATGTGTGCGGTCGCCCGCTCCAGCGCCGGGCCGATCGCATCGACTTCGGTCGGGAACAGCTCCCAGGCAATCTGCATCGTCCGCAACAGTTCCGGAGTGATTGCACCCATCAACCGATGCTGCGGCTCGTCCGGCAGGCCCGGCTGACCGCGCCACGTAACAATCAGCAGCTGCGGAAGGCGGAACGTCCAGGTGAGCGAAGTCAGAGGGTTGACGGCGTTGCCGAGACCGGAGTTCTGCATCATCGAGATGCCGCGTCCGTACGGTGCGCCATCGGCACCTGCGAGCGCGATCCCCGCCATCAGCGCGACCGCATCGCCTTCGTTCGCCATCGACAAATAGCGCAGCGATGCGTCCTGCAGTACGTAGTTGATGAACGGCGACAGAAACGAGCACGGGACACCGGCGTACCAGTGGAAGCGCCGCGCGCGAGCCGCCTCGACGAAGTCACTCGCCTGGATCATCGCCCGCGTCCGGCGGCGCAGCATCCGCCGCAGTTCCCGCCGACTGGCCGAACGGCATTTGCGCGTGCGCGAAGTCCACAGCGTGGGCAAACTCCTCGAGGTCGTTGACGCCGCGCCAATGGCCATGGACATACAGAACCTCGATCGCGGCGCCATTGGCCACCAGCGCATTCAGCAGAGCGGGCACATCGAGCGCATCGAACTGCGGCTGCGCCTGCAGCTCGGCCATCACGTCTCGCAATCGGGCGAGTCCCCGTTCACTGACTTTCAGCAAGCCAATCCAGCGCCCGTGTACGGCGTCGGGCGTCGGCGCGTCCGGGCGCGCCTTCGTCGCGGGCGGGGTGGCAATGCTGCGCAGAAGAACCGGCGTTTCGAACAGGCCGCGATCGTCCCCACGGGAACAACATGCGAAGTCGCGCACCGTGCGATTGCTCGCACCGGCCGGGGAGGAATCCACCACGACTGCGAAATCGGCCTCGCACTCGACCAGATCGCGCAGCACGTGGCTGCGAAATAACAGGTCTCCGTACGAGATCACGGTGCCGGAACCGAGCGTATCCAGTGCGCAGACCAACGATGCCAGTTCGCCGGTGCAGGCATGTCGCTCGTTCACGATCAACCGAATGCCGGCGGCGTCGATCGCATCGGCGCAATAGCCACCCACTACTGTGATGTCGTGGATGTCTTCCTTCTTGAAGGCGTCGACCAGCCAGCGCAGCAACGGCTTTCCGGCGATCGCCAGCATCACCTTCGGCCGATCGGCCGTGACCGACTCCAGTGCGTCGCCGCGACTGGCGGCGAGAACGACCGCCGAACGAGTGGTGCTGCGGGCGGACAGATACAGGCGTTCGGCGGCGAAATACTCTTCGGCGTCCTGCAACCGGAAGATCTCTTCCACCGGCGCGATCCGGTCTTCGACATTCACAAGCGTCTGGCTCCGGAAGACCTCCTTCGCGACGCTCTGCATCGCGGCGGCCGCAGAGCGGATCAACGGATTGGCCCAGATCACCACGCTGATCCCGGCCTGCCGGAACACGTCGGTCGGCGTGCTGTAGTAGCGGGTCGGCACGATCACCAAAGGGGCGCGGCGGTCCCAATGCCGTGCGAACGCCAGGATTTCGTCGGGTTTCGAAAGCTTGCTGTGGATCAGAATCGCATCGGCGCCCGCCAGTCGGTACGCCTCGGCCCGGCTTAGCGCCTCGTCCATGCCCCATCCGGCGATCAACGCCTCGACTCGCGCAACAATCGAGAAATTCGGGTCGGTCTGGGTGTCCTTGCCGGCGGCGATCTTGCCGCAAAACTCCGCGATGTCGGCAAGCGGTTGGCGTTCGCCGTTCAGGAAGCTGTTGGCCTTGGGAAACTGCTTGTCCTCGATACAGACGCCTGCGACGCCGCGCTGTTCGAGCTTGCGCACCAGACGCCGCATATTGTTGAAATTGCCGTAGCCGGTATCGCCGTCCAGTAGGATCGGCAGCCCGCTGGCGTCGGCCATGAACTCCAGCATGTCGACTACCTGCGTCCAGCTCGCCTCGTTGTTGTCGCGCACTCCGAACTGCGCGGAAATTGCGAGGCCAGACGCCCAGATCCCAGAAAATCCGGCCTCGTACACGATCCGGGCGGACAAGCCGTTGTGCGCCTCCATTAAGAACTCGAGCTGCTCGCTGGTCAGCATCCGACGCAGCTTTGCGCTGCGGGTGGATGGACGTTCTGCATCGTCGGCGCGGTCGGCGAGCGGGCGGGTCACGTTCATCTTCATGGCAGTGGCACCATCCGAAGCTGCGGCAAGATCTCGCGCGTCGCTCGCGCCAGGTCGTCCGCAAAATCGATTTCGATCCACGGCGCTCCGGTGACATCGGCGACTTCGAAGGCCCTGCCGTCTTCCAGCAGCAAATCCCGCAGCGCTTCCTCATGCGGTGCCGAAGCGCGCGCGCCTTCGACATACCCGGCGGCCCGGCTCGCCAGCTTGCGCGCGGCATCCTGATCGAGCCGAAAAAATCCGACCGACTCGCCGATGACGTCGTACTGCAATCCGGACGGAATCTGCTTGCGCATCTCGATCGGCACCCCGTTGCGCACGCACACCTTGACCGGTTCGTCACCGGCCTCGAAATCACGATCGATCAGCAATCGACTGACGGGCTGCCGACCTGCCACCAGGGGGGCGAGGATGCGCTCGTCGTACAACACATCGGCATCCATCAGCAGAACGTCTCCTCCGCGTCGGATCGCTTCGGACACGCAATGTACGGTGAGCACGCTTCCCAACTCATAGCGCTCGTTCCGAACGATCTCGGGGCGGGGTCGCCAGGCCAGGCGGTCGAGCTCCGCTTCGATCAGCTCGCAACGAAAGCCCACCGCCAGCACGATCTCGTCGATACCCGCCCACCTCAACCAGTGCAGATGCCGCTGCAGCAGCGTTGCGCCGCCAAACTCCAACATGCACTTGGGCAAGTGCTGGCCGGAAGCTTGGCGAAGGCGCGAACCACGCCCCGCGGCCAGAATGATGGCGCGCATATGGATCCGCGAACCTCGATGGATCCAATACTACAAAAAATGACGCTGACCGGACCGCAGGCACCCGTTGCGTTGCGTCGCAGCGACTGGGGTTACTCGCTCAAAGCGGCGGCGAGCCGGCGGCGGCGCCACGCCTGCTCGAAGCGATGCAGGCAGAGTAGTCCTGGCAAAGCCCAGAGAATCTCCCGCGCGCGCTTGCCCAATGACAAAGCCAGAGCGACGTCCGGGGTCAATCCGACGAGCGACCCGATCAGCAGATAGCCGCCCTCCTGGACACCGAGCGAGCCGGGAATCGCGAACCCCGCACCGCGGATCGCCTGCCCGAGGCTCTCGATCAGCAGCGCGTCGCTCCAGCTGACCGGGTGCGACACCAACGCGAGCATCCAGTACACCTCGCCGGTTCCGACCAGCCAGCCAATCAGGCTCAAAAACAAGGTGGCGGCGATCCGGCCGCCGCGGGAATGCGCGCTTTTTATCGCCTGGTCGATCGCTGCCGCGCGCTCGACAAGCTTCGGTCCCGCGTCTCCCGTGCGCCGGCCCGGCAGGCGAGTGCCCAGCCTTGCAAGGGCAGCGAAGAGTCCGCGCCGCTGCAGTAGATAAAACAGGCACACCAGCAGGCCGAGCGCCGCGGCGCCAGTCAGCAAGCCGAACCCGAACCCGCGGTCGGCCAAGCGGCCACCGTGCGACGCCAGCAGCAGCAAGCCGATCAAGGCGAAGAGCAGCTGCGCCAGCGTCTGGAAGGTCGTGCTGACAGTGATCGCCGCGACCGCGTCGTCGGCGGCGACGCCGCGCTGGATCAGATGGCGGGCCATCACAACCGGTCCACCGATCTGTCCCGCCGGCATCACGCTATTGGCTGTCTCACCTGCCCACCGCGCCAACAGTGCTCCCGACCAGGAACTGCGCGGTTCGGACCGATCGAGCAGCACATGGATCGCCGCCGCATCGATCAGAAGCGGCACCAGGTGGTACAGCGCAACCAGCAACAGGCCCCATTGCGCGACGGCCAGAGCTGCAAGAACGGTCGTCGCTCCTTGCGATGCGACGACCGCAGCGAACAGCAGCAAGCCGGCCGGCAACAGCCAACTTGCCCTGCGCGTCACGCGCGTTCCCGTCCGGGGCGCGACCGGTTCCGTGCCCCATTGCCGAATACCTGCCGGAAGCCGAAATAGGCGAGCGCGTCCTTCATGTCGGAGACGAAGCGCCCCCGCCAATGCATGCTGGGGTCGGTGACGTACTCGAACGTCAGCGATACGCGTCGCTCTCCTTCGCCGAGCGGCGTGATCCGGTGACGCAGCTTGTCGCCATCGAAAAAGACCAGGCCGCCGGGCGGAATGCGCGCCGATCCGGCCACGATCGGGACTCCACGTTCACGCGTGTGCAACTCGTAGTCGAGCTGGCACGAGGAGTCATCGATTACGCCCACCAGCAACGTGTAACGGCGGCCAGCGTAATACGAGGTGTCGTAGTGCCAGCCGATGTGGTCGCCGCGGCACGTATAGAAATAAAAGGCGTACGCGTGGGGATCCTCGGGCGGCGCCACTTGCAGGCTTTCTCCCGCCAAGCGTTCC
>Ga0187846_10001308_pt1 | contig 14095 bp, 18 predicted proteins | sample TC_taG_FD_161473 | JGI IMG/M metagenome (GOLD analysis project Ga0187846, IMG submission 161473) | Biofilm microbial communities from the roof of an iron ore cave, State of Minas Gerais, Brazil - TC_06 Biofilm (v2) | ecosystem: Environmental > Terrestrial > Deep subsurface > Cave > Wall biofilm...
GAATCTCGATGAAGCTGAAAGGTTCCAAGACCGAGGAAAACCTGAAGTACGCGTTCGCCGGCGAGTCGCAGGCGAATCGACGCTACCTGTATTTCGCCGCCAAGGCGGACGTGGAGGGGTACAACGACGTTGCCGCGGTGTTCCGCTCGACCGCCGAAGGTGAAACGGGGCACGCACACGGACACCTGGAATATCTGGAGCAGATCGGCGATCCGGCCACAGGGCTGCCGATCGGGCCGACTCGCTCGAACCTGAAGGCCGCGATCGCGGGGGAAACGCACGAATACACCGACATGTATCCCGGGATGGCCAAGGCAGCGCGCGGCGAAGGGTTCGACGAGATCGCCGACTGGTTCGAGACGCTTGCCAAGGCCGAGCGCTCGCACGCCAACAAGTTCCAAAAGACGCTCGACTCGATCGTCGATTGACCCGCCTTCGCGCCTGGCGGCGCTACGGCGGGCACTCCGCATGACCACCCGCGAAGGTAGCCTGGAGGCGCCGACGCGCCATCCGATCGACTGGCGCAGCCCGTCGTACTACGACCCGGTTTCGCTCGAGACGGAGCTCTCGCGCGTCTTCGAAATCTGCCACGGGTGCCGCCGCTGCGTGAACCTGTGCGGCGCGTTCCCGACCTTGTTCGACCTGGTCGACAACGCTGCCAGCGGCGAACTCGATACAGTTTCGCGCGCCGACTTTCCGAAGGTAGTGGACAACTGCTACCTGTGCGACATGTGCTTCATGACCAAGTGCCCGTATGTGCCGCCGCATGCGTGGAACGTGGATTTTCCGCACCTGATGCTGCGCGCCAAGGCGGCCGAGTTTCACCGCACTGGGGGACGATGGCGCGACCGGTCCCTCTCATCGACCGACGCTTTCGGGCGCCTGGCAGGAATCCCGGTGGTGACCCAGGCAGTCAACGCGGTTCAGCAAAGTGCACCTGGGCGACGGGCGGTCGAAGCCGTGCTCGGGGTGGATCGGAAGGCGTGGCGCCCCGCACTTGCGTCCCGCAAGTTTCGATCGGCTGCGTGCCCGGAGTCCTCTTTCCCGGCGGTGGACGGCGAGCGCACGCCCGGCAAGGTGGCGCTGTTCTCGACGTGCTACGTCAACTACAACGAACCGGGAATCGGGCACGACCTGCTCAAAGTGCTGCGCCACAACCGTATCCCGGTGATCATTGTCGAGAAGGAGGCCTGCTGCGGCATGCCCAAGCTGGAGCTGGGGGACCTGCAGGGCGTGGCGCGCCTCAAGGACATCAATGTTCCACGGCTTGTGTCGCTGGCACGCCAGGGGTATGCGATCGTTTCGGCGGTTCCCTCGTGCACGCTGATGTTCAAACAGGAGCTGCCGCTGCTGTTTGCGGGGGATGACGACGTTCTGGCAGTTGCCGGCGCGTTCTGGGATCCGTTCGAGTACTTGGCGGCACGCAGGCGCGACGGGCTGCTGCGCACCGATTTTGCTCGGCCGCTCGGCCGCGTGTCGTATCACATCCCATGCCACGGGCGCGTGCAGAACATCGGGCGCAAGACCGAGGAGGTGTTGAAGTCGATGCCCGGCACCGAGGTCAACACGGTCGAGCGCTGTTCCGGCCACGCCGGCACATGGGGCTTGAAGAAGGAGTTTCATGCCACCGCGATGAAGATCGGGCGCCCCGTGTTTCGCGCGATGTCGGAACCCAGGCCCGATTTCATCAGCTCGGATTGCCAGCTTGCCGGGCACCACATCGAGCAGGGCATCGGCGCGCTTGCGAAGGACGGCAGCCCGGCTCCGATTCTGGCCCACCCGATCACACTGGTGCGGGTGGCCTATGGGCTGGAGTGAATATGGTGCCGACGATCACACGTGACAGCCTGCTGACGCTGGAGGCATACGCCCGCCAGCGCGAACAGTTTCGCACGCGTGTGCTGGCCCACAAGCGCGACCGCACGGTGCACATCGGCGAACACGTGACGCTCGTTTTCGAGGACGAGCTGACGGTGCGCTACCAGATCCAGGAGATGCTGCGAATCGAGCGAACGTTCGACGAAGAGGGCATTCGCGCAGAGCTCGCCGCGTATTCGCCGCTGGTGCCGGACGGCACGAACCTGAAGGCGACGATGATGATCGAGTACGAAGATTCCGAACAGCGGCGCCTCGCGCTCGCGGGCCTGAAAGGGATCGAGCGCGCTGTGTACTTCCAGGTCGGCACGCTGCCGCGGATCGCCGCGATTGCGGACGAGGACCTGGAGCGCGAGAACGAGCAGAAGACTTCGGCCGTGCATTTCCTGCGGTTCGAGTTCGAGTCGCAGGCGATCGCAGCGGTGCGCGACGGCCGACCGGTTGCGCTCGGGATCGACCACCCGAACTACAGCGAACGGATCGATGCGCTGCCGGCCGAGGTGGTCGCGTCGCTCGCGCGCGACTTCGGCTGACGTTCCTTACATTCCCTGACATCCCGGTCGAACACCACCGGCGACGAAAGGTCCCGAGACCGCCCACCAAACTCCAGTACACGCTGCGATAAGCTTCGGGGGCAATGGCCGGCTCGCCGATCAGCAACGTCTCCGACACCGCGCGCTGGGTCGCCGTGTATCGCGCTTGGGAGACCACGCGCGCGGACGCGCTGTTCCGCGACACGTATGCGGATCGCCTGGCAGGCGAACGCGGCCGCGAGATTGCCGCCCTGATGCCCAAGCAGGCGCGCAGCGGCTGGCCGCTGATTGCTCGCACCAAGTTGATCGACGATCTGATCGAGCATGCGGTAGGGGCGGGCTGCGATTGCGTCGTCAACCTGGCCGCGGGCCTCGACGCGCGGCCGTATCGGCTGGCGCTTCCCCGCGCACTGCGGTGGGTCGAGGCCGACCTGCCGGCGATTCTCGAGGAAAAGGAGCAGCTGCTCCGGGTCGCCGTTCCCCGCTGTGAGCTCAGCCGGATCCCGGTGGACCTGGCGGAGCCGTACTTGCGCAACGAGGCTCTGGCACGCGCAACCGCCGGAGCGCGTCAGACGCTGGTCATCGCGGAAGGACTGCTCGTGTACCTGGGCGAGGAGGCGGTGCGCAGCCTTGCCACCGATCTGCTCGCTCAACCCAGCGTGCGCTCCTGGGTGATCGATCTCGCTTCTCCGGAGCTCCTCGAAATGTTGCAGAAGTCCATGGGGCGGTTTCTCGCCAACGCACGCATGAGATTCGCCCCCCCGAACGGTGTCGCATTCTTCGAGTCGATCGGCTGGCGCTCCGGTGAGGTCCACTCTATCTTCCACGCCGCCCGGCGCTTCAAACGGCTGCCGTGGTATCTGCAGCCATTCGCGCTACTGCCCACGCCCGATCCCCGCCGGCTTGGGCGGGCGCGATGGTCCGCCGTGGTGGAGCTCACTCGGGCGTAAGCAGATCCGCCGCCTCGCGGGCCATGCGCTGGACGATGACGCCAGCAGGTTCGATCGCATGGATCAGGCCCGCCGCCTCGCCGAACCACACCCCGGCGTTCTCGGGGTCCCCTTGCGCGAACGCCTCCCGGTAGCGTGGGCCCTCGACGGCGGTGTTTCGCTCGAGCTCGTCCTCGCGCCCGTGCCACCGGTCCGTGAATACGTTGCGGCGGATGCGGCCCGTGAACTCTGGTGGCCACGGAAGCTGGCGGGCGATGTCCGGCACCCGGGTCCGCAGCGTGCCGTCGCCGTCCGTCTCGATGATCGCCTGGTGGTGACGCTCGTGCACGAGGGCTTCGCTCGATGCCCACAGCCGCGTGCCAACCAGTACGCCGTCGGCGCCCAGCATCAGCGCCGCAGCCAGGCCGCGCCCATCGGCGATGCCGCCGGCGGCGAGCAGCAGCGTGTCGGCAGAGCGCGCCGCGAGGAAATCCGCGGCTTCCGGAACGAACGCCAGTGTGCCCCGCAGCGCGCCGTGTCCCCCTGCTTCGGCGCCCTGCGCCACGACGATGTCCGCTGCGGCATCGAGCGCGTCCGCGACGTGCCCGATGTTCTGGCACTGGCAGATCAGCTTTGCTCCGCCTCGGCGAATCTCGTTTGCGAACGGGCGAGGGTCCCCGAAGGAGAGCATCACGGCGGCCGGCCTGTGCTTCAGGACCTGCGTCAGCAAGGAGGGCGAGTTGCGCAGCGACCACGTGATGAAGCCGACTCCGACTCGCTCGCTGCCGGCCGCGTCGAATTGTTCGCCTAGCCACGCCGGGTCGCCGTACCCGCCGCCGATCAGGCCCAGGCCGCCCGCGCGACTCACTGCCGCCGCCAGGGCGCCGCCCGCAGCGAACGCCATCGGCGCCGAGATGATCGGATGCCGCAGGTTCAGGTTGCGAGTCAGCCTGGTCGAGAGGGTGGCGTCGATGGCCATTCAAAGCCTTGCCGGCACGGGTTCCGCTGTTGGCACACCCTCAGTCGGAAACCAGGACATGCAGCAAGCTTCCTTCTACGAAGCAGTAAATGCTTGCGGTCGCCTCGACCGTTCCGATTTTCACGCCTGAATTTGCGCAGGTAAGAGACGTTCTTTCGTCCTTCTCCAACGGGCCGGTGGCCGATTCGCCTCTAGCGTACCTGCCGGGCGGAACCACATCCACATACTGCGACACCCTTCGGTGCTTACCCCAGATTTGGATCTTCCGAAATTGCCACCCTCCCTTTTTCGGAAGGACGATGACTGCGAGCCCCCCGCCGCCCTTCACCGCCGTCATTCCGATGACGTAGTCCTTCTTTCCTTCGCCGGTGAAATCGCCTGTGGCGACACCCAGACATCCAAACCCGTCATGGAACTTGTTGGCAGCAATGTCCTCCGGAGCATTGTCGTATTCCAGGGGTTCGCGAAAACCCGGGAAGGCCCGCTCCAGAGCGTTCGCGAGTGAACGCGGAATCTGCATCTCGCACGAGTCGGAGATATTCTGCGCAGTTGCTGCGCTTGCGAGGGAAAGCAGAGCAAAGGCGATCGGGACTCTGCGCATACGCATACGTCGTCGACGAAGGCTCACTTTCGAACCATAGCGGGCATCCTACAGATCCGCCGCAAGCAACGCCAAGGAGGTAAGCGCGCCATGAAGTTCATTAACTTTGTCAAGTACAGAGACTTGGAGAGGATCGCTGGCGCTCGCAAGGCTCATTTTGCATACGCGGATCGGCTGCGAGAACAAGGCAAGTTGGCGATCGGCGGACCCCTCTTGGATGATCAGGGTCGGCGTATCGGGTTGCTCTTCGTCTACGAAGACGAAGCCGTTTCAAGAGACGCAGCGGTAACCTTTGCGCAGCAAGACCCTTTCACTCTTGCAGACGCATTGCGCAGTTACGAGATCACCGAATGGCGTCTTCGCTGGGTGAATCTCGATCTTCTCATCAACGCGAATCGATCTGCAGACCAGAGCGACGGCAAGAATACGCAAATCAGGTTGTTCGCGAACTACGCGAAATACGGCGCCGACAAATCGAAACTCGCGACCGTTCGCCCGGCGCATTGGGAGTATGACCGGAAGCTTGAACGCGCCCGCAAATTGGCCCTGGCAGGTCCATTCGCAAACGATGAGGGAGGGCTCTTTGTCTACAACGCGGTTCGCAGAGAGGAAGCGATGTCCGATCTCAAGCAAGATCCATTCGCTGTGCAAGGCGTATTCGCGGATTACGAACTCGTCGAATGGCTTATCGAGGGCGTCAATCCTGATCTGCTCACCAGCGACTTCTCCTCATCGCCCTGACTGCGGTATACGTGGCTGGCAAGATGATCTGGGCCTTAGCCGAGGCCTAGGATTTGGCAGCTTGACGATCGCGTAACACATGTCCACAGATTACTCCCCGGCGTTGTACACGGCCTCCAGGCGATAGCCCTCCGGATCGACGACAAAGCTGGCGTAGTAGTTCGGTCCATAGTTCGGACGCAGTCCAGGGCGGCCGTTATCCCTGCCTCCCGCCGCAATCGCTGCTGCATGAAAAGCGTCCACGGCTTCACGGGTATCAGCGGCAAAGGCGACGTGGAAACCTGGCACGTTGGCGATCGCACCCTTCGCAACTTGCTTCAGAGCAAGCTTATCGCCGCCGCCGGGTGAACCGTAGCCAACCGCTTGACCGGTTTCCCCGCGGCGCAAGTCGCTCCACACCCGCAGATATCCAAGGGGCCGTAGGGCTGCATCGTAAAACTCGACGGCACCTTCGATGTCTGCGACACCGAGTGAGATGTGGTGGAGCATCTGCGTCATGACGGAGAGGCCAGACGTCTGCCCCGATCACTCGAACAGGGTCAATTGCGGTGATGCTTTTTGCGCAGCAGGCTCTGGTCGCTGCGGAGCAATCGCGTTGTGGTGCTCGTCGCTTCGATTTACGGTCGCGAACCGCTCTGCCCGATCCGCGTTCAACCCGAGGCGTTTGCAGGCGATCCGGAAACGCCGCTCCAGCAGATCGGCGATCGGTCCGGTGCCGCGCATGCGCTGGCCGAAGGTCGAGTCGTTGTCGCGTCCGGCGCGCATCTGCCGCACCAGACTCATCACGTGGGCTGCGCGCAGCGGGTAGTGGGCCTGTAGCCATTCGGTGAACAGGTCGCGCAGTTCCAGCGGCAGCCGCAGCATCACGTATCCCGCGTAGCGTGCTCCCGCCTGTGCCGCTGCCTCCAGCACACGCTCCAGGTCTTTGTCGGTCAGGGCGGGAATTATCGGAGCGACAAAGACACCGGTCGGAATACCCGCCCGGGACAGCTGCTCGACGGCGTGGATCCTGCGCGCGGGCGAGTTGGCGCGCGGCTCCATCGTTCGGGCGATGTCGGAGTCCAGCGTGGCGATCGATATGAACACCCTGGCCAGCCCTCGTGCCGCCATCGGCGCGAGGATGTCGATGTCGCGCGTTACCAGGCTCGATTTCGTCGTGACACCGACAGGCTGGCCGAACTCGTTCATCACCTGCAGCAGCGAGCGAGTGATCCGCAGCCGCTTCTCCACCGGTTGGTACGGATCGGTGTTGGCGCCCAGAGCGATCAGCTTTCCTGCCCCATTTTTCTGCAGTTCCTTGCGCAGAAGCTCCGGAGCGTTGGTTTTGGCGAAGATCTTCGTCTCGAAGTCCAGCCCGGGCGACAGGCCCAGGTAGGCGTGGCTGGGGCGCGCATAGCAGTACACGCAGCCGTGCTCGCAGCCGCGGTACGGATTAATCGACCGATCGAACGGGATATCCGGCGATTGATTGGACGATACGATCGAGCGCGCGATCTCGATCCGCACCTCGGTTGCCGGGCCTTTCTGCTCGGCGCCTTCGTCTTGTTCCGCAGACTCGGCACCCTCAGCGCTCTCGCCTCTATCGGTGCTGTCGGGCTCGTGCCGCATGCGATGAAAACGAGACTCGCGATTGGACAGGGCGGCGCGGCCCTTCCAAACGAACTGGATCGGACTCGTCCGCTCCTCTGGCGTTGGATTTGGCATGATGCTGTAAGAATATACAGTATCTCTGCTCTGCCCGAAACCGCGTGCGCAGGGGCGTAGCTGCGGCTCGCCGGGGCGGCGCCTTGCCAGCGTTGGGAGGGGTTACGTACAATGAAAGGTTCTCCGGCAACAAGCTCGGCTCGAACTGAGAGGAAAGAGACAGGAATGGTCGTCATCCGGCTGGCGCGGGGCGGTGCCAAGAAGCGCCCGTTTTTCACCATCGTCGCGACGGATTCGCGCAGTTCGAGGGACGGCCGTTTCGTCGAGAGGGTCGGCTTTTACAACCCGAAGGCAACCGAATCCGAGACCCGGTTCCGGATCGCAACGGATCGCCTTGCGCACTGGCGTAGCGTCGGCGCGCAGGTCAGCCCGACGGTGGCGCGGCTGATCAAGACGTTCGGCGCCTCGGCCGGGGGCAGCGCAGCTGGGACTCAGCCGGCGGTGGATGCTCAGGCCAGCGAGCAACAGCCCGCGCTGTGAGGCGATCGTCCTGGGGCGAAGCTCTTCGAAGCTGAAGGTCGTGATCTGATTGAGCTGGGCCGCGTGCGCGGCGCCTACGGTGTGCGCGGGTGGGTGAAGGTGGCGCCACATACGCCGTCGGCGGAAGTGCTGCGGGCTACGCGCCGGTGGTGGCTGCTTGGTGACGGCAGCGCGCGCGAGCTGCGCGTCAGCGCGGTGCGCCGCCAGGGGCCGGCACTGGTGGCCAAGTGGGAAGGGTGCGACAGTCCGGAAGCGGCCGACGCGCTGAAGGGTGCCGCGATCGCGGTGGCGCGGAGCGATTTCCCGCAGCTCGCTGGCAACGAGTACTACTGGGTCGATCTGATCGGATTGCAGGTCATCGACCGAAAGGGCCGCAAGCTGGGATCCGTCAAGGCCCTCAGGGCCTGCGCGGCGCACGATCTGCTCGAGATCGAGCCGGTGTCGGCGGGAGCGCAGATCCTGGTGCCGATGGTGGCTGAATACATCGACGGCGTTGATCTTGCCGCGGGCGAGGTCCACGTGAACTGGGAACCGGAGTGGATGGCATAGTGCGATTCGACGCGATCACCCTGTTTCCGCAGATGTTCGAAGCCGTGCTGCGCCATGGTGTGACGCGGCGCGCACACGAGCGCGGCCTGTGGGAGTTGCAGACCTGGAGCCCGCGCGACTTCACGCACGACGTCCACCGCACCGTGGACGACCGCCCGTTCGGGGGAGGACCCGGCATGGTGCTGATGGCCGAGCCGCTGGCACTCGCAGTCGAGGCGGCGCGCGCTGAAGCGGCAGCCGGCCACGCACCACGCGTGATCTGCCTGTCGACGGCAGGCCGGCCGCTCAGCGACGCGCGCGTGCGGCAGCTGGCGGACGAGGGCGCAGCCGGTCGAGGGATGATCCTCGTGTGCGGGCGCTACGAAGGGATCGACCAACGCTTCATCGAAGCTCTGGTCGACGAGGAGATCTCGATCGGCGACTTCGTCCTTTCCGGCGGCGAGATCGCCGCGATGGGACTGATCGACGCGGTCGTGCGTCAGCTGCCGGGCGCATTGAAGCAGGAGTCGGTGCAGGACGAGTCGTTTGCGCAGGGACGGCTCGATGCGCCCCAGTACACCCGCCCGGAGATCTGGCGGGAACGCGCGGTGCCGCCGGTCCTTCTGTCGGGCGATCATGCGCGCATCGAGCAGTGGCGGCGAGCGCAGGCGCTGGAACGGACGCGCTGCGTGCGACCCGACTTGCTGCAGCCGGCTGCCTGATGGTCGGGTGACAGGCAGGTGCGTCGGAGGCGAGGTTCAAGGGAGAGTGGACATGAACGTGATTCAGCAGATCGAACAAGAAGAGGTCGCGCGGCTGAGCGCGAATAGGGCCATTCCGGACTTCGCTCCAGGCGACACCGTTGTCGTGAACGTCAACGTGGTCGAAGGCAACCGCAAGCGCGTGCAGGCCTACGAAGGCGTCGTGATCGCGCGGCGCAATCGTGGCCTGAATTCCTCGTTCCTGGTTCGGAAGATCTCCAGCGGTGAAGGCGTCGAACGGACGTTCCAGTTGTACTCGCCCGCCGTCGCCTCGATCGAGGTCAAGCGGCGCGGTGACGTGCGACGCGCCAAGCTGTACTACCTGCGGGACCGTTCCGGTAAATCGGCGCGCATCCGCGAGAAGCTGGAAGGCAAGGTCGAAGGCTGACGGGCACGGCGCACAGTGGGGCCGGTGCGGGCCGGCCGGTGATCGATCCGCGGCAATTGCCTCTCGATAGCGGCTTCGACGACTTGCGCGCGCGCGGTGAGGCGATCGCAGCCGAGCGGCTGACGCCGCAAGCGCTGCGCCGCCGCTTCTCCGTGTCCGCCCCATGGACGCCCGAGATCGTCTCCGATGCAGCGCTGGCCGAAGCGGGCGAGCCGCGCAAACCTGCCGCCGTGTTGATTCCGCTGATGCGAACCGGCGAACGCGTGGATGTATTGCTCACCCACCGCGCCCGGAACCTGTCGGATCACGCGGGGCAGATCAGCTTTCCGGGCGGCCGCATCGAGCCCTCCGACACCGACCCGGTCGGAGCGGCTCTGCGCGAAGCGAGCGAAGAAACGGGGCTGCCGATCGAGCGAATCGAATTGCTGGGAGCGCTGCCCGTGTACGTGACCATCACGCGCTTCGAGGTGACCCCTGTGGTCGGAATGATCGAGGCGCCGGTGAAATGGAAACTGGATTCGTCCGAAGTCGAGGATGCGTTCGAAGTGCCGCTTGCGTTCCTGATGGATCCAGGCAACCACCAGCGCCGCATCGCAACCGCACGCGGCGAACGGCGCCTGGTCTACTCGATTCCATACCAGGACGGTTCGCAGGAGCGCTTCATCTGGGGCGTCACTGCTGCGATCGTCCGCAACCTCTACGCGTTTCTCAAAGCCGCATGATCGCCTGGATTGCGCTGCTGTCGACGCTGTTGCTGGAGCAGGCGTACGCCCTTCCGGCCAACAATCCCGTGCACGTGCTCGCCACGAATCTGTCCGATTCGGCCGCGCGGCACCTGAACGCAGGGCGGCCCCGCCACGGCGTCTACGCTTGGCTCATCGTCGTGGGCGGCGCCGTGCTGCTGGCCGGTGCGGCGTACTACGGCGCCCGCTCGCTGCACTGGGGCGCGGCGCTGGCGCTCGATGTGGCGGTGCTGTACTTCGCGTTCGGATTCCGTCAGTTCAGCCATCCGCTTACACGCATCCAGAAGGCCTTGGAAAGCGGCGACGTCCGCGGCGCGCGCGAGCTGCTGCTCGAGTTGAAGCGGCGCGCCGACCCGGACCTGCGTACCGGCGACCTGGCCCCAGGGGAGATCGCGCGCCAGGCGATCGATATCGGCCTGAACCAGGCTCACCGCCACGTCTTCGCGGTTCTGTTCTGGTTCGTGGTGCTGCCAGGGCCGACCGGCGCAGTGCTGTATCGGCTGGCCGAATTCGTGCGGCGCCGCTGGAATCCGCGGCCGCCTCCGGGCGGGGCGCCGCTGGCTGCAGACGGTTTCGGGCGATTCGCCACCATGGCGTTTCAAGTGATCGATTGGGTTCCCGCGCGCCTGACGGCCCTCGGCTTCGCGATTGTCGGCGATTTCGAGGGAGCGATCTATTGCTGGCGCCGCATCTCCGCGGTGACGGGCGGCGAGTTCGCGGACTCGCACACGCTGATCTCGGGCACTGCCGGCGGAGCGCTCGGGTTCCGTGTGCTGACCGAGAGCGAGTCGGCCCGCCTCTTCGATGAGCCGGGGCAAGAGGGTGCGGGGCTCGCCGAACCTGATCCACGCGCGATGCGCTCCGCAGTAGGACTGGTGTGGCGCGCGCTGGTGTTGTGGATGGCGCTGCTGCTGTTGCTGACAGCCGCCACGCTGCTCTGATTTGGCGTTTCGGAGTTTTTCGGCGTCAGCGCGCCTGCCCGCACTGCCAGCACGCCGCGAACTGCGGCTCCAGCTTCTCCCCGCATTGTGCGCATTGCCAGGCTTCGCCGGTGCTGGGGGCCGACAGCTCCTCCAACAGCCGCCGCGCCATCGGCTCGTCCTGATCCTGGCGCAGCCAGATCTCGGGCGCGCATTCCTGCCACGGGATGTCGCCGACGGCGCCGTACAGCGCCGCCCGTCGCACCTCGCAGGCAAATCCGCCTGCCCGCAGCACGTTCGCGATGTGCTCGGCCTGCAGCGGGTGTTCGCAACGCAGGATTCGCTTCATAGGGCGCCGACTATGGCCGCGGTCGCGACGCAGCCTCAGGCCGCGGCAGGCGCCTGCAGCCTGAGCAGCCGTTCGATCCTGGCCGCCGCCGGTGGGTGGGAGTTGTAGAAGGTCGAATGAACCGGGTCCGGCGTCAGCGTGGTCGCGTTGTCCTTGTACAGCTTGACCAGGGCGTCTACCAGGGCCTTGGCCGAGGCGTAACGGGCGGCAAACTCGTCGGCCTCGAATTCCTGGCGCTGCGACAGCAAGCTGGACAGCGGAGTGAACAGGAACGTGAACACCGGCAGCACCAGGAAAAACAGAACCAGCGCCAGGCCGTCGTTGCGCCCTTGCAGCAGCGGCTCAACCCCCAGACCTCGATAGAACCAGGCGTGCTGCATCAGCCAGCTCAAGAACGCCAGCAGCGTTCCGCTCAGCACGAACCCCAGCAGCAGGCGCTTCGTAACGTGGCGCAGGCGGAAATGGCCGAGCTCGTGCGCCAGCACCGCTTCGATCTCCGGCGGCTGCAACCGCTCCAGCAGCGTATCGAAGAAAACGATCCGCTTGGCGGCTCCCAGGCCCGTGAAGTAGGCGTTGCCGTGGCTCGAGCGGCGCGAACCGTCCATCGTATAGACACCACTCGCGCGGAAGCCTGCTCGCCCAAGCAGCGCGCGAATCCGCTGCAGCAGGTCCGAGTCGGCCAACGGCGTGAAGCGGTTGAACAGCGGCGCGACCAGCACGGGGAACAGCACCGTGATCAGCACCGTGAAAGCGCACCACGCCACCCACGCGTACACCCACCAGTACGAGCCGGCAAATTGCATCAGCGCCAGGATCAGCGCCAGCAGCGGCAAACCGATCGCCGCTGTCAACAGAACCGATCTGGCCAGGTCGGCCAGGAACAGCGCCGGCGTCATTCGGTTGAACCCGAAGCGCTGCTCGATGCGGAACTGCCGGTACCACTCGAGCGGAAGATCGACGAGGCCTACGATCAGCGCGACGGCAGCGACCAGCACCAGCTGGAACGCCAGGCCGGTACCCAGCGAGGCGCCGAGCAGATCGGACAGCGCCTGCAGGCCTCCACACAACGTCAACGCCAGCAACACACCGGCATTGACGGCGATCTCCGTCATCGCCAGGCGCTGCTTGGCAACCGTGTACGAGGCGGCCTTGCGGTGGGCATCGAGACTCACCTGAGCGGCGAACTGGTCCGGAACCGCGTCCGCGCGATTCAGGACCCAGCGGATCTGGCGCGCCGCGAGCCAGTATTTCAGAGCCAGGCTCAGCGCAAGCGCGGCCAGAAAGATCCAGGTGAGGAGGGTAGCGGTCATCGCCGACGAGGGTCTTCGCCGTGCGAGAATCGCGCGGCCACAGTGGATCTGAAAATTATGTCACAGGAGCAACCGCAGCCCGGAGCGGCATCCTCGAGTGCACCTGCACCCGACGACAACCGCCTCGTTTGGGTCGACATGGAAATGTCGGGCTTAAGCCCGGAAACCGACCGCGTGCTCGAGGTGGCGATGGTCGTAACCGATTCCGACCTGAATGTGGTCGCCGAAGGCCCGGTGATCGCGATCCACCAGGACGATTCCGTGCTCGACGGGATGGATGCGTGGAACCGCTCGACGCACGCGCGCTCCGGGCTGACCACGCGGGTGCGCGAGTCGCGTGTGGACGAGGCCCAGGCCGAGCGACAGATGCTGCAGTGGGCGGGGCGCTACGTTGCGCCCGGCCGCTCACCGATGTGCGGCAACTCGATCTGCCAGGACCGTCGCTTCATGGCACGCTGGATGCCGCAGCTCGAGTCGTTCTTCCACTACCGGAACCTGGACGTGAGCACTCTGAAGGAGCTGGCCAGGCGCTGGAAGCCGGATGTGCTTCGCTCCTTCGAGAAGCAAAGCCGCCACGAAGCCCTCGCCGACGTGTACGAGTCGATCGCCGAACTGCAGCACTATCGCGACCACTGGCTTGGCAGTTGATTTCCCCCCGCTACGGGAGATCACACTTTGGAATGCACTCGATCTTGGTCTTGAGGTTGAGGCCCAACACCGAATGAAGAGGCCACGTGACCGGCGCGCCGTAGACACTCAGCGGATTCTTCGCGGCAGGATCGCTGCTACGGTAAATGCCGCCTGCAGTGAGGTAGCTGCTGCCGGCGACCGGCACAATCATGATTCCGCGGGGTGACTCGTAGAACGTGCCGCCACTGCCGGCGCGTACTGGCACATATTCATCGGCGGGCAGGACGATAGAAGTCAGAGAGGGGGAATACTTGAAGGCCTCTCTGACGACGATCCTCGTCGTGTCTATCGGAACAAGAGACTTCCTGGATGCATCGCTCGGAAACTCTTGGGGCAGCGCGCTGCATCCGACAACTCCGAGAATGCCCACGGCGCACAGGAAAGCTAGGCGCCCTTCCACTGGATATTTTCCAAGTTTGCGTTGCGCACCGGCCGATCCGAAACCACGGCGGCTAACACTAGAACCTATCTCAAAATTGCCTGAGCAGCATCATGATCGAGCCGAGCTGCACGAAACCGAGGAAGTTTTCGGCGTAGTACTCCCACCGAACCAATAGGCGGCGT
>Ga0187846_10001309_pt1 | contig 14089 bp, 12 predicted proteins | sample TC_taG_FD_161473 | JGI IMG/M metagenome (GOLD analysis project Ga0187846, IMG submission 161473) | Biofilm microbial communities from the roof of an iron ore cave, State of Minas Gerais, Brazil - TC_06 Biofilm (v2) | ecosystem: Environmental > Terrestrial > Deep subsurface > Cave > Wall biofilm...
AGAGTCCGCCGGTAGCGACCACGAGTACGGGAGCGCGAAACTCGGCATGGTCGGCGCGCACGACGAAGCCGCGTGCGACTTCACGGATTTTGCTGTTGAGAAAGATGCTCACTCCGGCGACCCGGCATTCTTCCTCCAGCATCTGCAAAATGTTGTGCGCCGAGCGATCGCAGAACAGCTGGCCGAGCGTCTTCTCGTGAAAAGGGATGTGATGTTTATCGACGAGTGCGATGAAATCAGCAGGCGTGTAGCGCGCCAGCGCCGACTTTGCAAAGTGCGGATTCACCGAGAGGAACTTTTCCGGGCGACAATGAATGTTGGTGAAGTTACAGCGTCCCCCGCCGGAGATGAGGATCTTCTTGCCCAGACGGTCGGCGCGCTCGAGAACCGCGACGTGCCGTCCGCGCTTGCCCGCCTCGACGGCGCACATCAGGCCCGCGGCGCCACCGCCGAGGATCAGCACGTCAAAGGAATGGATTGCGCCGGTCACATGTAGAAAAGGCTGAGCCGCGGCATAGCGTATTTCTCCAGCAGCCGCTTGTGGACGTACTGCTTTTGCAGGTGATCGATCTGTGCTGCGGCCATCTTTCGCCGGTAGGGAGCCAGGTCGCGATCCGCCTCGGCGCGTACGGCAACGATCTCTTCGTCGGGAGTCGCGGCCAGCAGCGCGGCAAACAGCTTTTCCTCAATTACCGTCAGATGACGCTCCAGATCCTCGAGCCGCGCCGGGCTCCTATTCTCAATCTCTGACGCCAGCTCTTGCAGCGAAGCCGCGGCGTAGTTTGCCACGGCCTGCACGGAAATTCCTCGCCCGGTCGGCAGACTGGCGGCCTGCAGCACTTCAGCATTGCGGCGCAGGAAACGCGCGATCGTCTCCGGCTCGAAGCCTTGCGGGACAGGGGATTTCGGGGCGGGAGCATCGGAGGCGCCGACGGCCGCTTCCTTCATATCTTCGGCCGCGGCCAGCACTTCCTGGGAACAATATGCCAGGCTGTTGATTTTCTTGGTCTTTGTCGGGCGCAGATCGTAGCGATCAAAGGCCGCGTCGATCCCGCGCAGCGCGGCTTCCAGCGGAATGCCCGCTTCCTTCCAGGTTTCGATCAACGCCCAGTCGAGGGTCGAAAGCAACAGCCCGCCGCCGCGCCGGAGCAGGTAGCGTTCTTCAATTTCGGTAAAATAGTTGAAGTAGTTTTCCACGGCGAGTCAGCGGCCGGAGCGCGCGGGCGAAGAGGCAGCGGCCCCGCTTCCATTTCTTGCTTTGTCCGGAGCCTTGGACGCCGCTTTAGGCGCGGGATCCCGCCGAGACGCAGCATTCCGCTCATAGATGATGCGCAGTCCTTCGAGGGTAAGAAAATCGTCGACGTTCTTGATGTACTTCGACCCGGTGCCGATCATCGAACCCAGCCCGCCGGTCGCCACCACCTTGGTTTCTTTTCCCAGTTCGGCGAGCAGCCTTTCGAGAATGCCGTCCACAAGGGCGAGATAGCCGTAGTACAGCCCGGACTGCAGGCTGCCGACGGTGTTGGTTCCGATGACCCGAGAAGGCTTGCGAATCTCGACACGTGGCAGGCGCGCGGTGCGCGAAAACAGGGCGTCGGCCGAGATGCCGATGCCGGGGCAGATTACCCCGCCGAGGTACTCTCCCTTTGACGAGACGCAATCGAACGTGGTCGCCGTGCCGAAATCCACCACAATGCATGGCCCGCCGTATTTCTCGAAGGCGGCGACGCCGTTGACGATGCGGTCCGCGCCCACGTCGGCGGGATTCTCATAGTGCACGGGCATGCCCGTCTTTACGCCCGGCTCGACGAACAGCGGCTTGGTGCTGAAATATTTCTCGCACATTTCCCGCAGCACGGGATCGAGCGGCGGCACAACCGACGAAATCACGATGCCGTGAATGCCCGAAGCCTCCAGGCTCGCCATGGCGAAAAGATTCCGGAACAGCACGCCGTACTCGTCGACCGTGCTGCGCTGCACAGTGGCGACTCGCCAATTGGCCAGAAGTCGCTCGTAGCGCGGTTCTTCGTCGGACGACCCGCCGGGATGCACCTTCGCCCCGCGGGCGAAGACGCCCAGCACCGTGTTCGTGTTGCCGACATCGACGACTAGCAGCATGGTTTCGTACTCTGTTCAGCGGTCAAGCTAGGGCTGACTGCACTTGGCACTTAGCAATTGGCACTTGGCCATGCCGTTTTCTTGCCGGCAACAAACAGGATCCGTGACGGCCCGATGCCAATTGCTAAGTTGCTAATTGCCCATCAACGCCCAATACGCACCCGCTGAGTGCTGATTGCTCTTTACCCGCCCTCTCTCAAAGTCCCGCTGAGCACCGTTCGCACGCCCGTTGCTGTGCGCAGGCGCAGGAAGCCGCGTTCGTCCAGTCCCTCGGTCGTTCCTGAGTAGCCCGAGCCATTGTCGTCGATGCGAACCTGCCTCCCACGGGCCCACGACGACTGCTCGCTAAAACGGCGCAAAATCGAGGTCCGCGCCTCCGGCTTTTCCAGCAAATCCCGGTATTCGCGGTGCAGCGATTTTAGCAAAGCCCCCGCCAGTTCCACCCGCGACCACTCGCTTCCCGTCGCCATGCGCAACGAGGTCGCTTCGTGCGCGATCTCGCTCGGGAAGCCGGCATGATTCACGTTGAGCCCGACGCCGACCACGATGTAGCGCACGCGGGTGGCCTCGGAATTCATTTCAGTCAAAATACCGCAGACTTTTTTCCCATCGAGCAGCAGATCGTTGGGCCACTTCAGGTCAACCTGCACCCGCGAGTCAACCTGCTCGATGGCCGCGCGCACCGCCAGTCCCGCTGCCAGCGACAGCACCAGCACGTCTGACGGTGGAAGCTCGGGACGCAGAACCGCCGAACAATAAATTCCTGCCGATCGCTCCGAGTGCCAGGTGTGGGCGCCGCGACCGCGTCCAGCCGTCTGCTCTTCGGCAAGAAACACGCTGCCTTCGAGAGCGCCCTCGGCGGCGGCCGCCATGGCGGCGGTGTTGGTCGATCCAATCTTGTAGAAGTGATTGAGATTAGTCTCGAAGATCGTTCCGCGCACCAGCGGCCGCAAAATCTCCGGCAGCAACAGGTCGGGCACGGCCCGCAACTGATACCCGGTCGCAGGATGGCCCGCTACATCCACGCCCAGGCGCCGCAATTGCTGAATCAGCCGCCAGACTTCCGACCGGCTGGAGGAGATCTCCTGCGCAATCTTGGTCCCGCTCACGACCACGGTTGCGTGTTCCATCAGCAGCCGCACAATGCGTCCGAGGCGCATATCGGTCGGCTGGGGCTTGTGCTCGCTCGCCCCGCCCGCTACGCGCGCAGCCTTGCTTCTGCGGGTTGTCGTGCTCTTTGCGATGCGGGAATTATGCGGGAATTCCCGCGAAACGACAAACCAGTGCGGCCAGGAAGGTTCAAGGTTCGTAGAAACCGGGAACTGGGGAAGCAAGACGTTGTTCCACTGCAGGAGTGTGGTGTTACACCGGAACTACGCGCAAGCTCATATCGACCGCCTGCACTGAATGCGTCAGCAGACCCACCGAGATGAAATCGACACCGGTCTCAGCATAGGCGCGGACGTTCTCCAGGCGAATTCCGCCCGAGCACTCCAGGGGAATGCGGCGGCCGTCCCGCAGCACGTCGGGTTGTGCGCAGCGCTCGACCGCGCGGCGCACGTCTTGGGCAGACATGTTATCCAGGAGAATCGCTTCCGCGCCGTGGGTTAAGGCCTCCTCCAGTTCGCCCAGGGTGCGGACTTCCACTTCAAGAATCTGCGAGCCGCGGCGGTTGCGCAGCGCGCGCTCGACTGCCGGCACGATGCCGCCCGCCAGTGCAATGTGATTGTTCTTGATGAGCACTCCGTCGGACAGGTCAAGCCGGTGATTCTGGCCGCCGCCGCAGCGCACGGCGTACTTGTCAATCACGCGCAGTCCGGGCGCAGTCTTGCGCGTGTCGAGAATGCGCGCCCGCGTCCCGTGCACCGCTTCCACGAACTTGCGCGTCAGCGTGGCGATGCCGCCCATGCGCTGGAGGAAATTCAGGATCACGCGCTCGCACGACAGAATAACCCGCGCGTTGTGGCGGATCACAGCTACCGACTGCCCGCGGTGCAGCCGCACGCCGTCGAAAATTTCCGGATGAGTCGTAACCTCGTAGTGTGCGGTCACGGCTCCATCGAGCGCGGCATAGACATCGAGGATGCGGCCCACGCAGCCGATGCCGACGAGAATGCAGTCCTGCTTGGCCAGAATGGTCGCGGCCGCCCGCTGGTTGGGATCAATACAGGCATAGCTGGTGGCATCGCGCGTTGCCCGGTCTTCGAGCAGCGCGTTCTCGATGATTGCGGTAATGCGCCGGCTGTTCCAGTCCATTTTCTTGTTTGGGGCGGACGCTTCGCCCGCCTGGCGCAAAAATACCTACGCCTGCCCGCACCCCAGTTCTTCCAGCTTGCTCTTCGTCTTCTCTTGCAGAACCGCGAGTTCCGCTGCGCGCTTGCGCAATCCCTCGACGACATTCGCGGGAGCTTTCGCCAGGAACTGCTGGTTGCCCAACTGCCGCCGGCCGTTGGCGGTTTCCTTCTCCATCTTTTCCAACTCTTTCTTCAGCCGCTCGCACTCGGCGGCCACGTCGACCTTGCGCTCGAAAACTACATGCACGTCGAACCTTGCCGTGCTGCGGGCGCCGGCCAGCTTGGCCAGCGAGCCTTCCACAAATGCGATCCTTTCCACGTTCGCCAGACGTTCCACGGCTCCTTGATTCTGCTCGATCAGCCGGCGGATCTCCGGCTCGTGGGCGAAGATCTCGATCGGGACCTTGGTCTTCTGTTCGACCTTCAGCTCTGCCCGCAGGTTGCGAACGCTGACGATCAGGTCCTGAAGAATCGCCATCTCGGTTTCGGCGGCCAGATCGACCTGCCTCTCATCGGCCTGCGGATAGGCCGCCAGCGCGATCGTCTTCAGCGGGGGCTTGCCTTCATACATCGCATGCCAGACTTCTTCCGAGATGAACGGCATCACCGGATGCAGCAGCCGCAGGGCCGCCTCAAACAACGAAACCAGGTTGGCGCACGCGGCGCGCGCAGTGTCGTTGCCCTCTGGGTTCAGCCGGGGCTTGATCAGCTCGATATACCAATCGCAAAACTCGCCCCAGAAAAAGTCGTAGATGCTATTGGCGGCTTCGTGAAAGCGATACGTCTCCAGCGCGCCGTTGACATCGGCTGCGACACGGTTAAAACGGGATAGAATCCATCGGTCTTCGAGGGCCGCCGCCTGGAAGTCCGAGACACGCGTGGCTTGCGGCGAGAGTTGGCGGGCGGGGGCGCCCGCGCCGCCCAACCGGTCCACATTCATGAACATAAACCGCGCCGCGTTCCAGATCTTGTTAGCAAACGCGCGGTAGCCGTCTGTCCGGCTTTCATTGAACGCAATGTCGGTCCCTGGCGCGGCCATCGCCGCCAGGGTGAAGCGCGTCGCATCGGTCCCAAAGCGCTCGATCACATCCAGCGGATCAACCACGTTGCCCTTGGTCTTCGACATCTTCTGCCGCTCGGCGTCGCGCACCAGCGCATGAATGTAAACATGGTGAAACGGCACGCTGTCGCTCTTGAACCGGTCCCAGCGGTTCGCGTGCCTGATCGCCGCGTCCTGCCGGTGTTCCTGCATGAAGTGGCAGCCGAACATGATCATGCGCGCCACCCAGAAGAACAGAATCTCGTACGCCGTGATCAGCAGCGTGGTCGGATAAAAGACCGCCTGTTCGCGCGTCGGTTCCGGCCAGCCCAGCGTGGTGAACGGCAGCAGGCCAGAGGAGAACCACGTGTCGAGCACGTCAGTGACTTGCTCCAGCTTGCCGCTCGCGCACTTCGCGCAGGTGAGCGGCGCCTCGCGCGCCACCACGACATGTTTGCAGTCCGCGCAGGTCCACGCCGGGATGCGGTGTCCCCACCACAACTGCCGCGACACGCACCAGTCGTGGATATTATTCATCCAGTTCAGATAAATCGTGCGGTAGTTCTCGGGGACGATCGTGATCTCGCCGCTCCCCACCGCTTCCCTGGCCCGCGCCGCCAGCGGTGCGACCTTGACAAACCACTGCTCCGATAGCCGCGGCTCAACCGCCGTTCCGCAGCGGTCGCATTTGCCGAGCGCGAGCGTGTAATCTTTCTCGGAAACCAGGAATCCGCCCGCCTGCAAATCTTCGAGCACGATTTTGCGCGCTTCATAGCGATCGAGGCGCGCGTACGGCCCGGCATTCTGATTCATGCGCGCGTGCTCGTCCATCACGTCAATCTGCGGCAGGCTGTGCCGCTTGCCGGCTTCGAAATCGTTGGGATCGTGCGCCGGCGTCACCTTGACCGCACCCGTGCCAAACTCCGGCTGCGCCAGCTCGTCGACGATGATGGGGATCTCGCGCTTCATCAGCGGCAACTGAACTTTCTTGCCGTGCAGATGGGTATAGCGCTCGTCTTTCGCGTTCACGGCCACGGCCGTATCGCCCAGCATGGTCTCCGGGCGTGTCGTCGCCACGGTAATGAACTCGTTTGTCCCGATGACCGGATAGCGAATCTCCCACAGCTTGCCGGCTACCTCTTCGTGCTTCACTTCCAGGTCGGAAATCGCCGTCTCGCAGCGCGGGCACCAGTTCACGATGTACTTGCCGCGATAGATCAGCCCTTCCTCATAGAGCCGGACGAACACCTCGCGCACCGCGCGCGAGAGATTCTCGTCCATCGTGAAATACTCACGGTCCCAGTCGACCGACGCGCCCAGCCGCTTCATCTGATCGAGGATCGCGCCGCCGTACTCGCGCTTCCACTCCCAGACCCGCTCGATGAATTTCTCGCGGCCCAGATCGCGGCGCTTCTTGCCTTCCTTCGCCAGCTGTTTCTCCACCATCATTTGCGTCGCGATGCCCGCGTGGTCGGTCCCGGGCAGCCATAGCGTGATAAACCCGCGCATGCGATGCCAGCGCACGATGATGTCCATCTGCGTCTGGTTGAGCATGTGTCCCATGTGCAGGCGTCCGGTCACGTTCGGCGGCGGCAACAGCAGCGTGAACACGGGGCGTTTCTCGCCCGGCGGCGGAGTCGGCAGGGAGAACAGCTTCTCCTTGACCCAGTACTGGGCCCAGCGCGCTTCAATCGCGCCTGGTTCGTAAGCTTTGGGCAATTCGTGCGGCATGGAAAGCAGTCAGCACTCAGCAGTCGGCAATCAGCCGGCAAGCGCGCCTTACGTGTCTCTGAGCCTTTGCCACTGACGGCTGAGTGCTGATCGCTGAGTGCTCTTTTGATCTTACCGTCGCGAGAAAAGAAGGGTCAAACTGGCATGGCCGCGGTAGAATACACATGGCGTATTCTTGCGGAGGAATCTCATGCGTCGTGGAAAGGCAACCTTGGTGGAAAGCGCGCTCGTGCTCGCTCTGATGGGCATCCTCGCCGGCGCGCTGGGAGGGCTGGCCATCGGCGTGGTCACCGGACGGCCCGCAGCCACGACGACGCGCTGAACCCCTTAGCACGGAGTCAGTACATTCTGCTGTGCGATACTGAATCCATGCAGTCCCCGCTGCAAACGCCCTCCGCATCGACCGATCCGAAGTCCGTAAAGGTGAATCTCACGGCCGGCACGGGCGTCGAGATCGAGTGGGCGGACGGTCACCACTCGCACTACACCTTCGTCTATCTGCGCGACGCCTGTCCCTGCGCGATGTGCAACGAAGAGCGCGACAAGTCCGGACGCCGCCCCGGCGACTCGCCCAGGCCCGCCCCGGGCGCCCTGCCCATGTTCAAGCCGGCTGCCAAGCCGCTCTCAGCGGAAGGTGTGGGCAAGTACGCCATCAAGTTCGCATGGAATGACAACCACGACCTCGGCATCTATTCCTGGAAGTTTCTACGCGAAATCTGTCCCTGCAACGAGTGCAAGGCGGCGCGCGCGGCGGAGACGCCGGCAGGAAACTGACGGGACCCGAAGGCCGCTGCCGGGATGTGCGCTAATGCGGGTTACGCTTCATCTGCGCCAATTCCCGCTCTGCCTGCGCCACGTTCTCCAGACGGCCGAGATCGCGCCACAGATACTCATCCGCGCGGAACGCGAGGATTTTTTCTCCTCGGGCCGCGAGGCGCAGATACGAACTGATAATCGAAAACGCGCCTTCCTCCGTCATCATGTTCAGGAATCGCGGCGAGATGACGTGAATGCCGGAGAATGCCAGCGCCAGCGTTTGCCCGCCGGACTTCGTCATCTCTGGCTCGCCATCCTTGCCCGCCCGCCGGCCGCAAAGCCGCATCTGCTCGTCGAACAGCAGGTACCGGGAAGTCTCCCGGTCCTGCACCGCAAGCGTTGCCAGAGCTTGATTCGCGGAATGAAACTTCAGCAGCTGCCGGAGATCGATCGTGCTGATCACGTCGACGTTGTGCAGAATAAAAGGCTCGTCGCGCTGCGCATTTTCCCGAAAAAACCAGGCAGCCTTCTTCAGCCCGCCTCCGGTATCGAGCAGCGAGTCTTCGCGGGAGACTTCAATCCGCATGCCGAAGTTCTGCTTCGACCGCAGAAGATCCACGACCGCGTCGGCCAAGTGATGCACGTTGACAATCACCTCGGTCACGCCAAACTGGCGCAACCGCGCCAGGGTGATCTCGAGTAGCGTGCGTCCGCCGAGTTCCACCAGCGCCTTGGGGCGATTGTTGGTGAGAGGCCGCAGGCGCGTGCCCAGGCCGGCGGCGAGGATCATCGCTTTCATCGCCCCGAACTCTCCGCCACCCTGCTCTCCAGTCCGCGTTCTTCCAGGCCAAGATGCCGCACGCTGACTTCGACGCCGCTGCGCCCGCGCAAGCGCTTCGCCACCTGCTCGGCGAGGTACACCGAACGATGTTGTCCGCCGGTGCATCCGAACGACACCATCAGGTGCTTGAATCCGCGGCGCCGATATTCGCTGACGCTCGCTTCCACCAGTGCCATGGCGCCGGCCAGAAACTGGTGCACACTCTCCTGCTGGTTCAAGTATTCGATCACGGGCGCGTCTTTGCCGGTGAGCGTCTTGAAGCGCTCTTCCCGCCCGGGATTCGGCAGGCTGCGGCCATCGAACACAAACCCGCCGCCGTTGCCGGAGTCGTCCTTCGGCAGGCCGCGGTGGAAGGAAAAGCTGAACACGCGCACGGTCAGGCTTTCCGCCTCCGACGCCAGCCCTTGCAGTTTTTCCGACGCCAGCATGCTCTGAAATGCGCCCATGAGCGTAGGCAGCTCTACAGGGATCTCTACGTTGTGCAGCAGCCAGCGCAAATTCTTCAGCGCATAGGGCACGCTTTGCAGAAAATGCGCCTTGCGCTCGTAGAATCCGCGAAAGCCGTAGGCGCCCAGCGCCTGCAAGATGCGCACATAGACGTAGGCGTAGTAGTGGCGCATGAACTCAGAGCGATCGAGCCTGATATGCGCGCTGAGTTTGTCGAGATAGTGATCGAGCAGTTGCTGCCGCAGTTCGGGCGGCAGATCGGCCTTGGCGTCATACAGCAACGACGCAACGTCGTACTGCAGCGCGCCCCGACGCCCGCCCTGATAGTCCAGAAAGAATGGCTGGCCGCCCCGCAGCATGATGTTTCTCGACTGGAAGTCGCGGTAAAGAAAATAGTCGCAGCGTGCGCTCAGCAGGAACTCGGTCAATCGCTCGAAATCGTTTTCGAGCGCCTGTTCGTTGAATGGAATGCCGGCCAGCTTGAGGAAGTAGTACTTGAAGTAGTTCAGGTCCCAGGCGATGGACTGGCGATCAAAGCTCTCCCGCGGATAGCAGGCTTTGTAATCCAGATCGCGCCCGGCTTCCACCTGAAACCGCGGGAGCACGGCGATGGCCTTGCGGTAGGCCTCGACCGCGTCGGCGGAAATGTTCTCGCCGGTACGATACTTCGAAAGAAACTCAAACAACGTCGTATCGCCGAAGTCTTCTTCCAAATACGCTCCATGGCCGAGATCCTCGGCATAAATCTCCGGAACCGGCAAACTGTGCCGCCGGAAGTGCCGCGAGAATTGCAGAAATGCCGCGTTTTCCTCTGCTACATCGTAGAGAATCCCGATCGCGGTCTGCTTTCCGCCGGCGAGCCGGATGATGTTTCGTCCCGAAGCGCTAAGTTGCCCCTGCAGCGGCTGAACCCGCTCGACCGGCGTATGAAAGCGCTGCTCGAAAAGCTGCTTGAGGATTTCCACGAAGATTGTCCCGGTCTCGTGCACCATGGCCGACATCGCCGATTCTACAGGGATCGGGGAACGCGTGTTACCCTCGTCGTTCATGTCTGCCGCGCCCGCGTTCACGACTGCCGCCTTCAGCCTGGCCGCATTCCTGGCTTGGGGCACAAGCGACTTTGTCGGCGGCTACGCCACGCGCCGAGCTAACGCCTTCCTGTTTACGACCATCGTCAACATCGGCGGGCTGGCGCTGGTGGGCACCCTGGCCATGTCCACGCATGCCGCGTTTCCGCCCGCGCGCAGTGCCGCCTGGGTGCTGGCTGGGGGAATCTCCGGCGGCGCGGCGCTGGCGATTTTCTATCGCGCCCTCGCGTCGGGAAACATGGGCCTGACCGCGCCGATTTCGGCCGTCCTCAGTGCCGCCATTCCTACGTTGTTCTCCATCTTCATCGAAGGGTGGCCTGGCCCCCTGCGCCTTGCCGGATTCTTCTTCGCGGCGACTGGACTCTGGCTCATAACCCGCACCGAAGATGGCACAACGGTTCAGGGCTTAAAGCTGGCCGTCCTTGCGGGTCTCGGCTTTGCCAGCTTTTATCTTTGCGTGCGCCAGGCGGGCGATGCATCACCGCTGTGGATCGCGTCACTAACCAGAACCGGCGGCCTGCTCAGCACAGGGTTCATTACACTTTTTCAGCGGCGATTCCGTGAAATCACTGCTTCCGGAGTGCGCTGGGCTGTGCTCGCCGGATGCGTGGACTCGCTGGGCACGGTGCTGTTCGTTCGCGCGAGTCAATCCGGTCGTCTGGACGAGGCGGTCGTCATCTCCTCTCTCTATCCTGCGGTCACGGTGATTCTGGCGCGGATCTTCCTGCGCGAACACTTCAGCCGCCTGCGGCTGATCGGACTGGCGGCAGCACTCGCCGCGGTGCCCATGATCGCAGGCGGGTAACCCCAAAATCTCCACGCGGGAGCGCGGTTTCGGTACACTGCCCTCGATGTCTTCTCTTGCCGACCAGATGGGGTTCAACTTCCGGCCGTCGGAGCGTCGGGTCTGGACGGTGCGCGACCTGGTCAGTGCGGTGCGCACTCACCTGGAGCGCGAGTACTCCGATGCGTGGGTAGAAGGGGAGGTGTCGAATTTCCGCGCGCCTGAGTCTGGGCATCTGTACTTCACCCTGAAAGACGGAGCGGCACAGATTCGCGTGGTGATGTTCCGGTCGGCGGCCCGTTTTCTGCGCTTTCGGCCCGCCGACGGAATGCAGATCGTCGTGCGGGGACGGGTCACGATTTACGAAGATCGCGGCGAGCTGCAGATTTCCGCAGAATATATCGAGCCCAAAGGCGCGGGGTCGTTACAAGTCGCGTTCGAGCAGTTGAAGGCCAAGCTGGAAGCCGAGGGTCTGTTCGCTGCCGAGCGGAAGAAAGCGATTCCCACGCTGCCGGCACGCATCGGCCTTGTGACCTCGCCGCAGGCAGCGGCGCTGCGCGACATTCTCAACATTTTGCGGCGGCGGCATCACACCGCGAACCTGCTGATTTTTCCCGCGCAGGTGCAGGGCGAAGCCGCGCCACTCGAAGTCTCTTCCGGAGTGCGCTACTTCAATCAGAGCCGAAGTGTCGAGGTGATTATTGTGGCGCGCGGCGGAGGGTCGGCGGAGGATCTGGCAGCTTTTAATCACGAAGGCCTGGCGAGAACCGTGGCGGCTTCGGAGATTCCGGTGATTTCCGCCGTGGGACACGAGACGGATTTCACGATTCTCGATTTCGTTGCCGACCTGCGCGCGCCCACTCCGTCGGCAGCCGCCGAGTTGGTGATTCGGTCGCGGCAGGAGGTGGAAGATCACGCGGCGGCGCTTGATGAGCGGCTTACGCGTGCGATCCGCTATCGGCTCCTGATGGATCGGCACGCTCTCACCGAGTTGGCGCAGCACGGCGCATTTGCGCGAATGATGGATCTGATACGGCAAAGACAGCAAAAGATCGATGATCTGACCTACCGCCTGGATCGGGCTGAAAAGCGGCTGCTGGAACAGGTGCGGCGCAGGTGGGAGACCGTCTCCGCGGCCGTGCGCCACTACGATTTGCGCCTGGTGGTCGCCGGAATGCGGCGGCACACTGAGGCGGCCACGGCGGCGCTGGCCGCGGCGATGCGCCATCAACTATTGCAGCATCGGGTGCGAGTCGAAAGGATGACGACGGCTCTGGAAGCTCTGTCGCCGCTGGCAATTCTAGATCGCGGTTATGCGTTGGTGTTCGATGCCAAGGGCAAGCTGTTAAAGGACGCGGCACGTGTTGCCGGCGGGGACGAGATTCGGGCGCGCCTGGCGCGAGGCCAGATTCAGGCCACGGTTACCAGGGCAACAAATGGGGAAATCCCAGCGGGCAAGCCGAAAAAGCGTCGTTAGCGGGCGCGCAGTGGTGCATTAGAATGTAGGTTCCGAGCAGTTATTTTGCTTCAGGGGAGCTCCGGTGACACATTTGATGGCGCCATGGTCGAGAGTGTCGCTGACGGTGCTCGACATTCTGCTGGTGGCCGTCATCATTTACCAGATCCTGGTGATGATCCGCGGAACGCGCGCCGCGCCTATGCTGGCCGGGCTGGGAGTCGTGGCCCTGGCATTCTACCTGGCGCGCATCGGAGAACTGGTCACGCTGAACTGGCTGGTCAGCCACCTGGTGCCCTATGTCGTGTTCGCGCTGATTGTGGTTTTCCAGTCGGAGATTCGCCACGTGCTTGCCGATGTGGGAAGGCGGCTGAGTTTTTTAAGAGGATCGACGGCGAACGGCGACTCTTACGACGACATTGTTCTCGCGGCAAACCTCTTTTCCCAAAACCAGACCGGCGCGCTGATCGTGATTGAACGCGAGATCGGACTGCGCACTTACATTGAGAGCGGCGTTCCGATGGATGCGCGCCTCTCCTACGATCTGCTGGCTACGATTTTCCGTCCCAGCGCGCCGCTGCATGACGGCGCGGTGATCGTGCAGAAAGACCGCATTGCCGCGGCCGCCTGTTTTTTGCCGCTCTCGATGAATCCCGTGCTCTCCACGCAGTTGGGAACGCGTCACCGTGCGGGCATTGGCATTACCGAGGAGACGGACGCGATTGCGGTGATCGTTTCGGAAGAGACGGGAGCGATCAGCATGGCGGTGGGAGGCAAGATCGGCCGCGATCTGACGGTGGAGCAGTTGCGCGAGCAACTGGGCAACGAACTCCGCCGGCCCATGTCGCCGGTGACGCTGCCGACCGCAATCTCGCAGAACGATGAATCCAACGGTGCGATGGAGGCTCCGTTGCGGACCGGCCTGCCGCAAGAATCAGCTACGACCTCGACCTCGGCGACGGAGCGACCGTCATGATCGGCTTTTTTCGCCATTACGTTCTGCATAATTTCTGGCTGAAGGCGGTGTCGCTGGTGCTGGCCACGGGTTTGTGGCTGATCATTTCGCCCGACCAGGAGCCTGCCGAAGTTGCAATTCATGTGCCCATCGAGTTTCTCCATGTGCCACGCGACATCGAGATCAACTCGGCCATAGTTCCGGAGGCGCAGATTCGGGTGCGCGGCCCAGAACGGATGATCCGGCAGCTTGCCGCGAGCGACGTACGAGTGCAAATCGAACTGGGCGACGCTCTGCCGGGTGAGCGCACCTTCGACCTGAGCGGGCAGCAGGTGCATCTTCCCCGGGATCTCGACGTGGTGCAGGTCGTGCCTGGCCAGATTCATCTCAGCTTCGATACGCGCCTGACGCGCGAGGTCGAGATTCATCCGCGTGTGACCGGAAACTTTGTGGCCGGCGAGCGAATGACGAAGGTGTTTGTGGATCCGGAGACCGTGACCATCACCGGGCCGCGGCAGCGCGTGGAGAAAGTAGACGCGGCGACGACAGATCCTGTGGATGCCACAGGGGTGACAAGCCG
>Ga0187846_10001310_pt1 | contig 14074 bp, 10 predicted proteins | sample TC_taG_FD_161473 | JGI IMG/M metagenome (GOLD analysis project Ga0187846, IMG submission 161473) | Biofilm microbial communities from the roof of an iron ore cave, State of Minas Gerais, Brazil - TC_06 Biofilm (v2) | ecosystem: Environmental > Terrestrial > Deep subsurface > Cave > Wall biofilm...
TGGCAGGCGTTCCAGAGATCTCCCCGCTGTTCTTACCGAGCGACAACCCAGGCGGTAGGTGTCCCGCAGCCACGGAGAATACGTAAGGTGGCCTTCCCCCGGTTACCGAGACGGTCGTGTCATAGGACTTGCCCACCGTGGCATTGGGCAGCGCGGATTGGATGGTGATGTCTTTCTGGCTGGCCGGTGTGGACCCATGTGACCCTGAATTCGCCATCAGCGAGTTGCAAGCGAAGGCGAATAAACAACAAATAGAGACAAAAGCGAGCTGTAAAGTGCGGCTTGCCTGTCCTCGAGAAAGCGGCGGCTTTCCTCGCATCATGAATCTCCCTCGGAAACAGAATTGGGGGACCAAGGGTTCGAGTCCTTAAACGGGACTCTAGGGCAGAGAAGGGAGATTCGACAGATACCCGAAGTACGGTGGCCCTAAAGGACACAGAAGTGCAGGGTCACACTCCGGAAGGTCAAAGCCCGAATGGATGGGCCTTCCTCGCGGTCCTTGGCGGCGTGGACCGAACAGCGGCTCAGGATTCTTTGCAGGAACGGGTGCGTTCCACGCTAGTCATCATCGGGATCGGTGGGCGGCGGATGATGGTTCAAGAAATGGTCCGCACCCAACGGAGCGGCAACCGTGTGGAATTGCAGGGGCGTCTGATTGAAATCGAAGCAGTCGGACAGGTCATCGGCGGCCGCATCGGCGTAACCCAGCGATCCCAGACTATAGGTTTCTTCAATGAACTTGAGGATGCTGCCAAAATCATGGGTCACGTGAGACACGTGGCCGGGCTTCGCGTATGGCGAGACGACGATCAGCGGCACCCGGAAGCCATACTCATACTGGTTGATCACATTGGGGGCAACGTGGTCGTAGAAGCCGCCCCAATCGTCCCAGGTGATGAAGATCGCGGTGTTCGCCCAGTAGGAACTGTTTCCAATGGCGTTCACGATCGACGCTACCCACGACGGTCCTGAGCCATTATTGCTGTCGGGATGATCGGACTCCGCGCCATCCGGGGTCACCCAGCTCACGTCCGCCAGAGCCCCATTGCTGATGTCATTGAGGATCGTGGTTTCCGGGACGATCACGTTGTTCCACGGCCCTCCGGTGCAGACCAGTTGTCCGCCCTGCGTCTGGGGTACGCACATGTGTTGGATCGCATTTGGGCCGGTCCATATCGTTCCTATTTTTGCGGCGTAATAGCGCCACGACAGCCCCTTGCCGTCCAGCAGATCGGTCAACGTTGGATGGTCGAAACAAGGGTACTGCGAGGTCGTTTGGCCGCTCGTCGCGTCGATCATCGTAACCGTGGTTCCCGGCAGCGCGATGCAACCTGCGGTGCTCCCTCCGTTTAGATTGTCCTCTGCGAAGAGGTTGCTGGTGGCGGTGGGAGCGGATGTTCCCGAAATAATGAACTGGTGCGCGGGAAAGCTGGGCCCTTGATTCGTCTGGAACATGCGGTCACCAAACGTGTAGGTCTGGGCCATCTGGAAGTAAGGTTGCACTTCCGAAGGGTTTACATACGTGAACTGGGGATTGGGCGGGGCGCAGTTGGGGTTGTTCGGCGGACAATAAACAGGAATGAGATCGGCGCCATCCATCTTGCCGTTGTCGTACATCTTCACGAAACTGCCGTGAGAATGATCCAGGTCGAAACTCTCCGCCAGGTCAACCTGACTCAAGGTGATGGTCTGACCTAGCGAGTTCGTGCCGGTGTTGGCCGTGTCGGCGTTGGGCAGGCCATGGAACAGATTGTCCGTACTGCGATTCTCCTGAAAGATGATCACTACATGCTCGATCTTTCCCGGCGGGGGCGGATTCTGGTGGGCACTCGTGCTGGTTCCCGAACAGCCGTTCATGCCGAGCAACACTGCGGCCGTTGCGATGAGTGCGACCGAAACGAGGGACAGGCGGAAGGCTGACATGGGGAGGCCTCTGGGAAGCAGACTCTTACGTTACACAAACCCACCGCCGTGGGTTTCGACTCGCGGGGTTACGATTTTATTTCACACCGTCAGGCACGCCTTCACGAGCACTTCAACTGCCATCCCCTGCCGCGAACGCACAATGCTGCCACGTAGCCCTCTCCAGCTGGAACCTCTTGCAAGCCCCAGCGACCGGCCTCCGAGGCATCGGGACGCGTTGAAAGTAAAGCACTTCCATCGTTTGGCGTAATCGAGACGTCAAATTGGCGCAAGGGCAGGGACAGCCCGCTTCCCGTGGCCTTGATGTAGGCTTCCTTGCGCGTCCAGCAGCGAAAAAAGCCCGCATACCTTTCTGATGCTGGAAGTGCAACCAGCTGCTGCTGCTCGCGCTCAGAAAAGAATCGGCGCGCAATGGCTTCGCAGTCCAGGTCCGTGCGAACCTGTTCGACATCGACGCCGACCTCTCGCCCTCGTGCAAACCCCAGCAATGCGACCGTGCCTGAGTGCGAGATGTTGAACTCCACCGGGGTTCCTGCTTCATTCGAACCGAGAAACGGCTTGTCCTTGTCGGAGTAGCGGAACACCAGGTGCTTTGGGTCAGATCCAACATAGGCTCCAAGGATGGTACGCAGCAGAGCGCGAGCAGCAGTGAAGTTCTGGCGATCGCGGGCGAAGTGAAACCGGGCGGCACGGGCGCGCTCGTCCTCGGAGAGTATCGGCGCCCATCGCTCCTCAGCCGCGGCCACGGTTGCCAGATCAACGCGCCAGAGGTGGACTTCATCCTCCGGAAGCGCAAGCGGCTTCTCCAAACGGAACGCAGCATCGGCGATGTTCATCGACTGGCTCACCCTGCGAAGGTTACCGTCAACTCTAAACGCATGCAATGTCAGGCTTTGAGCACAGGTAACCAAAGAGCCGCTGATTTCAGGCAGCCGGCGCACACGAAACGTGCTCTAATACTGGGAGGGCTGTCCCCAATGGAGCCTCCGGCGGAGAAGTCGGCGATGAAACACAGCGTGGTCGGAATAGCGGTGATGTTAGTAGCCGGCGCTTTCGTGGCGCAGGCGCAAGTTCCGAGGGATCGAACCTCCTCGCCGCGCACAACTCCCGATCCAATGGCAGCCGCCACGAAACCACTGACTCCCAAGACTGCGGCGCCGCCGGCCCACAAGTCTGCTGCCCCAACTTCCCTGCCTAAAACCGGCAGCGGCACGGCGGGCACGAATGCGGAGCTTAGCCGGCTCGAGCGCCAGAACTCCGCCCCGAAGACTCCAAAGAAGGCGAGTTCCAGCGCGCCGAAGAAGGTCCCGGCGCTGAATGCACCGGATAAGCCGACTGCTTCGTCGGACATCAACTTCAAATATCACCAGCCGGCGCCGGGAATGAAGGCGTCGAACCCCAAGGCGAACACCCCCAATTCAGGCACGACTCGCGTGACGAAGAATCACTAGCGGGCCGCCGATTCCAGACAAAAGCTGGGAATCAGGTTCCTCGGCTTCCGCTTCGCTCATGACAACGCTGATCGGGTTGCCGCAACTTCGCGTCAGGCTGTGACCGTCTTCGTCGCCCAACTCTTTACGAAGGCTCCGAAGCGGTCGAGCGCCTTCGGGAAATTATCCCCGGCGGCGGCAAAGCCCAGGCGGAAATGCGAGGGCGCATCGAAGCAATCGCCGGGAGCGAGCAGGATTCCATGCTCGGCGGCCGCCTGGCAGAACGGGCGCGCGTTCTCTCCGCTCACCAGCCAGGGGAACGCGGTCATGCCGCCTTGCGGCGGAATCCAGTCGAGTACGTCCCGATGGTCCGACATGAAACGCTCCATGAGCTTGAGGTTTCGGGTGGCAGTTTCCTGTGTCCTACCGAGCACAACGGCACGTTTGTGGATGGCGATCTCCGAGAGGATTTCTCCGGTCGTGCTGTTCGTGATCGTGAAGTAGGCGCGCGCGGTCCAGTATTGCTGGCGGCGTCGGGCATCGTGCTCGACGATCCATCCCGTGCGCACCCCGGGAAGCGAGAATGCCTTCGACAGGTCGCCGATTACGGTGGCGTGCGGCAGACGCGCCGCCGACTGCAAACCTCTTCCGTGAAAAATGGGATGGTAAACCTCGTCTGTCACCAGCTGAATTCCGCGCTCGGCGGCGAAGTCATGCAGGGCTTCCAATTCTTCGTCGCTCATGGTCGCGCCCGTCGGGTGATGCGGGCTGTTGACCAGAATCAGCTTGGTCTTCGAGTCGGCGAGCCGCTTGATTTCGTCGGGGTCGATGCGAAAACCGTTCTCACGGCCCAGGCGATAGAAGCGGGTTTGCAGGCCGAGAGATTCCGGAAGCGCCGAGAAGGTAGCGAATCCGGGCAGCGGGAGGATCACGTTGGCGCCGGGCTCGGCCGCCACCCACATGACGGCCAGGAGCCCCTCGGCGGCGCCGGTCACGATTTGAACGACCTCTACCGGGACGCGCTGCATTTCAGCGATCGCCTCACGCAGGCTGTCGGTGCCGGCGACGCGGCCATAGACCAGATCGTGGTTCAGGAAGCGGCGGCGCGTTTCGTCGTCGGCGAGGGCCAGGATGTCGTTTACAGTCCACCTCGGCCCGGTGCTCGCAGCGAGGTCGAATTCTATGAGGTGTTCGTACTGGTCGAGCCAATCGTCGAGCAGAAAAGGCTTGAATTGCATGCCAGCCCTCGAGGAACAAGTCAGTTCCTGCTATTGATTCTGCGAGTCGGCGCGGGGATGATTTTTTTGCTTGGCGAGCGACTGCGAGGAGATCTACTTAGGCGGCAGGCCCTTGCCCGTAGCTTGAGTTGCAAGCGCGCCCGACTGGGCAGAGACATTTTGGGGCGCGACGGCGGGCTCGGTGATGCAGTACTTCGCCAAGCACCAGAGCGCCCGAAATCCATCCTTCCAGCCGATTTTCTTGCCTTCCTCGTAGGTCCTGCCGCAGTAGCTGATGCCTACTTCGTAGATGCTCAGTTTTCGCTTCGCGACCTTGACCGTGATTTCAGGCTCGAAGCCGAAGCGATCTTCCTCGAGCGGGATGGACTGAATTACCTCGCGGCGGAACGCCTTGTAGCAGGTCTCCATGTCCGTGAGGTTGATGTCGGTGAGCGCATTGGAGAGCAGAGTGAGAATCCAGTTTCCCACCGAATGCCAGAAATAAAGCACCCGATGCGGCCGCCCGCCCAGGAAGCGCGATCCGTACACCACATCGGCTTTGCCCTGAATCAGCGGCTCCAGCAGGACCGGGTATTCTGCCGGGTCATATTCGAGATCGGCGTCCTGGATGATCACGAAGTCGCCTGTAGCTTCGTGTATGCCGCGTCGCAATGCCGCGCCCTTTCCCATATTTCTGGGCTGGAGAAGCACCCGGATCTGCGGATGTTCCGCCTGCAACGCGGCCAGCACCTCCCGCGAGCCGTCTGTCGACCCGTCATCGACACAAATCAACTCGACCTCCAGAGGCACCGCAGCCACGCGCTGCGCAACCTGGCGCAACGTTGCCCGCTCGTTGTACACGGGCATGATGACGGACAGTTTCATACGCTGATCAGTAGTGTAGAGCAAAGGCAGGCCCGGAGTCCCGCCTGGCTGGATTCAGGAGTTAGAGTCCGGAGACTGACAATCACCAGGCTTTGGTCAACGTGCCCGAGTTCCCGGAACTAAAGCAACATCGTCGACCGAAGCGACTCTAACCTTTTTCGTGATGGTGTTGCCGGGAATGTTGTATTGGTAAACGAACGACAGGTTCACGCCCACGTACAGGTTCCCATTGCCGTCAGAAATAATTCCGTCCGGAGTCAGGAAGCTGCCGACCTGCACCAGCGTGAAGCCGGAAAGATCCGTGGGAATCTCCACCAGACAATTCGCACCGGTGCCGACGTCGGTGGCCCATAGCTGGCCGGTGTAAGAATCGTATGTAAGGCCATCGAGTCCGTAGTAGGGGTGGAGCGGGTTTTGCACCACCAGCAGCGTTTTCAATATCGCGCCGGAATTCGGATCAATCTGCACAATCTGGGTGTGGTGGTTGACGTTGGCAAACAAGTCTCCTTGCGCGTCGTAGGCCATGCCGTCGACTGTGTGCTGGCCCTTGAGCAGTGGTGTGACCGCGCCCGTCGCCAGATTCACGCGATCGATTTCGCCGCGGTTGTAATTGGAGACCAGCAGCGTTGCCCCGCCCGGGTCGAGAACCAGATCGCGCGGGTAGCTGAACCCGCTCGCGATTACCGAGTTCAGACCCGTGCTCGGGTCGAAGCGGTCCACCGTACCCGCCTTCTGCACTGTGTACAGGATTCCTCCCAGGGAATCGACAATCAGGCTGTCGGGGTTGGAACCGACGTTGTACAAAACGCTCACCACGCCGGTGGAAATGTTGACTTCCACCAGTTCCTGTTTGGTCTCGCTGGTTGCATACAAACTCTGGGACCATGAGCGTGGCGAGATGCACAAGATGGCAATCGATGCCAGCATCGCGCTCCGGATCAGAGTGGCGTGAATGAAGTTCATGACGATTCCTGTGGCGTTGGTTCTTAAGTTCTTCTCCATTGGCTAGCGGTGTTTCTTCCGATTTCTTAAGGTCCTTCTTACTTTGTTTGCTTACTGCGCGTTCCTGCCTGCCTCGCGGCCCTTCGCCAGACGCGCGAGACGTCGTCCATAAGCGGGAATCGCGCCCGGCAGGCCTTTGATCGCGGCCAGCCGGCGCCGGATCGGAAAGCGGGCAGTATACAGTGCTCGCGGCCACAGCCCCCTGTTGAAAATACAGTGATAGTTCCGGCGCCTTACCTCCTGGGTCCATTCCAGCTTCCAGTCCTCGCGAACGCCCATGACATACTCGGTGATTCCGCGCGTCACCAGATCACGCAGAATCGCCTTCACGATGACGTGCCCAGGAGCGTAGTCTCGACAGCTTTCGTCATACGTGCTCTTGGCCGCCCAATAACGGCCGCGATAGGCGAAGCCGATGTGCGCAGCGATGGGCTTGCCGTCGAGTTCCAGTGTGTACAGGCACAGGTATCCAAAACGCTCCGCTTCCCTGATGACCTCATCGAAAAACTGGCGGCTGCGAGGGTCGGAGACGATCGCGCTTTTTTCCTTTCCCTTCCATCCCCCGGCTTCCATATCGTAGAACCGCTGCAGATCAACCGATCCATCGCGCTCAACGCGAGACAAGCGCACATTTCCCATCGCTGCCAGCTTCGCTTCACGCTGCCGGACTTTCGAGCGCAGCTTCGGATGCCGCGGATATTTCTCCATATCCTTGACTGCGCTCCGTCCTTGCGGAACGGCAAAGAACGCGATCAGCGGCAAACCCCAACTTCCGGCCGGATACGAGTCCCTCTTAGCCAACTCCGCCAACCGGCCGATCGCCGCGCCCTCCATCACGGAGGGAAGATCCAGAACGTCCCAGTTCTTCCTGCGTTTGAGGAATTCCCAAATCGCAGCGACGACTCGGTCTCGCCCCGCCCCAGAATCTGCGCAGACAATATCGACGCCAACGCCCGCCGTGGTCAAAGGGGCCCGCAACTTGCGCGCCGGCAAGCCTGCCAGCCTGCTGCGTTCCTCGACCAAAGGCAGGATCGCGCTCAGGCGATCATCCCGTCGAACCGTTATGACGACGACCTTTGCTTGGGGGGAATAAGCCCGTAACCCGGCCAGAATCCATTCCGGACGCCAATACAGCGGATCGTCGTTCGCGCGTTCGAGAAACTGTCGCCACTCGTCCGCCAGTCGGTCAATGACTTCGATTCCTCCCGAAACCGCTTCGACCGTGAGCTCTCCCATGCGTTCACTTGCGGAGTTGGTTGCCGACTGGTGGGGCACGAGATCCTTTGCCGATCAGGAGTTTGGCGCACGTCCCCAGTGGACCCATCATAAGGGGCAAACACAGGGTCCGCAAACGGGCCGGCCGCAGAATTCGCTTACGACGGTCACTTCCAAACCGTAAGCTGCTGAGCCTCTACATCTTGGCCGGAGACGTGCTTGCCCATACCCGGGCAACGCCCGGGTCCGTTCCGGACGTGTAAATTGTTCAAGGCTTTGATGTAGCACGGGCATTTTTCACCTAGGGTGTTCACCCGAGACAACATGCTTGTTTTTTGAACGCTAGTTGAATCAACCGGGGCGTTGCTTTCTCTGGTTCGCTGAAATTCGGCGTGGAATGCCCGATTTGGGCCGAGCCGGGCGCACGCCAATAGTTCCTCCTTGCGACTCAGAAGTTCATCCTGACCCCGATTTTATGCGGTCTTGACGAGGTCGGGTCGGGGACCGGATGTGAGTTTGGGAAGGTGAAATCCGTTTTCCTGAAGTCTCATGGCAGTTTGCAAGTGCCTGTGGAAATGAATGTTCTCCGGTCACAGCCAAATTTGTCTCAAAGTGGCATGGTGGATGCTACTCAATCTGGAAATACCGCACAGCGCACCAGGTTTGGTCTAGGCGAGTCCAGAAGTAGGGGGGTAGTGATGAAGGAGCAGTCCGTACGCTTAGGACCGCGGGAACAACAGATTGTAGAGTTGCTACTGCAAGGCTGTGACAACGCCGAAATCGCCAGTCAGCTCAAAATGGCTCGCAGGACGGTGAAAGCCCACTTCAACCGGCTTTTCCTCCGTTTCGGAGTCACCGGTGGAATCAAGCGAGTGAAGCTCGCGACCCTGTTGTATCGGAGACAATTATGTTTGCAAATGAACGATACGGAACGCGTGTCCCCAGTGAACGTGAGCAGCGTGTCATCGAACTTGTTGCCCAGGGCCTGAAGAACAAAGAAGTCGCCGATGCCATCGGCACGACCGAACACGTGGTGAAGAACTATCTGCGCGTCATCTACGACAAGCTGGGACTTTGGAACCGCGTGGAACTGGCCCTGTGGTACGAAGCCCGCAGACACGAGCCCGCATTGCTCGCATAGATTCCTTAGAGATGCCGGGACACTCCGGCGTCACTGGCATCCAAACGCCTGCAGACTGCGCAGTCTCTCGGCTGCGGCAGCGCCCCCGCGGCGTGCCGCCGCGTCGAGCAGCAGACGCGCCTGATCGCAACTCTTCGTCACGCCGTCGCCCCGTAAATAGAGATCGGAAAGCAGGACTGCAGCCGTCGAATTCTGCTTGCCGACGGCTTTCCAGAGCCACTTCGCGGCCTCAGCGGGATCGCGACCGTTTTTCCCGTCCAGGAACTGTTGTGCCATCGCCAGATCCCCATCCCCGCTCAATTCGACCGGAGGCGTTATGTCGCTTGGAGGCACAGTTGAAGTTTGGGGCGCCTGCTGTGCAGCAGCGGCAGCTTGCTGGCTTGGAGGCGTCGAGTCACGCTTCTCTTCTTTAGAAACCGTCTTTACCTCCGGAGACGCGGGAGTAACTGCCGCGCCCGCGGGCCTGGTGTCTTTTCTCCCTGCCTCCGTATTTGACGCGGCGGGCGTGACAGCATTCGATGGAGGCGGAGACGGCGGTTGCGCCGCCGCTATGGCGTGATCGACTCGGTGCGCTGAGCGCGCGTCCGATCCCCGCCACGCAATGTAGGTCAGAGAGACTGCCAGCATCGCCAGCGCGACGCCAAAGTAAATGCGGTAACGGTAGGGCGACGCTTCGGAGCCGATCTCGACGTGCAGGAAACCTTCGCCACGCACCGGCCACATCGGTGTTGTGTTCTCGTTCTGTATTGGGGCGTGATCTGGCGTTTCGTCGACTGCTCGAGAATCCGTCGAGGGTGCCGGCCGTTCCCAAACCCCGGCTGGTGCGTTCTGCGTCTCTGTTAGCTCAGAAGAGTCCGCTGCCGATGCCTCACCGGTCAAGCGCGTGCCACACATTCCGCAGAATCGTTGCTCGATCGGATTCTGCTGCTGGCAGGAAGGACAACGCTGCGCATGCTCCGTCAAATCCGGGGAAGAACTGCTCTCCCGGTTTTCTTCGCGGGGTGACGGGTTGCGCTCGGCCACCTGCTCGCTGGTTGCGATTTGAACCTGACCTGCATCCGCGCCCATGAGTTCGCGGAGCAACTCCTGCACGGCCGCCTCGCGCTTTTCCGGAGGGCTGGTGAAGTACACTTCGGCCCAGCGTCCCATGTGCGCTCCCAGCACTGGATTCAGAAGCGGATTCAACTCCGGATCGGGCAACGTCTTCTGCTCCGGCTTGTCCGTTGAATGCGGCAGAAATGGCTCTCCTTGCGGGAATTGGCGTTAGGTATGATTGCACTCCCAGCCTGGGAGGTTGTCAATCGGCCCATTGTGGAAAATGCTTCCCAGGAAGGAAGCACTTTTTCAGTCACATGCTTTGCGATAGGCCGGCTCAAACTGATCCAGCTGCGCATCGCGCTGGCTGGTGAACTTGCCCTTCGGGGTCTTTCCGTAGAGATCGGCGCCGGGGCAGTAGTAGAGCGCGGTATGCAAGTCGACCCAGACTTGGGTGTCGGGATTGCCCTTGTATTCCGGAGCTTCCGGCGCTTCCGCGAGTCCGAGGCTGATCAGCAATCGGTCCATCATGGAGAGATCTGCATTGGGATCCGACTTGTGTTGACCGGCCGCGCCCGACGCTGTTCCGCCGTGGCCGCTTGCCCCGACGGCATGATCCGACCAGATCCCCCAGCGGATCACGACCGCGACGAGCAGGACCGCGATCGCAAGATAGAAATCTCCCCGCCGCGCATTCCAGAAACGCCGCAACGCGCTGGGGGGGCGCGTCGTAGTAAGCGTTTCGAGAAACTGCTTCGCCGTTGCTGCTGAACTCCAGGTGGCGTCGTCGAGATCAGTCCTTGCCAACGCCCTGGATGGCTCTTCGCCGGCAGCTGTTTCCTCTTCGGATTCCTGCTGCGGGTTGTCGGGGGCCGCAAATCCAGCATGGTCATTTTCCGGCAGCGGAAGAGTGAACAATGCGGGAAGGTCGTCGTCCGCATCGTCCACTGGCGGCTCAGAATCCTCCGGCTTCGGAATCGCCGGAGCGGGTTCTTCATGCCGGAGCGAGCGTCCGTTGATGGGCGTGGCGTGTCTGGATTCTTTGTTCGCTTCCTGCATCTGCCAGGCAGAGGCCACCTTGCTCTGCAGACTCGGGGGAGCGTCGTCGGTCACACGTGCCGTTCCGCACTTACCGCAGAATTGCTCGTCGGCGCCAAGCTTGCTCCCGCACTTGCGGCACGGCGGTCCCTTTGCCTCAACACTCACTCCTGCGGCCAACGCTTCCACCGGAGGCGCGGTCGTTTTGGCTTCGCTCAACGCGGCGAGATTGGGCTTGAGCTTCTCCAGCGCCTCGAGCATCGTGGCCCGCTCGGCGGCCAGAGACTTCTTCCAGCTGCGTTCTTCATTGCGCGCGAACGCTTCTGTAATAAGCCCGGCCATCAGCTGGCAGGTGTGAACGTCCTGTTCGGCAAAACCTTTTGGCTCTCCGAAGTAAAGTTCGAACGCGCCGACGATATTGCCCTCGTGATAGATGGGCGCCGAAATCAGCGAATGGATGCCGCGCCGGCGGGCTTCGTCGGGATCGAAGAAAAACTCGGTGTTGAGCTCCTCGGTGCGAATGATCTGTCCGATGCGCAGGCTCGCCGTGCAGATCGCTTTGTCGGCCGAGACCTCGCTCCCCGGAGGCAGCGCACAGGCCCCGCTCCCGGCGCGGTACCTTACCTTCTTGCCTTCTACGGTCGCGACACCGGCGCCTATCGCGTCGGTGATTCGCGCGGAGCGCTCGGCGACCAGTTGCATCGCCTGCTCCAGTTCCAGATGACGCATTTGAATCTGGCGCTGCGTCTCGACGATCTCAGCGAGCGTGAGAGTGTAGTCTTCGCGCGCCGCCAGGGCTTTTGTGGATTTCGGTCGTGCCGCGACCTGGCTCGCCAGCTCCTGCTGCCGCAGTTGCTGGCTCTGCAGTTCCAGGCTCTCCCCCAGTTCCTGCATCTGGCGGTTATGCTCTTGCATGACGTAGGCAGCTTCCAGCAGCCGTTCCAGAGTCTGCTCGTCGAGAACTGGTTTGACTATGTTGGTCACGTCTCGGCAACCGCCTTGTGGTCATCCGGCTTGAGCGGCCGGGCTGGTCAGACCGGGGGACAGACTCATTTTAGTGCAATTCCCGCACCAAAAAAGTCCGTTACCGCCCGTACCTCTGCCGCAGGGATCGGCAGGGGAGCCAAACGCATCTTTCATATCAAACTACGCGGGAACTCGCAAACAATTTCGATCCAACAGGTTAGAACAGACCATGCCGCAAGGCGAGAACATTACCGCCGGTTCGCCGCCAAGCTGCCGGCAGGTTACCTCTGCGAGATGCAAGAAAGTGCACATGTTTCCACCAGGCGAATCTCTTGCACACCCCCGCTAGCCGGCGATCTCGACACGCTCCGCCCCTCGCTTGCGGCCAAGGTAGAAATGAACCGCGGGCGTGATGATCAACGAGAGAACCATCGAGATCAGCACTCCGCCGATTACCGCGATGGCCAGAGGCTGCAGCATCTGCGAACCGGCGCCGATGGCGAACCCCAGCGGCAGCATGCCCGCGACCGTCGCCAGCGCCGTCATCACAATGGGGCGCAGCCTCCGCCGAGCGGCTTGCAGCATGGCTTCTTCGTCGTTGAGTCCCAGACGCCGCATCTTCTGATCGGCATCGAGCAGCAGAATACCGTTCTTGGCCACGATGCCGATGACCATGATCATGCCCATGAACGAAGAGATATTGAACGTGGTGCGTGTGATGAGCAGAGCAATGAAAACACCGGAAGTCGAAAGCAGAGCGGACGAGAGAATCGCTATTGGCGCCGCGAAGGTTCCAAACTCGAACATCAGCACGATGAACAGCAACAGGACCGCCAGAATCAGAACCACCACGAGATCGTGAAACGAGCGCTGCTGCTCCTGAAAGGTGCCGCCGTACTCCACGCGAATGCTGGAAGGCAAGTGCAGGCCTGCCACTACTTTTTGCACTTCTGCGACTCCACTGCCTAAGCTTCTGCCCTCGAGTCTTGCAGTCACCGCCACCTGCCGTTGCAGGTTCTCGCGGCGAATCTCGGTTTGCCCAGGGATCTCCGCAATCGAAGCAAGAGCTCCAAGCGTTGCGGTATGCCCTGAACTGCTAACCAGGAGAGTATCGCGCATGGCTTCAAGCGAGGCACGGTTTGCGGCAGGAAAGCGCACTCGCAGCGTGTACGCACGGTCGTTGGCCACAACCGGCGTGGGTGCAGGCTCGCCCTCCAGGATCGCCGAGGCATCGAGCGCGACTTCTTCCGCGGTGAATCCTGCCCTCGCCGCGACGCTCGGGTCTACCTGGAAAGTGACCGCCGGGCCGCTGATGGTGTTGTCGATTCCATTCAGCAGGTCAACCACTCCTCTTACCCCGCCCTTTCCTGTCTTTTCGTCCGGACCGATGGCGTCCGCCACCTTCGGCGCCCATTCCTGAAGCAGCTTCGGATCCTGGGCGAACAGTTTGATCTGAATCGGTTCCGGAGCGGACGTCAGGTCGCCGATCATGTCCTGCAGGACCTGAATGAACTCGACGTCGAGCGCGGGCTCTTCCTTCTTGATCTCCGCTCGGACGTCCGCCATGATCTCCTCGACATCGCGGCTGCGTTTGGCCCTCAGCTTCACCAGAACATCGCCCGTGTTCGCCTCGGTCACCGCCGCCAGGCCTAACTGAAGCCCGGTTCGCCGGGATGTGCTCTCGACTTCCGGAATCGCGCGCAACATCTGCTCCACATGGTTGACCACGCGATTGGTTTCCGCCAGGGAACTGCCTGCGGGCATGATGTAGTCAACTACAAATCCGCCTTCGTCCATCTCGGGCAGCAGGTCGGAGCCGGACAAGCGGTAGCACAGATAGGAGAGGACTATCAGGGCGCCGCTGAAAACCACCAGCCAGAGCGGCCGCTCCAGGGCGCGGCGCAGCCAGCGTTCATGGAAGTCCACAACTCGCAGGAAGAAGCCGGTGAGGTGCGCTTCCTCGGCGGCCAGCAGTTCTCTCGCATTCGCTTCGTGGTCCGTCGGACCCCCCTTGGTCTCGAGCGCCTGGTTCCCGTTGTTTGCGGCGGCATCCCTGTCCCGCTTGCCGCGTATGAAGTATTGGCTGAGGGTCGGGGTCCAGGTCAGAGCCAGGACCAGCGAGGTAAGCAGCGACACGCTCATCGTAACCGCGAGAGCGCGGAAAAATACCCCGGTCACCCCGGTGATCACAATCAGCGGAACAAACACGACGACGGGAGTAA
>Ga0187846_10001311_pt1 | contig 14072 bp, 12 predicted proteins | sample TC_taG_FD_161473 | JGI IMG/M metagenome (GOLD analysis project Ga0187846, IMG submission 161473) | Biofilm microbial communities from the roof of an iron ore cave, State of Minas Gerais, Brazil - TC_06 Biofilm (v2) | ecosystem: Environmental > Terrestrial > Deep subsurface > Cave > Wall biofilm...
TTCCTTCACCACCACCTCGAAGGTCCCGCGCGGACGGACGCGCTGACCGCGATCCTTACCGACGCGCGTCGGCGAGGACACGGCTATGTCGGCCTCGTCATCCCCGGGTCGGCGGAGGACCTCGGAAGCGTACGGAGTGGATTCGAGAGGGCGGCGCGGGCTGCGGGTCTCGAGCCCGACCGGATACTGCTCGGCGTGGAATGGCCGCTCGCGCGCGCCGCCCCGGTCGAAAAGCTCCCGATGGAGGTCGACTATTGGGTCGGTCGGATGGACGGGTTCGTCCCTTCGGCACGCCCGAAGGGCGAGCCGGCGGGCGTTCCTCCGCTCTTCGTTGGCCACCTCAACCTGGCAGGGTCGGCGGACGAGGTCCCGGACGCTCAGCGGCGCTCGTGGGTCGAGTGGGCCCGAAGGGAGGGGAGCGCCCTCGAGGTGACGCCGGGCGGTCCGTCCGATGGGCTCGATAGTGCGGCAGTCCGCCGCGCGGTCGAGACGGACGTCGATCTCGTGATCAGCCCAGGGACTTCGCCCTCGCCGGAGGTCGACCTGCTTTCCATCGCGGTAGGGCTCGCCCGCCGGGGGTGGGCGACCGCGGCCCGTGTGGTCAACGCTCGGGACCTGCGGGCGCTCCCGAGGCGGCGGCCTCGAGGTTCGACCCCGCGGGGGTGACCCCGGGCGCGGCGCGACCGCCGGAGAGGTACGTCGACCCTCCTCGGGTGCGGGACCGCTGGCGGCAGGTGGCGCAGCGGTGGGCTTCGGGGCCCCCTCCGTAACGCCAGTAGCAGGTCGTGCACATCGGTCGCCCGCAGGTCCAGCAAAGCGACAGCTGCCGGCCTTCGGGTAGTTCGTCGGAGCACTCCGCGCATTTTCGATGGGCGGTCAGAGGCGTTTCGCGGAATTGAGGTGGCTCGACGACCGGGCGATCGGAGGGCCGAGGAGGAGCGGGGCCGGAGGGGCCGGTGACCGTGGCGTAACGGCGTTCGAAATCGCGGAGCTGCGCTCGGGCTTCGTCCGCCTCCCGGCGCAGGGCGGCGACCTGGCGTGCGGTGCCCCCGAGGAGCTGCGTGGACGACCCCTCGAACGCAACGGAGAACGGCACCGAGGGACCGAGAGACCTGCCCAGGGCCACCGGCTCCGGGCTCTCGGTCTCGAACGGCAGCTCGGAAGGACCCTCCGTGGCCGACGCACCGACCGGTGGCGAACCCCCCTTCATGGGGGCTGGGAGTCCCTCGAGCGCCGGGGGACGAACCTCGTAGTGGGGCGAGGTCGCGACCCCCGCGGCCACCACCGCTCCCTCGGCCGTCTTCGTGGCGGCCGGCACGGGTGGCGACTCAGCCGTCGCCTTCGATGGAGCGCCTACGCTTCGTGGCTTGGGTGCGGACACCCTCACCACGGTCCACACGACGGCGATCAAAGCGAGGACCATGCCCAGCAGAATGAGTCCGACCTCGAGGTCACCTTTCGGAGGGGGGAGGAACGACTCTTTCGGCGATAGGTACAGCGCGCCGAACACGAGGACCAACAGCCCCACGACCATGGTGGCCACATCCCCTGCGTCGATCCCCTCGGATTCGGGCGAGCTCATCGCCCGACTCCGTGCCGCCGTACCCCGGTCGGCTGGCCTTGGAGGCCCCGGACCCCCATCCCCCCGATCCCCAGGGGCACCGGGGCCCCTGGGGATGAGGCTTGTGGCCGAGTAGCACGAAACCTCGTTTCCCGTGCAGGGCTGCCTACATGTAGCCGAGGGTCGGAGCGGGCCCTCCTATGGGACGCGCGCTCCCGACCCCGGCCCGCCCTGCCCCCGAGGGCTTCCACGCCGAGCGGCGCTCGCACGCCGCCATCCCGCTCGCCCTCGTCCTCCTGGGGGCCGGTCTCATCCTCGGCCGCTACGCGGTGGCGATCCCGTTCGTGCTCGGGTTGATCCTGTTCGTGGTGGTGCTGTCGTTCGTCGGCATGCGGGTCAACCCGTTCGCGACCGGCTTCTACGTCTCCCGAAAGCCCTCGTGGGCCGCGATCGGGGTGGTGTTCCTATCGATGCTCATCCTGTTCGTAGGGTCGTACTTCCTGTTCGTCACCGCGCACGCGCCGGTCGTCCCGGTTCCCCTCCCGTGAGGGTGGGGAGGCCTCTCACGTCGCGATCATCCGCAGGAGCGCGCGACGCGCCCTCTCCGCCGTAGCGGGGGGAACGTCGATCACGAATCGGTTGAGCTTCAACGAGTCCCGCACGTCCGCGAGGTCGATCTGCTTCATGTACGGACAGATCGCGGCTTCGCTCAGGGGAGTGAACCGGGTCCGGGGGTTCAACCTGCGCATTCGGTGCAGGATGCCGACCTCGGTCGCCACGAGCACTTCGGGAGCTCGCGTCTCCTCGGCGAACCGGACCATCCCGTCGGTCGAAAGGACCCGGTCGACCTCGGGCAGGCTCGCCGTCGCGCAGCCGCACTCCGGGTGGGCGATCACCTCCGCCCCCGGGTGCGCGAGTCGCGCGCGAGCGACGTCCTCGGGCCGCAGCTTCGCGTGGACCGGACAGTCGCCGACCCAAAGGTGCATCGCGCGACCGGTCTTCTTGCGAACGTATTCACCGAGGAATACGTCCGGAAGGAACAGGATCTCCTGGCCCGCGGGGACCTGGCTCACGACCTTCATCGCGTTCGAGCTGGTGCAGCAGTAATCGGATTCGGCCTTCACGTCGGCGCTGGTGTTGATGTAGGCGACGACCGCGGCCCCGGGGTGCTGGGTCTTCCATTCGCGCAACTGCTCCGCCGTGATCGAGTCGGCGAGGCCACACCCGGCCTCGAGGTCGGGGAGCAGGACGGTCTTCTCCGGGTTGAGGATCTTGGCGGTTTCGGCCATGAACCGAACCCCCGCGAACACGATAATCGGCGCGTCGGTTTCGGCTGCCTTTCGGGAGAGGAAGAGCGAGTCGCCGACGTAGTCCGCCACGTCTTGGACCTCGGGAATCTGGTAGTTGTGGGCCAGCAGGAGCGCGTGTTTTTCGCGCTTCAACTGCACGATCTCCTCCTCGAGCGACACCGTCTCGCCTCCCCGGTCCGTCGAGGGCGCCAAGGCACTTAAGTCGGGCGGGACCGCGCGCGCCCGGGCGACATTATGAGGTGAAACGGCACGGCGGGGGCGGAGTGCGTCAAGGACCCGAGGCTCGCTGCGTCGGCTCCCGTGGGCACGTAGCGCGGGAGGTTCTCCACTGTAATGCCCCCGGAAAGCTCGATCCAGCAGCGACCCCGCAGCCCTTGTTGGGTGAGCCCGGAGACGATCCGCTGCGCCTCGTGCGGAGTCCGGTTGTCGATGAGCAGGGCGTCCGCCCCCGCGCGAACGGCCGCCGTGGCTTCCCGAAGCGTGTGGACTTCGACCTCGAGGAGTGGCCGGGGTCCGATACGTCTACGAACTCGCGCCACCGCCTCCGGAAGGGGCTCGAGGACGAGGTGGGTTCGCTTGAGCAGCACCGCTTCGGAGAGGTCTCGGCGGTGAGGGTAACCGCCCCCGTGCATTACGGCGGCCTTCTCAAGGTCCCTCAGACCGGGGAGCGTCTTTCGGGTCGCCAGGATGGCGAGCGACGTTCGGCTATCGTGGGCGGCCCTAACGGCCCGCGCCGTGAGCGTGGCGACTCCCGAGAGATGCATCAGCAAGTTGAGCATCGTGCGCTCGGAAGCGAGGATCGCCCGCACGTCGCCCGACAGCTCGAGCACGGTTCGCCCCGGCGTGATGTGCTCCCCATCCCGGGCGCGACGTCGGCTCCTGAGTCCCACCAGCCGCGCGACGAGCGCGGCCGCGTCCAGGCCGGAAAGGACCCCTCGCGCTTGGGCGACGATCCGAGCCGCTCCCGGGTGGGAGGTACGGATCAGGGCGCGGGTCGTCCGATCGGCCCGATAGCGGTCCTCTTCCAGGGCCGCTTTCAATCGTTCGCGGGAGCCCGGGGGCAGGCGAGCCGAGGGGGTTCCGCTAAGGGGGGTGGGGGGCCGCGTCATCTCCTGGCCGAGCCACCCTCTCCTTCAGCCGTTCGTAATCCTCGGCGATGTCCGGTCGCAGCCGCTTGATATCCTTGCGACCGAGTTCCTCGACGCGGGCCCGGGCCCCGTCGAGGTCGCCGCGGGCGACCTGGACCTCGGCCAACCGCAGCACGACGTCGAGCTCGTCCGCGGGGGTTCGGAGCTCGCGAACCAGCCGGAACGCCTCGAGCAGTTCGATCTCGGCTGCCCGCCAGTCCCCGCGCTGGAGCAGGATCTTTCCCTCCGTGATATAGACCTGAACGAGTCCGAAGCGGTCCCCCACCTCGGTCAGCACCTCCCGGGATCGTCGGTTGGCCGCACTGGCCTCGTCGAGGAGGTGGCTCTCCTGCTGTAGGTCCGCGATGTTGAACAGCGCCCAGCCGACCCGGCGCAGGTCGTGCGCCTCTTCGGCCAGCTTGAGAGCTTCCCCGAGTGCGTCGAGGCCCTCCGGAGTCCGACCGTGCTGGCTCAAGACCACTCCGAGAAACAGGAGCGCGTACGCCGCCTCGCTGCGGTCCCCGATCCGAAGGAGCTGCTCCCGGGCTTGGCGGTACGCCTCGATCGCCTCCTCGACCCGGCCGGGAATCATGCCGAGGACGTTCGCCCGTCGAACCGTCTCGAGGGCGATGTCCCGCGGGTCGCCGATGGACCGCGCGAGGGCCAGCGCCTCGTCGTGGTGTCGAAGCGCCTCGACGTAGCGGCCGTTGTAGTAGAGGAGTTCGCCGCGGAGCCGATGGACCGCGATCATCGCCGCCGGACTCGTCCGGGTCTCCGCGGAGCCGAGGAGCTCCTCGGTGAGCCGGTCGGCCTCGTCCCAGCGACCTTGGTCGGTGAGAATGCGCGTGAGGTAGATCTTCACGAGCGCCCGCTGGGTCGGACCGGCCGCGCGCATCATCGGCTCGCGGGCCAGGGCGTCGCGAAGGAGCGTCTCCGCCGGCTTGAGCTCCCCCACCCGGTCGAGCTGCGAGGCGAGCTCGAGAGTGATCTCGACCTCCCCCGAGAGGTCGTCCGGCCGAGCCCGGCGGTACGTCTCAAGCGCGCGCTCGAGGTGTTGGCGGGCCGTGGTCGGAGAGAACGCCCGGGCGGAGAACTCGCCGGCGAGACGGTTGTACGCCGCGGCCTTGTCGTCCACGCGCGCGAGGTAGTAATGGCGGGCGAGCGCGAAGATCGTCTGAAGGTCCGCGGGGCCGGTCCGCTCGATCGCCTCCGCTGCGCGGCGGTGCAGGAGCCGCCGTCGGGTGTCGCTGAGCGTCGAGTAGATCTCACCCCGCAGGTCCTCGCGAGTGAACTCGAGGCGCTCCTCGGGTCGTTCCCTCAGGATACCGCGAGCGACGAGCCGCTCGATCACCTCCGAGAGGCGTTCTTCGTCCTCGCCCGTCGCCTGGAGGAGGAGCGAGAACGGGAACTCGTGCCCGAGGATCGCCGCGAGGCGCATCGTCCGTTGCTCGTCCTCTCCGAGGGTCGGGCCGAGGCGCTGGAGATACTGAGCGACCTCGAGCGGAGAGAGACGGCCGATGGCGAGCGGTTCTTCGACCTTCCCGAAGGCCCGTCGCGAGCGCAACAACTGCTCGATGAATTGCGGATTCCCGCCCGTCTGGGAATGCCAGCGCGTCACGTCCTCGACGGCCACGGGGCCGCCACCGTCCACCGTGCGAACAAACTCGATGACCTCCCCCGCCGTGAACGGCCGGACCACCACGACGTCGGCGCGCGCCTCGCGCTGCAGCCGCTCGAGGGCACCGCGCCGGGGCTCCCCGAGCGTGCTGACTGGGAGCGTGGTGGCCGCGACCCAGAGCGGGGAACGACCGAGCTGGGGCGCGAGGTAGGCGAGGAAGTCGAGCGAGGATTCGTCCGCGAGGTGGAGGTCTTCGAGCAGCAGCATCGTGGGGCCCTTGCGGGCAATCGTCAAGAGACGGGTCGCGAGCAGGGCGAACAGCCGACCGCGGCTCGATTCCGCCATCTCCGAGGGCGCGTTCATCGCCTCGAGGAGGCGCTCCGTGACCGGCCAACGGGCCTCCGTGGGCACGTACTCCGCTTGCGGCATCAGCTCGAGGGAGACGGCTTCCGCGGGGTTCACCGGGGCGAGGGCGAGCGGGCTCGCCTCGCCAACCGGCGTCTCGGCGCTCTCGTCGGGCTCTGTGTCGAGCGCGTTACGGATCAGGTGGAGCGGGGGCGGATTGTCCAGGGTCGAAACCCGACCGAGGAGAACCCGCACCCCGCGGGCCCGGATCTCGGGAACCAGGAAGTCGATCAGCGTCGACTTGCCGACGCCGACGTCCCCTTCGATGAGCGTGAACCCTCCGGTACCTCCGACCGCCGCGTCCGAGCGGCGGCGGAGGGCGTCAACGACCTCCACGCGGCCGATAAACGACCGCTCGGGTCGGAGCGCCGCCGCCATCGCGGGGACGGGGACAGTTCCCCGGCTATATCACCCTCGGGCCGCCACCGAGGTCCGAGGGCAGCTCAGGCACCTGGGCGCCCTGACCGGGACGTGCCGGCGGGTGCTCGTACCCGGTTCCGAGTTTCACCGTTCGGAGCGTCTCAACGTGTGGGGGGGCTACTGATCCTGGGGCGCGAACACGGGGAATCCCACCGCCCGGTCGCAGCCACCCGCGGGTCCGATGTAACGACCCGCGGAGCGGCAGACGCACGGCGCTCAGCCGGGGCGGCGGACCGGGACGAATGGGAGGGTCACCACTTCCGCGGGGACCTCGGCGCCCCGGAGGGTCAGCCCCAACCGGGACCCGCTCCGATCGAGAGGAGGGGGCAGGTAGGCGAGCCCGATACCATGCTTGAGCGTCGGCGAAAGGCCGCCGCTCGTTAGGACGGCGACCGCTCGGCCATCCTGGACGACGGGCGTCCCGTGCCGCGGGATCGCTCCCGCTGCACGAACCGAGAGGCCGGCCAATCGAACCGGCGCACCCTCGCGGTGTTGGCGGTCGACCACCTCACGGCCGATGAACTCGTGGTCGAAATCGATGAACCGTTCCTGACCGGCCTCGATCGGGGTGTGGTCCTGATGGAAGTCCTGACCACTCAGCAGGTAACCCTTCTCGAGGCGCAGCGTGTCGCGCGCCCCCAGACCGCAGAGGGCCGCCCCACGCCGCTCGATCGCCTCGGCCACCCGGGTCGCCTCGGAGGTTCGGACGAACAGCTCGTAGCCCAGCTCGCCGGTGTAACCGGTACGACTGACCAGGATCCCGCGTTCTAGGTCCCCCGGCCAGACGATGCCCGGCAGCCCCTCGGGAGGCATCGACCCACCCTCCCCGAACAGGCGCGCCGTGTAGAATCGCATCGGCCCGAGATGCCAGGCGAACTCGGCTTCCAGCGTCTCCCTCGACCGCGGTCCCTGGACCGCGAGGATGGCGACGTCCGCGTTGTGCCTCGCCACGACCGTGTCCGGTCGCCGGTGCTGCCGGAGGAGGTCGAAGACGTGGTCGGCCGTCGCCGCGTTCACGATCACCAGGAAGACGCGACCGACCCTCGCCTCGGCGTCCAGTCGCGTGATCAGCAGATCGTCCACGATCGTTCCCGCGGAATCCAGGAGGAACGTGTACCGGCATTGGCCGGGGGCGATTCGGTCGACGTTCGCGGTGGTCCGGCGGCCGAGCAGGCGGGCCGCGTTCTCTCCGATGACCGAGAGAATCCCCATGTGCGAGACGTCGAACAGCCCGACCCCGGTGCGCACCGCGTGGTGCTCGTCGAGGATTCCCCGGTAGTAGAGGGGCATCTCCCAGCCGGCGAACGGCACCATGTGCGCGTGGCGCGCGACGTGGAAGGCATGGAGGGCCGTGGTGTGAAGCGGCGGGGGAGCCGGCGAGCTCACGTCACGATCTCCCCGAGCCGCGAGAGCTCGAGCGCGCGTCGGATCTCGATAGCGATGCGACGGCCCGTGCTCATCGGACCTCTCCAGAGCGCGTTGCCGTACGGATGGCCGAGCGCCGCATGGATGTTCGTTCCGCCGCCGATGCGTACCGCGACGTCGAACACGGTGGGTCGGCCATCCGAATCGAGGCACGTCTGAAGGCAGAACGGCCCGATGATCCCCGGCGGGTACCGCTGCCGGGCCGCGTCGACGAACCGCTCGCCGATCCGATACACCTCCTCGAGAATCGACTCCCGAACGGTCAGCGTGCCATGACCCACGACCGTGTACCTCGGGATCCGCTCCTCGTCGGCGAGGGCGAGTTGCTGGGCGGCGGGAAGTCGAACCAGGCCATCGAGCGAGCTCTCCCTTCGCTCATCGACCCCGAGGAGCTCGAGCCCGTCCTCGCGGGGAACGAGCGGAGAGAAGAAGAAGTTGAAGTTGAACACCGGCCCGACGACGTAGCGCTCGATCCGGGCGGTAGCGAGGTCCGCGGGGGTGATCTGGCCTCGGGCGATGAGCGCGGAGCTCTTTTCCCGAAACTCCTTCGGGCTGGACGCGGTGAAGAAGCCGCGCTCCAGCCGGCGCTTCGCGTGGGGCAGCTTCACCATCGCGAGTCCGTCGATCGCTTCCGGGCTCTCCACCCGGGAAGGAGTTGGAATCTTTGCGTCCTCGAGCAGGTGGTAGTAGTTCTCGCGCTCGCTGCGCTCCTCAATGCGCAGCATCGAACGCGAGCCGATGATCGGCACTCGAAACACGCCCTCGAGAACGTCGAGGTCGATGTAGGCGCTCAGCGCCCGGTTCGGTACGATCACGACGCCGTGGTCCCGCAAGCGCTGCTGCGACTCGGGCGAGGCGACCTCCCGGAACCTGGGGTAGGTCCAGACCTCGTCCACGCATCCGCGCAACCGCTCACCGTTCTCGCCCCACCGAGTGCGGAAGTACTGGCTGTAGGTGAGTTCGCGGCCCTCCTCGGCGAGGACGAGCGTCTTGAGCCCCTCTCCAGCCGCTCCGTCCGCGATGTCGAGGGCGCTGTGCGAGCCGATCGCGCCGACCACCGGGCGTTTGGGATAGTGGGCGAGCAGCCCTCGGATCTCCTCGAGCGTGGCGGTCACCGGTCGAGCTCCTCCTAGAGCAGCTTGAGGGCCCTCGCGACCCGTTCGGGGGTCAGGGGAAGCTCGTAGACGCGCGCGCCCGTGGCGTCGGCGACCGCATTCGCGATCGCCGCCGGGATGGGGATGATCGGTGGTTCGCCGATCCCTTTGGCGCCGAACGGCCCCGCGCCCGGAAACCCTTCGATAAACTCCACGGCCAAAGGAGGCACCTCCCCGGAGGTCGGAACTCGGTAGTCGAGGAGGTTCGGGTTCGCGAGGCGACCGTCGGGGGTCCACATCGTCTCTTCCGTGAGCGCGGTGCCAAGCCCCATCGCATACGCCCCTTCGGCTTGGGCGCGCGCTCCCGGTCGGTCGATGAGCACGCCCGCGTCCAGGAACGCAGCCGAACGGACGACCCGGACCTGGCCGGTCTCGCGATCGACATCGACCTGGGCCACGTGCACCGACGCTGTGAAATCCGTGTACGGGTAGAACGTTCCGTCGAGGACCCGGCGCTCGTCGATCTTGCCGCCGGCTCCGTAATGGCGACCTTCGGCGACGATGCCGCCGGCCTTTCGCTCGGCGGCCGTGAACAAGCTCTCCACCCGATGGTGGGATTTCCCTTGAACCATCTCGATCCCGCCGTCCGAGAGTTCGAGGTGGGGCGTCGAGTGCACTTTAACGCGGTCCGCGAGAGCCTTGAGCAGCTTCTCGGCGGCCCGCTGAACGGCCTGTCCGAGGGCCCCCACCGTCCGGCTGCCAAAGACGCCGGAATCGAACGGGGCGTGGTCGGTGTCCTGGGGCTGCACGCGGATCGCCTGGGCCGGGAGACCGGTGACCCGAGCCGCCACGGCAACGAGGCCCTCGACCACGCTGCCACTGCCGATCTCCCACTCGGCCTCCTCGATGACGAGCTCGCTCGGAGTGAGTCGGAGCCGCGCCTCTCCCCCCGCCCCGGTGTTCGTCGACCAGAATCCGCACCCCACTCCGATGCCGTGCCCGCTCGGTAGGGAGCGTCGCCATTCGTCCACCAGGGTCCGCGCCTTCGCCAACGCGGCCGGGAGACCGAACGGTCCGACGCGTTGGCCGAGCGGGGTGGTCACCCCCTCGGTCCAGGCGAGCTTCCAGCGGAACGCCACCGGGTCGACCCCGAGCTTGCGCGCGAGTCCGTCGAGGTGGGACTCGGCGATGAACGCGCATTGAGGAGCGAACGGGGCGCGGTGAGGGCCGAACGGCGGCTTGTTCGTCCGGAGCGCGTAACCCTCGAGCTCGAACGTTCCCACGCGGTACGGTCCCAACAGAAAACCGATGGCGTAGCCGGTGGCAAAGTCGCGACCTGGTAGCGAGGCGCCGGTGTCGAGTAGCATGCGCACCCGGCGGGCGGTGATCTCGCCTCGACGCACGGCAGTCTCCATCCGCACGACCGCCGGCATCGTGCTCCGCGCGAGTCGAAACTCCTCGGGGTAGGACAGAGTGAGTTTGACCGGCCGTTCCGTGGCCGCCGCGAGTACGAGCGCGAACGGTTCAAGGAGGGCGGCCCCTTTCCCCCCGAATCCACCGCCGACCCACGTGCCCTCGACCCGGAGCGTCGACTCGGGTATCCCGAGGATCCCCGCCGCGTCCTCGCGAACGCCGAACGGCGTCTGCGTGCTCGTGCGGACGAACCATTCCCCTTTCGCTACCTCGGCGAGGCACGCGTGGGGTTCGAGCGCCATCTGGACTACGCCGCTCGTTCGGTAGATCTCGCTGTGGAGCAGGTCCGCCGAACCGAGTTCGGCTTCGACGTCACCCGACTTCGCGTGCACGTGGGCCGTGACGAAAGGCGAGTTGCGCGCCTCGGCGCCCGGCCACTCCGGGAAGATCGCGTCGATCTCCAACTGGACCGGTGACGGCTCGGTCGCCACCGACACCGCGCGGGCCGCCGCGTGAGCCGCCGCTAATGTCTCCGCGGCCACGGCGGCGACCGGCTGACCGGCGTAGGCGATCTCGCTGGTCGGGAACAGGGGCCGTTCGGGGTCGCCTCCTCCCTTCGGGAGGAGGGCCTGAGCCTCCTTCGGCCCCACGACCGCGACGACGCCCGGCAGGCCACGAGCTCGCTTCAGGTCCAGGCGAACGATCCGCCCGTGGGCGATCGGCGCCGGTACGAGCGCGCCCCACAGCATGCCGGGACGCGAGAGGTCGGCGCCGTACTCCACCTGGCCACGGATCTTGCGCGGTGCGTCGGACCGGGTCATGGCGCACCCCGACGCGCGCGCTCGACCGCGCGGGCGATCGCAGCATACCCGGTGCATCGGCACAGATTGCCCTCGAGATTCTCGAGGACGCCCGAGAGCTCGGGTTCGTGTGGTCGCTCCTTGAGGAGCCCGGCGATCGCCATCACGAACCCGGGCGTACAGTAGCCACATTGGACCGCGTCCTCGGCCTCGAACGCCTCGACGACCCGATGACCGGTCGGGTCTGAATCGATGGTCTCGATGGTTTGCACGGAGCCTCCTTCGAGTTCGTGAGCGAGGGTGAGGCAGGATAGGACGCTCCTTCCGTCGACCCATACGGTGCACGCCCCGCACCCACCGCTCCGGCATCCGTCCTTGGTCCCCCGGAGCCCGAGGCGCCAGCGCAGCGTGTCGAGGAGCCGTTCGTCCTCGGGAATCGCGTGGAGGTCCACGGGACTCCCATTGACGGTGAGACGGTTGGCTCGGCGCGTCAGAGAGGCCTCCGAGACGCGCGGTAGGAGGGAGGGTCGACGGAGATCTCGAGGGTTCGAGCGATCGCCCGACGAGTCAAGGTGCGCACTAGACGTCGTCGGTACGCCTCGGTGGCGCGCTTGTCGGTGACGAACGGCGCGCGGGTGCTCGCCTCCTGAGCGGCGAGCTCCGTCTCGACCTCACTCGGTCGGCGCGAGACGAGCCGGTGTTCAGCGTCCGGGAGACGGCAGGGTCGGGGCCAGACACCGCCAAGAGCGAGGCGCCAACCCCCACCGCCGGAGGGGGCGGCGACCGCGACCCCGACCTGGGAAATGTCGTTGGACGGCCGGACTCGCTGCCATTCGTAGGCACACGGAGTCCCGTGCGGGATCGTGACCGATTGGATCAGCTCCCCCGGCGTCAGGGTGACGGCTCGCGACCCCTCGATGAGCTCGTCCACCGAGATCGTGCGCGACCCGAGGGGGCCGACCACCCCGACCCGGGCGTCGAGCGCGAGGAGGATCGGAATGAGGTCCGATGCGGGGCTCGCCCGACCGAGGTTCCCCCCGAGGGTCGCCCGGTGACGCAGGGCGAGGCTCCCGACGGCGCGCACCGCCATCCAGAGTCCGGGGAGCCGGGAATGGATCCCGGGGTCGGCTTCGATCTCGCTGAGCGGAGCCATGCTGCCGATCGTCACCGAGTCGCCACGCCAGCGAATGCTCCGCCATGGGAGGCGGCGGAGCGACACGAGCTGATGCGGGGTCAGGCGCCCGTCGTCCACGTCGAGGAGCACGTCGGTTCCGCCGGCGAGGGCGATCGCGGATCCTGCAGGGGCGGCGGCGAGCAGCCGACACGCCTCCTTGGGCGTGCGCGGAGCGACGAGAGTGAAACTCACGGCCTGCTCACAGTCCGCCGGAAGATAGGGTTTGTCCGAGCCGGCCGAGGACTCCGGCGCTGGTATTATCCGGCCGAGGCGTTTCGGCTTCCCGGATGCCGTTCGAGCTCGCGGTTCGCTACAGCACTCCGTTGACCCCGATCACGGACCTCGATGAGGTGCTGATCGAGTTCCTGCGGCTCGTCGGGTATCTCCCCGAGGGCGAGGAGGGCCGAGGCCAGGAGGGACCGATCGGCTCCAGCGTGGCGTATCGGTTGGTTCGCGAATGCCTCGTTGCGACCCCGGCCCGAGCGTGGTACGTGGAGGAACTCGCGGCGGTGCTCAAGACCACCAAGGCGACGGTCTATCGCCACATCAACAAGCTGAAGTCCCTCGACCTGCTGGAGGAGGTCGGTGGGAGCGACGAGGGGCGCGGGCGTAAAGGGTATCGACTGCGCTACGGAAGCCTCGCCCGTGCGTGGGACTTCACCGAAGCGAACGCGCAGAACGCGCTCCGGCGATACCGGGAGACCGTGAACCATCTGCAATCCCTGATCGAGAAACTCCGCGATGCGAGCGTGCGGGGGATCGAGACCCCTACCGCCCCGGCTCGAGCGTCCCGGGGAGGACGGTCATGACCTCCGAGCCGGCCTCCAGCCCGGCGAAGAAAACGGTGATCAGCCTCACCCCGGGTTCGCGCGTCCTCGTTCGCTCGGCCGGGAGTCACGATGAGGCCCTCGTCTCGACCGGCGTGTTCCGTGGCCTGGTCAGCGTCGGGGGCGACAACTCCCTCGCCGTCGAACTCGAAGGGAAGGAGAAGGAGGAGAAAGGGCGTATCCGCCTCATCCCGCTCAACGCGGTGTTCGCCGTGGACGTTCTCGAGGCCGCGAAACCGGAAGAGGAGCGGCGCGTCGACCCGGGGACCCCGGGCTACTTCCGGTAGGGTCGTTCCCCTCGGGGCGGCTCGCCGGACGGGCTTGCTGGGACTCTCGCGCCGTGGTCGGCCACCGACGATTCGAACCCAGGTCTTTGGCTTCGAAGGCCAAAAGGATAGTCCAGACTACCCTACAAGCCCGCCGGACTCTCGACTGGGTCGGTCGTATTTGGGCGTTGTGACCTCCTCCCGTCAGCGGAGTCCGTAGTCGTCCGTCAGCTCCTCGCCGGGTCCCGGAGCGACCGCCGGGTAGGCGTCGAGCGTCGTCTGGCTCACCGTTCCCGGAAACAGCGTGCCGAGCGAGGTTTCGAGGAGCTGGATCCGCTGGCGGACGTAGGGGGTCACACCGGGAGTGGACGCGAGTCGATGGGAGAGACCGAGGTACTTGCGGACGGCTCCTTCGTACACGGTGGGCGCGAGGGCTCCACCGCACGTTCCGCCTCCGCGGGAGGCGGGGGCCGTGCACCGGCCGGCGAGCGGGGGCCGGCGGTACGAGGTGCCGCACGACTTGCATCGGAATCGCTGGGTCGCGTAGCTCTTGAGATTCCCCATGAGGTCGGGAAGGAAATGGGCATTCAGCACGACCGTCACGGCGTCCGCCACGTCGACGGCCCGCAGCT
>Ga0187846_10001312_pt1 | contig 14068 bp, 10 predicted proteins | sample TC_taG_FD_161473 | JGI IMG/M metagenome (GOLD analysis project Ga0187846, IMG submission 161473) | Biofilm microbial communities from the roof of an iron ore cave, State of Minas Gerais, Brazil - TC_06 Biofilm (v2) | ecosystem: Environmental > Terrestrial > Deep subsurface > Cave > Wall biofilm...
TTGGAGAATGACGCTTTCTTGCTCTGGGTGAGTGTTATCAAAACAATGGTCGTTATGACGCTGGTGGCCTGGTTGATTTACGGCCCCAGCCCCAACAGTGCAGTGACTTTGTTTTTAAAGCGTATTTCGAGGCAGCGCTCGTGAGAGTGCTGATCCTGGCCACCGACGTCTATACGCGAGGGGGCATCGCGCGTTACACGCGTACGCTGGCGGACACGTTGGGATGCTTGGTGGGACCGGAGAATGTGGACGTTTTGCCGCTGTTGGGCGGTACGGGGCCCGCGTTCACGCCGGCACACTACCGAATTCTCGAACCCACTACAAATGCACTCACGCTCCGGACGAAGTTTCAGCACATCGCGAGGGTCTTAGGGCACTCGTGGCGGGGGTACGACCTGATGATTTGCGGCCATTTGAGCCTGACTCCGGTCGCTGCCGTGGCCAAGGCGTGCCACGGAAAACCCTACCTCGTGGCTTGTTATGGGGCAGAGGCTTGGTGTCCGTTTCGTTTACCACTTAAGGTGGGTGTGCAGTCGGCCGATCTCGCGCTGCCGATTAGTCAGTTCACCCGCGATAAGCTCCACAAGGTGAACGATGTCCCCCTGGACAAACTGAAGTTGCTATACGTGGCTGTCCCGGACGAATTTGCGTGTTTGCTGACCGGCGTGAAGAGCACCCCCGCATCCAGTCCGCGCCTCGACGGCGAAAGGATCCTGCTTTCTGTAGGAAACCTCGGCAAAGCACATCGGTACAAGGGATTTGACACCGTTATCCAAGCCTTGCCAGGGGTTCTCGAAGCAGTGCCAGACCTGCTATATGTCATCGTGGGTGAAGGCGACGACCGGACCTACTTAGAAGGATTGGCAGCCAAGATCGGCGTCGCTAGGCACGTGACGTTCGCCGGCAGCTTGAGCGACACCGACCTCGCGGCTTACTACCATGCCTGCGATGCGTTCGTTCTCCCCAGCAGGGCGCTACGGCACATTGGGCACTGGGATGGAGAGGGATTCGGGATTGTCTATATCGAAGCAGCGCTGGCTGGGAAGCCAGTAGTGGGCAGTTTCGGCGGCGGAGCTGCGGAAGCCGTGTTGCACGGTAGGACCGGCCTTCTCGTGGAACCGGGTTCGGTGAAGGAGGTCATGGACGCGGTCGTCACCCTTCTCACCAACCAGGACTTGGCGTCCCGCATGGGTTGCGAAGGGCGGCGGTGGGCCTCGCAAAACTTTACGACGTGCAGCCTGCGGCGGTCGCTTCAGATCCTGCTGGGACCGTATGGACTGAGGCGACAAGGGTCCGGAGATCGCCATCACTCTGGACCGCTCGCCCCTGTTTTACAACAATGAAATTCGTAATAGACGCTCTAGGTTTGACCGATGGAGGTGCTAAGGTAGGTCTGCTTCGCCTTATCCCCCTTTTTGCCGGTCAGAAGGCGCATCAATTCGTTTTCCTGCTCCCTGACCTCTCCGAGTACGCGGAACTGAGTCCGTCAGGAGCCAAGATGGTCCTTCGCAGCAAGCCGCGAAGCCTGCTACGCAGATATCTTTACTTGAACCGCACGCTGCCGGCATTGTGCAAGGAAGAGGGCGCCGACGCCCTCCTCTGCTTCGGTAACTTCGTTCCCCGCCGGCCAACTATCCCCACCGTGGCCGTGGTGCATAATGCTTACTATTTGTACCAGGAACCCGTGGCTGAAGCCAGGGCCACTCTGCGGGAGAAAGTCATAATCCGTTACGGGCGATACCACTTGCGGCATTTGAGTGCCGGCATGCACGTGATCGTGCAGACCGAGGTGATGAAACGCCGGATATTGACGCTGAACCTTCAGCAGCCCGCACGGGTAACGGTGATCAGTGACCGTGATCCGCTGCCTCAGGAGTGGCTGGTCCGAATGCCTCGTCGAACGGGTCACCCGTCCCGACTCTTTACTTTCCTCTGCCTAGCGCACTACGGCCCGCATAAGAACCTTGAAATACTCGTCGACGCACTCAAGAAGCTGCCTACTCATTCGAGACGGTCGGCACGGTGCCTCATCACCGTGGATCCAGAGCGGCATCCCCGTGCGCGAAGCCTGATCCAGCGGATTAACCAAGAAAGACTCCAACGCACCTTGGTAAACCTGGGCACGCTGTCCGGTCTACAGTTGCAGCAAGCTTATCTCTCCGCCGACGCCTTTGTAATGCCGACTTTACTGGAGTCCTTTGGCCGCCCTTACCACGAGGCTATGCGGTCCGGCCTGCCCATCCTCACTAGCGACCGTGACTTTGCCCGGCACATTTGCCAGGATGCGGCGCTTTACTTTGACCCCTTGGACGCAGACAGTGTGGCGCGCAGCATGGCCCGCATAATGGAAGATCGCGAGCTCCGCGCGAGCCTCGTGCAAAACGGGAAACGTCTGATCAGCCGCAGCCCAACGTGGGACGAAATCGCTGCGCAGTTTGTCAGCGTTTTGGAGGAGGCGGCGAGCATTCCTGGAGAAAGGGTGTGATTCAGCGGGGCGTCATGATTCCCGACGAACCACAGAGACACTGAGGCACTAAGACAAAACGATGAATGATGAATGCTGAATGCTGAACGGAGAGCCATCATTCATCATTCCGCCTTCATCATTTCTGAGGTGCCTTCTGGCTAAGATCGTTATTTTATGCAGCTTGTTTCTCTGCTGACTCCGTGTCTCTATTAGGCGTCGATTTTTCATATCTTCTTTTCGCCTCAGAGCGGGAGGCGTTGCCCCATCGCGAAGCGGTGGACGGTGAATAGCCGTCTGCGTTAGCTTACGGACCATCATTTACCGTATCCCCGCTTCGCGAGACGGGAACCACCGGCACAAGAACTTAACCCATTTCCGACAGCTCCTCACGCCGGGTAGCGCAGAGTTTTGCCTTTCAAACTCTGCGGTTCTGCTATAAAAGAACCCCCTCACCCGGTCCCGCGCCGCGGGACCACCCTCTCCCCCAAGGGGGCGAGGGCTAAGCTGCAATAATTCTTATGCTCGGGAGCGGACGCATTACCGATTGGCTCTCTTCGGCACTTGGTGTCTTCGTGTTTGAAACAGGTGCTCTGGTTCGGGCCCGAAGACCGCGCCGTGCGATCAACCAATCTCTCCAATCTGTGGCTTGATGCACCGAATTCGCGAGTTTAATCGCCGGCTCAATGACCGCTTCTTTCCGCGTCACCGGCCGCGCTATGTCGGCCGCTTCCGGGAGCTGACGACGGCTCTTTCGTCGGGATGCAATCTCGTGCTGCACTTGGGCAGCGGTCTGGTTGACCTGGAGTCATGGATGCCCGAAGGCCCCCCAAAGCCACAGTTAATGGCGCTGGACGTGAGCTTCCACGCCTTGACGAGCAATTCCGGTAAGTTCAGGATTTGTGCCGGTGCGGAATGCCTGCCACTGCCGTCAGCATCGGTCGACTTGATTTTGGCGGAACACGTGTTTGAGCACTTCCCCAGACCTGAAGCCTGCCTGCGCGAATGCTTCCGCGTCTTACAGCGTGGAGGCCGCCTGGTCATCAGTGGGCCGAATGGGTGGTCGTATATCGCACTGGTTGCACGCCTCACGCCGCTGCGCGTCCACGGTTGGGTTCGCGGGCTGGGAGCCGCTAACGGCAGAACCGATGCCTTTCCCACCTTCTACCGCTTCTCCACCCCGCGAGTGATGCGGCGGCTGGCAGGTGAGGTGGGGTTCGAAATGATTGATCTCGAAACTTTTGTGGGAGAGCCGTGCTACACCACGTTTCTGCCGGTCGTTCACTGGGTGCTGATCGGTTACCACGTGCTCCTTGAAAGGCTTCGGCCGCGGTTTAACTTCCACATCACTTCGGTGGCGCTATTCCGGAAATAGCCCGACGACCTTAGCCACGGAGGCCGGGTAGCCGGGTAGCGCAGAGTTTTGCCTTTTAAACTCTGCGGTTCTGTCCTGAAGAAAACCGCAGAGTTTCCGAAGGCGGGAAACTCTGCGCTACATCTTCTCTGCAGCGCTCTGTCGCTGTGGCACAGCATGATGAACCCGATTCAAACAGCAATACGGGACTATTGGCAGTTGCGGCCGTGCGGGGTGGAGGAACCTAACATGGCTAGCACCTCTGCTCAGTTCTTTGATGCATATGCGCGCGTTCGTTACGAGCGCGAGCCGGAAATTGAAGGCTTCGCGGAGTTTCGGCGCTGGGCAGGGTGGCGGGCACTGGAAGTTGGCGTTGGCATGGGCGCGGATTTCGTCCGCTTCGCCAAGACAGGAACAAGGATCGTGGGCCTTGACTTGGCGTCCCGCTCGCTTGAGCTGGCACGACGCAACGCAGAAACCAGCCGGGTCGAGCCCACCCTGCTCGGCGCCGACGCCCAAGCGCTGCCCTTCGCGGAGGGGACCTTTGATCTGGTCTATTCGTGGGGGGTGCTCCACCACACCCCGGATGCCGGGTGTGCCCTGAGGGAAATCCATCGCGTACTCCGGCCGGGAGGCGAGTGCCGGGTCATGCTCTATCACCGCAGGTCTCTCCTGGCTTTGCAGTGCTACCTGCGCTATGGCCTTGGTGGGCTTCGGCCGTTCACCTCTATTTCAAACCTGATTGCCAGGAATCTTGAAAGCCCGGGAACAAAAGCCTTTACTCGCAGCGAGGCAAAGGCCCTTTTCAAGCAGTTCTGCTCCGTGGAGCTCCGGTCCGTAGTCACCGCCTATGACGTGCGGTTCGGCCGGCGCCGGTTTGCTCCCCGCTGGGTGCGCCGGCATGCTCCCAGCTGCTTTGGATGGTTCCTTCTGATTCGTGCTCAAAAATAAGTCGACGTACAACCTCGGGCTCTATTGGCGGACGGTGCGGCATCTGCGCTGGTTGCAGATCGGGTACCTCATGTCGAGACGCCTGCTCCGACCTCAGTTCTTCAATCGGCAATCGGCAATCAGCAATCGGCGATACAAGCATCGGCGGGGGGCCACTCCCGTGAGGCTTAAGAAGCTGCCTCACCCGCTCCACTTTCCCGAATGGCAACCGGCGATGGCGCGGCAGATGATCGAGAGCGGCGAGTTCCGCTTCCTGAACCTGAGCGTCCCATCGCGCGGGCGCATCCCGTGGTCGGCACCGGAGCTTCCGCGGCTTTGGACCTACAACCTCAACTTCTGCGATTTTCTTAATGTGGACTTCAACCCGCCGGACGATCCCGCCGGAGCGGGACTGCGCGCCGCCCTTAGGATAGCGCTCGACTGGTGTGAACAGAACTCGAGTGGCACTGAGCCGGGCTGGGAACCGTATCCGCTCTCGCTGCGGGTGGTGAATTGGCTGAAGTTCCTCGGGCGCAATGCTCGCCGCGCTGAGGTACTGGGGGAAGCCGCTGCACTCGCGCGTTTGTCGGCCAGCTTGCGAACCCAGGTGGTGGTCCTGGAGCATCGGTTGGAGAAGGACTTGCTGGCCAATCACCTGCTGAAGAACATCAAGGCCCTGATATTCGCCGGGGCGCTGCTCGAGGTGCGGGAGAGCCGGCGTTGGTGGGAGAAGGGTCAGAAGCTGCTTCGGCGCCAAATTGGGGAGCAGATTCTCCCTGATGGCGGGCACTTCGAACGATCGCCTATGTACCATGCCCTGGCGCTCGAGGACCTGATGGACATCGAGAGCTTGAGCTTCTGCTCGCCGGCGGCCCCAGTGGTCAACGACGTAGAACCGATTTCTGCAACCATCGATCGGATGAGGGCTCACCTACGCCGGATTCTTCACCCGGACGGTGAGATCCCGCTATTCAATGACTCCGCCTTGGGCGTGGCGCGGCCCTCTTCGGAACTCCTGGCACGCCATTTAGCGCCGGCCCCGCATGCGGGGTCGGCATCTGCCGGTCCCGCATGCGGGACCGGCGCTACCGCGTATGCACTAGCCGATACGGGTTACGCCATAATCCGCGAGGCGGACTCGCAGAGCTGCCTTGTGTTCGACGCGGGGCCGCTCGGCCCAGACTACCAGCCCGGGCATGGACACTGCGACATTCTGAGTTACGAGCTGTCGTTGCATGGCGAGCGGGTGGTGGTTGACACGGGGGTCAGCACCTATGAGCCGGGACCAGAGCGCCACTACGAGCGTTCGACCGCAGCACACAATACCCTGCGAATCGACGGTGAAGAACAGGCCGAGATCTGGGGCGCGTTTCGGGTCGGGCGCCGGCCAGGCGTCGGGCTGTTGTCCACAGGCGAGGTTGAGGGGACCTGCTTCGCGCGCGGAGAGTACACGACGGGGAAGCTGATCGATGGTGCTGAGGGGCGCGCCTCGCAGGTGGTTCACTCCCGGACCGTCTGCTACGTCCCGGGCAATTGCTGGGTGATCGTGGATTGCCTTCGCGGCCGCGGTGTGCACCGTGTGGAATCCTTTGTTCACTTTCATCCCCGTGTCCAGCTCGAAGGGTGCGAGCCCCGATCCCATCGCGCCGAGCGCCGGGCGGCCCGCGCCCTGCCAACTGGTGCTGAAACCATGCGTCGTCGCGCGATAGTGAGTTTTGGACGCTGTCGCTACCTGTTCGTGACTTTGGGCCCTATCGAATTGGCTGAAGTCGAGAGTTCGTATTCGCCGGAGTTTGGACTTCGCCTGCCGAGCCGCGCCCTATGCGTAACGTGGGAGGGTCGGTTGCCCATTACGATGGTCTATGCTCTCGTGCCCGCGGGTGAGCCGTCTCCGGTCGTTGGCCTCGCGCCAGAGGGCAAGGCCATCGAAATTAACGGTCGGATCGTGCCATTAGAGTAGCTCTGGCCACAGAGACACGGAGGCACAGAGACAAAACGATGAACGATGAATGATGAATGCAGAGCAGCCCTCATTTATCCTTCGTCATTCCGCCTTCATCATTTCACCCGTGCCTCCGTAGCTGAGAGGGTGAGACAGTGAACATTCTCTATGTAACGCAATATTATCCGCCGGAGGCTTGCGCGCCGGCAGCGCGCGTGGATGAATTTACGCAGGCGTGGGCCCGCCAGGGACACAGGGTTACCGTCCTCACGGGTTTTCCCAATCATCCCGAAGGCATGGTGCATGCCGCCTACCGCGAACGCTGGCGAAGGGGGTTCAGCCGCGAAGAGCGGAAAGGCGTTAACGTTTGCCGCACCTGGTTGTATCCTGCGCCGAACCGAGGACTCTGGGGCCGGGCGGCAAACTACAGTTCCTTTGCTCTTTCCGCGGCGCTCAGCGGGCTGTGGGTGGCTTCCCGGGAAAGCATTGTAATTGCCACCTCACCGCAGATCCTCGTTGGAGCGGCAGGATCGGTGGTGGCGCGGTTACGAGGGCTGCCGTTTGTATTTGAGGTACGAGACCTGTGGCCTCAATCGCTCGAAGCGGTGGGGCAGGCCTCCGCAGGATCGCTCCTCTATCGTGTGGTAGGCCGACTTGCTGACTTCCTCTATCGCCAGGCAGACCGTATTGTGGTGGACGGTGATTGGAAACGGCGCACCCTGGTCGCCGCAGGTGTGCCCTCGGAAAAGATCGCCCTGATCAGGAATGGGGCGACCGATGACTTTTGCCTTGATCCAACATCGTCCTCCGCCCGAGAGGTCCGCGAGCGATTACGCAACGCTTTGGGACTGAGCGATCGCTTTGCCGTTGTGTACGCCGGCACGCTGGGTATGGCGCACAGACTCGAAACGGTGCTCCAGGCTGCCTTTCAGTTGCGGGAGAGGCGGGAACTCGTCTTCCTCATGATCGGTGAGGGTGCCGACCGCGAGAAGTTGGTGGAGCAGAGTGGTCGTATGGGTTTGACCAACGTGCTCTATCTCGGCAGGCAGCCGAGAGAGGCTATCCCTTCGTATCTTGCGGCTGCGGACGTTTGCCTCGTACCGTTGCGGCGCAGCGAGGTGTTTAAGACGGCTATTCCCTGCAAGATGTTTGAAGCGATGGCCGCGGCCAAGCCTGTCGTTCTCGGTGTGCAGGGTGAGGCGGAAGAAATTCTCACCAACGCCCGCGCGGGAATTGTCGTTCCGCCGGAGGACTCGAATGCCCTGGCCGCCGCTATCCTTCGTCTGTGGAGTTATCCCCGGCTCTGCCGTGAACTCGGCGAGAATGGCAGGGATGCTGTGCTCCGCAAGTACTCCCGCGCACGCCAGGCCAGGGCCTATCTCGACCTGCTCGCCGAGCTATCGTCGACTCGGACGCCGAATCTGGTGTCGAGCCGCATAGCGGAGCGGGCGCCTTCGCCTCAGCTTACGCGGAACGTAGGGGTACGGCTTGCCGTACCCCTGAGGATATGCCAGCGTGCGGAAGAGGGTAGGGCAAGCCCTACCCCTACGGGCGTATAGGCCATGAAACAGGTCGTGCATGATCTTCGCCGGGGTGAGGTGCGGGTGGAGGAGGTGCCGCCCCCGTGCTGCTCGCCTCAAGGCGTGCTGGTTCGATGCGTCGCTTCGCTGATCAGCAGCGGGACGGAACGAGCCGCGCTGAGACTTGGTCGTAGAACGCTCCTGGGCAAGGCGCTCGAACGGCCGGATCTGGTACGCCGGGTCTTCAGCCAACTCAAAACCACAGGTCTGGCAGATATCGTGGCCGGCGCGCGCGCCCGCCTGGAGGCTTTGCAACCCTTGGGCTACAGCGCTGCCGGCGTGGTTCTCGAGGTGGGCAGGGGCGCAGACGAGTTCGTGGTGGGTGATCGGGTGGCTTGCGCCGGAACGGGCTACGCCAGCCACGCCGAAGTCAATTGGATTCCCAAGCACCTTTGCGTCAGGATTCCAGCCGGCATGGATTTTGAGGACGCTGCCTCCGTGGCGCTCGGCGCAATCGCCCTCGAAGGCGTGCGGGTGGCGGACGTCCGGGTGGGAGAACGAGTCGCCGTAGTGGGATTGGGACTTGTAGGCCTGCTCACCGCGCAGATTCTAAAGGCGGCGGGTTGTAGTGTTTGGGGGTTCGATCCCGACCCGGACCGCGTGAATCTGGCCGACGAATTGGGGCTGGATGCCGCCTTTGACAATCGCCAGGGTAGCGAGGGGACGCGCGGCGAAGGCCCCCAGGGTACGGAAGCCATGGATGCCGTCATCCTAACTGCCTCCACCCGTTCGTCGGAGCCCGTGGAGCGAGCAGGACGCCTCGCGCGCGAGCGCGGAGTAGTAGTCGTCGTGGGCGACGTGCGTGTCGATGTTCCTCGGGAGCTCTATTACAAGAAAGAATTGCAATTGCGCTATTCGCGCTCTTATGGACCCGGGCGCTACGATTCGACTTACGAAGAGCGCGGCGCTGATTACCCTTATGGCTTCGTCCGCTGGACCGAGAACAGAAACATGCGGGCTTACCTTGACCTCGTGGCAGCACAGAAGGTGCGCGTACACCCGTTGATCACCCATTGGTTCAGCATCGATGACGCCCAGGAGGGCTACCACCTGCTCGACAGCCGTCCGGAGAAGTACGTGGGTATCGTCCTGACGTATCCTCATGCTGCCGCTACTCCGGTGGTGATGAGGCTTCAGGGTCAGGACAGCAGCCGCGGTTTCTGCCAACCCCCTCACCCGGCTCTGCCGCGACTGCGGGATCGTCACCCTCTCCCCCAAGGGGGCGAAGGAGTTGTCAAAACTTGCGCGCGAAAGGAGACCAGCGGGACTGTCCGCATAGGATGGATTGGGGCGGGCAAGTTCAGCCGCGGGAAATTGCTCCCGGCTGTCCACAAACTCCCGAATGTTCAGTTGGTGGGCCTGGCGAACTCGAGCGGGATTTCCGCCCGGAGCGCCGCCAGGGACTTCGGCTTTTGCTATTGCTGTACCGATGCATTGGAAGTCATCCACGACCCACGGATTGATGTTGTTTTCATTGGCACGCGGCACGACTCGCACGCGAGGTTGGCCTCGACAGCCCTCGAAGCCGGCAAGCACGTTTTTGTCGAGAAGCCACTGTGCGTCAACGAAGCGGAACTGGAGCGGATCTCCGCCGCTTACGGGAAGGCCGGACGCATACTTGCCGTAGGCTATAACCGTCGGTTCTCGCCGTTTGCGCGCCAATGCCTGCAGTTCTTCGATGGGCGCGAGGAACCGCTGTCCATACTCTACCGCGTCAACGCGGCCGGAGTTCCGCCCACCCACTGGCTCTTTGATCCCGACCAGGGTCACGGTCCGATCATCGGCGAGGTGTGCCACTTCGTGGACTCGATCCAGTATCTCGCCTCTTCCGTCGCCGTCTGGGCAGAGGCAGCCGCTCTGGGTGGCGCCGCGGGCGGACGGGAAGGGAATCTGCACGTCCGGATGGGGTTGGCGGATGGGTCGCTCGCGGAAATTCTTTATGCTTCCTCCGGCGGCGCTCAAGTCCCGAAGGAGCGCGTGGAGGTCTTCGGAGCCGGGCGAACAGCGATCTGCGAAGACTATCGGGTCTGGAGGTTCTACCAGAGCCGGTGTCGGAAGAGGTCATGTTTCCGCCAGGACAAAGGTCACCGAGCCGAGGTGCGAGCGTTCGTAGAGGCTGCGGCCAAGGGCGGGCCAGCTCCGATCTCCTTTGAGAGCCTTCGGGCCACGAGCCTCGCGACCTTTGGAATCCTTCAGTCGCTGTCTTCCGGCCTGCGCGTGCCGATTGGCTCAGCGGCTTCAGCTTCGGCCGGAACCTCGTCGGAGACCTCGGCGCGAGCGGCTGTAGAGGCTGGGGAAAAACTGTTGGGACGTGCCTTGCAAGGGCGGGGCTTCAGCCCCGCCGCAAATCACGCCCCCACAATTTCAACAACTTAGGCTGAGGGCGTCGGTACGGCGGGGCTTTAAGCCCCGCCCTTCCGAGGCGCGAATTCGCCTTTCTTCGCAGCCTGTGTAGTTACCCTTTTTCCGCAGCCGTGAGGGAGGATCGTATGCCGACTAGGTTCTTAAGAAAGGCCATCTGCCTGAGCTTGGTTCTTGGGCTGACTTTGAGCACCCGTCCGACAACCGGCGGCCAGCAGACCATCGGGCAGATTGTTTCGTCCTCCGGCGCGTCGCTCGGAGGAGTACCGGTCCCTGGCCCCGGCACGGTTCTGGCCGGCGACACACTGAGTACAGGCAAAGGCGGCTCGGCTTTGGTGAAGATCTCAGCGAGCACGCAAGTGAGTCTGGCGGAGGGAACCACCGTTAGCTTCAGTAACCCGTCCGGGCATCCCCTTGCCAGAATCTCAGCGGGCATCGTTGTGGCTGAGACCGAGGGTTCCGACTCCCTGAACATTGAAACTCCAAGATGCCGGATTGCGGCCGCCCAGCCCGGAAAAACGACTTACCTGGTTTCGGTTTCGCCTGATGGGAGCAGCATGTTTACAGCACGGCGCGGCGCGGCTGTAGTTACAGAGATCAGTTCGGGGCGGAGCAGCACTCTGCCCGAAGGCGAGACGGAAGCGTGCGCGGCACCCACCTCGCCGGTTTTGGAGCAAGAAAGGGAAGAGGCTCAACCAGCGCCCAGCGAGCCGGCAAGCCAAGCCCCTCCGGGGAACCCGGTCCCAACCCATCACGGATCCTCCGGGATTCTGATTTTGGCTGGAGTGGGCGCTGCCGCAGGCGTGGCGGTTGCAGTCGCCGCCGGCGGGAAAGGTGGCGGGGGCAGCGGCCCCGCGAGCCCCAGCGCGCCTTGAAGCAGGCACGTGCAGAACAGGCTGCGAAAAAAGCGCAGGCATCCGTCATGCTGAGTGTCACATGGGCCTTCGGCCCACCAATAGAGATGAAAGTCGCGCCCGGCGACCGGTGAACGACTTGACCCGCGATGACTGTAGGGGTACGGCTTGCCGTACCCTTCTGCCTGGAAGTAGCGCGGACCCAGGGTACGGCAAGCCGTACCCCTACGGCCCTTCACAGCTTGCATCACTTTCGAGCGGAGCGAAGCATCTGCTGTTTCTGACTGAAAGCAAATGAAAAGCAGATCCTTCGCTGCGCTCGGGATGATATCGTCAAGGCTTTTTGCGTAGCCTGTGAAACCGTGCCCTGACTTGTTCATGGGAACGAATTAGCGACGATCCGTGTAGTCGGATGGTGGAGAGACGGGCCATGAGAATCCTCTGTGTTGTTGGAACACGGCCGAACTTTGTAAAGATTGCCGCCATTCTGCAGGAGGCGCGCAAGTACCCCACTCTCCAGGCGCTGTTGGTCCACACGGGTCAACACTACGATGCGAGCTTGTCTGATGCTTTCTTTCGCGACCTTAGCATTCCTCGACCGCTCGCGAACCTGGGTGTTGGCGGCGAGAACTCAGGAGAACCAACCTCAGAAATGATTAGGCGGCTCGAACCTGTCCTCATCCGAGAGCGGCCGGATGTGGTCCTGGTGGTCGGAGACGTTAACTCCACGCTTGCCGGGGCTTTAGCCGCAGCCCAACTCGGCATCCCGGTGGCCCATGTCGAAGCCGGCCTGCGCAGCTTTGACTTGAGCATGCCCGAGGAAATCAACCGCATCGGCACCGACGCCGTTTCTGCTCTCCTTTTCGCCAGCGAGCCGAGCGCGCTGAGGAACCTGGTGTTGGAAGGTTGGCCTCGAGAGCGGATCTTTCTGGTTGGAAATATCATGATCGACACCCTAAGGCGGTTCTTGCCGGTCGCGCGACACTCCACAACTCTGAGGGATCTGGGACTGCAAGGCGAAGGAGGCCCTAGTCGCAAGCGCCCGTACGCGGTCCTCACCCTGCACCGGCCCTCGACCGTGGACGACCCTGAAGTCCTGCGCCGAGTTTGGGAGGTGCTGAACGACATCAGCCGTAGAATTCCAATCATCTTTCCCTTGCACCCGCGGACCCGCAAGCACTTCCATGAAGCGGGACTCGGGAGCCTGACGCGAGAGGATTCAGGAGCCGGAGGCACCGGAGTCCGGATAGTGCCACCCTTGGGCTACCTTCCGTTTCTCCATTTGCAGAGCGAAGCTGCTTGCGTAATCACCGATTCGGGGGGCATACAGGAAGAAACCACCGTCCTCGGCGTGCCCTGCCTGACCTTGAGAGAGAGCACGGAGCGCCCCGTTACCGTTAGCCACGGGACGAACACCGTGATTGGGTTGGAACCCGGGAGACTCCGTCGGGAGGTCGAGCAGATCCTCGTCGGGAACGGCAAGCGAGGCCGCCAGCCTCCCGGATGGGATGGACGTAGCGCCGGGCGAATCCTTAGGATCCTCCACGAGTATCTAAGGCTGCGGGCAAGAGGACCTCGACGTTGTGGGTCCATCGCCTACACCCGTCACGGGCGAGCGCCGGCGTCGTGCTGACGAGGGCCGGTGCGAGAGAGCGGCCCGGCGGAATAATCCTTTGGCCTGCCAAAACGTCTGTCAGCAGAACAGAGATCCGGAGAGAAGTGCGGGATTCATCTAGGCTAGTGTCCCGAGTCAGAGGTTCGTTGAAGAATTCAGCTCCGAAGGAGCGAATTCAAACAGTGTATGCTAAAGCTGTGACTAGGCATATCGCCTCAGCACTCCTAATCGCAGGCGTGATCATGCCGATCGCGTGGTCGCAGGAGTCAAGGGACTCCGCGCAGGCGAGGGGGCGCTCGGCAGCCGGTCAAGCGCAACCTTCTGCACCTACGTTCCAACCACCAGCGCCTGCTGCCCCGGGAGAGAGAGTACCGCCAGAACTCGCAAAGGTGGTCGATATTGTCATTGCGCGCGAGCACGAACTCCTGAAGAACCTGCGCAAATACAGCCCCCGAGTTGAGACGTATATTCAGGACCTGCGTCCGGATCCTGAGCTGGGAACCGTGCCGGTCAACGATCATTACTTTCTGGGACGCATGGACTTCCAGCGGGGTGTAGTGTTTCGGTCCTTCCTTCCCCAGCCCGGACTGGCGCGCCGAACTGCGAAGGAGATCACTGGACAGATCACTCAGCTCTATTCGATACCTTACCAGGTAGGGGAATTCACCTACATGATCGTAATCGATGGGAGTCGGTTCGACCGCCAGCACTATCAGCTCGATTTCGTGAATCGCGAGTTTTTGGGTAACGTACGCTGCGTGGTTTTCGATGTTCAGCCCCGACCCCACGCCGGGGTCGGCCTCTTTGAAGGTCGCATCTGGGTTGAGGACCAGGAGTATAATATCGTCCGCTTCAATGGTACGTACACTCCCGCCCCCCGGTTCTCAGCTTACTTCCATTTTGATAGCTGGCGGGAGAACATCCAGCCCGGCCTTTGGTTACCCGTTTACGTGTACAGCGAAGAGCTG